>Ga0310122_10000495_pt1 | contig 24867 bp, 54 predicted proteins | sample CB6_Bottom_1051__FD_203503 | JGI IMG/M metagenome (GOLD analysis project Ga0310122, IMG submission 203503) | Marine microbial communities from Western Arctic Ocean, Canada - CB6_Bottom_1051 | ecosystem: Environmental > Aquatic > Marine > Oceanic | place: Canada: Western Arctic Ocean | collected...
GTAGAGACTTGTCTACCCCCAAGTTTTGCCCACTTACCAACCTCTCCATTAAACCACTTTCCGTCATGTGCCATCTCTTCTTCGTCTATCGGCACTAAGAATGAATTATCTTTAGTGCAAAACTCAGTATGTGCAGAATAATCAGTAGCTATTACTGGTTTATTACAAGCCATCATCTCCAAAAGTTCTAAATTCCAACCCTCTGCCCTCGCTGGGAATATACCACATGTTGTGGTAGACATAATATTATACACTTCACCTTGAGTTTCAACTCTATCTAATAGCTTTATTTTCCTCCCTAGCGGGCAAGACTTATACATATCTTTCCACCTTGCTTCTTCAGCGGGGGAGTTAAATGGGTTTTCACACATCATCCACAATTCTACATTATCTTCCTCTACAAAGGCCTTACAGAACGCTTCTGGTATAATGTCGTGCCCTTTTCTTACTTCCCACTTACCGCAGTTAAAGAATATTGTAACATCCGTATGCTTATTGTCAAGGTTGTTTTGCTTAAAAATATCAGAATCTACACCAAGCGGTATCACATTCACGTTTTCTGGCGAGATATTGACCTTATTTATAACTACCTGCCTCGCCCACTCTGAGCAAACAAAGATGCGGTCTAAGCTGTTTAGATGGTGTAACTCCACGTCGTTAAAATTGTCTAGCTCAAATATTGGGAATCCAACCTTTATGTTGTTCCCTACGAATTGGGACATGTCGTGTTGATGCCATATTCTAATGCACGGGGCGTAGAAGTCAGGTGTCTTTGCGTTTTTAATCATCTCAGTGATTCGCCCATAGTCCTCTTTTGATGTCACTGAGGGCTGTCCTATAGTCCACAAGGCCACGGGGTCAATGTTGTCTAGTTCTTTACATATGTTAAGACCAGCCACTCCATAGCCTAGCTGGTTGATTGGTGATATTATGTTTAGCATTGTCATCCTAGATTTGAATATTCTGTTGGTGAATACAGTGTAATAAGGCTGGGATTTAAATATATATCACATCCATTCTTAATCATTTGATTATGTATGAAAGACCACTCATTGATAACAGTACCGTCTGGGTTTTGATGTGCCCCAAAGGTGCAGTCTATCATGTTCTCATATTTATATATTCCAACACCGTTGAAGTTTGAGTACACTCTAAAAGGCTCTTCTCCTCTCTCAAACCTTAGTCTGTTTGTTTCTTGTGAGTCTAATACTTCCCAGCTTCCATATTTCTTATAAGCAAAGGTGTCAAAGAATAGGCGTTCGTATTCTAGGTAGTCAACGCCTCGTTCGCTTTCTATCTTCTTTTCTTTGTACTCAAAGCCGTTGGCGGTCATGGCAGACCAGTGATCGTAACCAAAACTATTAAGTATGCCATCATAAGACCAACCTCCGTCTAGGTCTAAGTCTATGACAATTATATAGTCCACCGGAAAGAATTTGTTTATATCTCTAATCCAACCATTGCACATCTGCCTTAGTTTCCCCAAGTACATTGGGCGCTCTAACTCTCTAGTTTTCCCGTACATCTTATGTCCGGTTATGTCTTGCTTGAGAATTATGTTGTTGTCACCCTCAAATTCTTCCCTCAGGGCTTCTGAGGTTCCATCGTCAGAGTCGTTTTCATATATGAGTATCTTAGCTTCTTTGAATAGTTCTGCTGTCTTACGCAGTCTGGCGGCCGTCTGCGGCAACACGTCGATAATGTTTCTGCATAGACCTGTTATAACTACATTATGATTGACACACCTAGACACGCCTTTAAGTAGTAGTCTATAGTATTCCTTTCTTGACTCCACAAGGGGTGGAAACAAATCTTCTGGGAAGCGAGAATGTAAATAGTATTTATCAGAAGTCATATTCAAAAACCTTTAAGTCCCACTTAAATAGTTTACCCACTAAGTCTTTAGTATCTTCGTTATACATTTCTTTATAGTCTACAGGTCTTTCGGCATTGCTATACCTTGAGTCATATTCATTATACAGCTTTTGTTTATCGTATCTCTTTGTTACTTCGATCTCCCCTATGTCTCCTAGTATCCTTTGTGCGTCATTATTATAGTTTTCATATCTAATAATGTTTAGATCGTGACATTGGTCTATGTAAGGCATGGTTCTGATACTTTGAAAAACATCTACTTCGGTGTTTGACTTTACAGAATCCAAAAATTTTACATATTCTTCAAAAGAATGTATGCCATGTAATATCATGAAAGGTGAGTTTAGCTTTACGTGCATCCAGTAGTTTGAAACAACGCAGTCAAACGGGTTTCTTATTATTGATAGCTTATAAAAATCAGAAACGTCGGTGTGGGTATAGTGGTCTGCATACTGGACATAGGTAAAGTGTTTTGATTTAGACTTGTCTCCCACTATAAAGTTTACAAACTCGTTTTTTCTTACCCCCCTGTGGTGTAGTACGCTATTATAATACCAATTACAAAGTTCCGAGCCATTTGTTCTGGGTATGTGTATGAATAAAAACTTTCCTTCTATGTCTATCATGCAATGGCCTTTATTACTAAATATCCAGACTCGGATTTGCTTTCTGGGTCAGGTTCGTATTGCTTTTTGTTTAGTGAGCTTAGGTTGTTGGTGTTGTATTCTAAAAGCTCACAACTGTTTTTATGTATAACGTCTAGAGCTTGGTCTATTGGAAGACCGTGCATCTGCATAGCGTGAGATACGTTACTGTCTGACGGGTTTTCCAGTTTGCTATATATCCATATTACAGCTATCCCACGGCTTGATATGGACTGACAAAGCTTACTAAGAAGGTCTATAGATTCGGGCAATGGGTTGTGTTGTAATACAGCCCAGCTAAATATTAGATCATACTTTTGTTTTTGCGGTAAAAATGTATTTTGACTACTATCAACAAGTATAACATTGTCGATATTGTTTTCATCCATATAATCTCTTGCTATATCTATCATGCCGGATGATAAGTCAACACCGTCTACACTGTTACACACATTTGAAAGAGGTGCTGTCGTTCGTCCAACCCCACAGCCAAAATCTAAACACGTATGTATTTCACCTATCAGGTCGTTACTTTTGAGATAACTGATAAGTCTATCTACTTGTCTACTGCCAGTCTCGTAAAATTTTACGAGGTTAATGTTGCTAATTTTATACTTGTCATTAGTTAGCACAGACCAGTATGGTTCTGTTTTAGCTATGTTACTCCAAAACTTTATGATTGGATTATTCATTTCCGAAATCCTCATTTTGCCATAGCAATCATTAAGAAATCTTGTATACTAGTCATACTAGCAGTAAGATGGCTCTTGACTATTTTTTTTGCCTCTGTTTTATTATAGCCAATAGCTACTAGGGCGTCCACACAATCCTGATGTAAAGGGTGAACTTTTTGTGTGTTTTTTACAGGCTTCTGCTGCTGTGTTTTTACCACTTTTTGTAACTGAGCAAGTTGAAGCTCTAGGTCTTTAATCCTCTGGGCGTCATCGCTCACCACTGGCTGACGCTTAGGCTGGCGTTTAGGCTTGGGGGTTCGGGTTTGGACTACCTGAGGAGCTTGAACTGGCTCTTCATGGTCAAACAGCATGAACGCCGATGGCTCTCCAGTCTCTTGGTACGTATACGCGGCGTAGAAATCCGCTTCAGCTTCATTACGTCGTGGAACAGGTGTCGTGGACAAGCCTCGCTTGCCGGTGCTAGTGGAGTAGGAGGTGTTTTGTGTTGTTTGTTGTTCGTTAGCTCCAATTAAGAAAGCTATCATGCAGGCAGTGAGAAGTAGAGCAGCGCCAATTTCAATCATAATAAACACCTGTGGGGTCAGAAAACTGTTTTAGTATATTATACCATGTCCTGCCACATTGTCAAGTGGAAACTTTCCTTTTTTCTGCCCCACGTTGGCGTTATTTTCTATTGGAATAACGGTTAGGGTCAGCAAGTCCGTTGTCAAGACGACTCTTCAAGGTCTTATATCGGCCATGTTGATCCTCACACATTACTTCTTTTTCATTTAATTCTTCAACAACCATCTCTACATGTGAACCAAACCAGCTTTTTGTTGTGATGCTGGTTCCTGTTACATATTTTCTGTGGTTTTTTTTAGCCATTTCAAATCCTATTTCAAAAAAAAGCCCACTTAAGGCTGGGCTAGACCTTTCGCCAAACTAGAACGGTGCGTGTTCCTCTTCGCTACTTGCGGGAGCGTCGGCACTTCTCTGACCAGCATTTGGGCCAAGAGAAATCTCGTCGGCCATGACGCATACAGAGTTGCGAGGGTTTCCATTCTTGTCCTCGTATTCATCGACTTTAATTTTGCCTTGAACAGAGATTAGACGGCCTTTAAGTAAGTGTTTATTAAGGGCTTCGGCCATTTTTCCAAAACATAACACGTTCAAAAATAGTGTTTCGTCATTACGTCGGTCATTGACCGCTAGACGAAATTTACTCATAGATGTGCCTTTCTTAGTTACGCTTTCTTCTGCGTCCTTAGTAAGTCTACCACATCCTAACCAAACATTAACATTCATATTACAGCTCCAATGCTAAACGAATCTTTCCACGTACTACTTGGCTGTGACCTCTATTTGAATAGTTGGTCGTAGCCTGATACAAATTTTCTGAAAAAGTTTTTGACAAGCCTAATGCTCGTCCTGCGCGAAGTGTGTCTCGCTTGTTGTTGCCATACTGCCCATGACCTTCACGGTATGCTACGGCTGTGACTGGATTAAAAGTTAAACCTTTTGCTCTTCCTCTTTTACCAGTCCCAACGATTGATTGATTGCCTCCAATGTTCCACTTATATGTGGTACTTGGAAGACCAGACAACTGCTGATAAAATTCACCAATTCCCATTTTCTTACTCCCTAAAAATTACTTAAATATACTACTGGTGGGGTTGCCCATATCTACTGTAGATAGTGGTTGTTCCACCGAAACATTACTTACGGTTTTTAATTCTGCGACACCTTGTTCTAAGTAAGAACGGAGTGTTGCAATGTCTGCATCGATTTGAACTTTTCTGTTTTCAAGTTCTTCAATTTGTTGTTGCACGTTTTGTAGGTGTGCCTGAGCCATGTCTTGAACGCTTGCCATTGTTTCTCTCCGAATATAATTGCCTTATGTTATATTATAGTCAATACCGAGCTTCGGTACACTTTATTATTTAAGATTTTGTGACTTTTTTAAATTCATACCAAAGCAGGCCTACATTAGCTAGCCCGTATGCAAACCACATCAGCGCGTGTGGGTAATCTTTATCTTTTATGCAGGACAAACACGTCAATCCGTATAGAGCAACCGTTACCGAAACTGTATATATTGCCATCAATCAATTTCCATCTTTCTCTTGTTAAAGAAGAACCATCTCTTATAATGATCCACTTCTGCCTTGTGCCTGTCTACATAGGCTAGGTATCCCATAAGATTCTCCATAGAGTCAAATATGTGTTGGTGGGGGAGCATGAAGAATAACCAGTTTGGAGCAGAGGCCTTGCCTTGCTGACACCATATCAACACGGGTTTCTTCTGACTATTTGCAACGGATATTTCTTCATATGTTCCACAGGCATGTACGTCTAGGTCGATGCTGACTATAAGAAAATCTGATATGTCTACACATCTCAAATCAAGGGTTCTGATAATTGCATAATTGTCCCTAATCTTACCGAACTCACCTGCTACTTTAAGGTCTTCTATGTCTGACCTAGTGTTGCAGTCCTCCATAGCTATATCGGCAGGCTTGTCGCATGGGTCTAGCACTATCACGCCCATCTTCTTGAGCATTGGAGTAATCTTTTCTCTCCAGCCCTTGCCTCCATCCTCGACTCTATCCATAGCTCCTGCTAGGTAAGTCCTCATTCCTTTTAATCTATTCATTTTATTTGCCTACTGTTTCTAAAAGATGCCTTGTTTCTTCTGGGCTTGCTACGTTGTAGTAGAAGTCTGCCTTCTTTGCTATGGGATAATCATTCCCACCAATCTCACAGGTGTCCCCAAAAAATATTGTCTCGCCCTCCATGTCATCTAATACCTGAGCTTTATCCCTGCCTTTTGGGTATATATCAATACTGATTTGCCCACCGATAGCCGCATCTAGCTCTGGGAAAGCTAGACGTATTGTACTGGCTATGGATTCTCGCTCTAAGCTGTGTTTGTCCCAATTATAATATTCTTTTCTCTGTTCTGTGGTACAGCCTCGTCCAATGGTGGATATATTAACCATGCCTACTCGTTCATTTATATTTGTGTCTGCCACCCCGTACCACAGGCTCTTTTCTATTATGGTTGCTATCAAGAGTCTTAACTCGACCCCCATCTGCCAAGAAGACTGTTTTATAAGTCTCCCCCCACAGTAGAGTTGGTTTCCACAGTTTTGGTAGCACCCATTTACAGATCGCCACAGGGCAACGCCTATTTGTTGAATTGTCTTTTTTTTGTCTGAACCAGTAACCAAAAACACCCTGTTGCCAACATTATTCTGTTCTTGAGCCCAACAGCCAAACATCTTCCTGAAGTCATCGTCTATTTTTTGTCTATGGTTCGTAAGGGTTCCATCTACATCGAATAGGTAGTTTGTGGTCATAATATAGCCCTATAATAATATTCTTCTTTTCCATTATGATGTGTTTATAAATGTAAGTAAAATTATTGATGTAATAATCATCGCCGGTATCATTGAGGTAGGCATAATAATGTTGGCCGATACGACATATGTAAAAACAACAAAATCTTTTCTCATACGTTTAACCTATGAACAGCCCTAAGCAACGTGTCTAAAAGATAGAAGAGGACTAACGCCATTATTACGTAAGCGAAACACTCTCTATATATCCAGTCTGGGTCTGTTTCCTCTGTTTCTGGAGGCTCTGACTGTGGCGGCTTGTAGGGGTTCATACTCATTTAAAGGTTTAGTCTTGGGCTGTATCGCACAACCTCTACTATAGCCACAAAAAACGGATGAGACACAAATATCATGGCTACAATTGCAAAAATCGCACATCCAATAATAAAATTTGATAGGTCTAGTGTATCATAATCCCCAGAGTCATAACTAGGAGGTTTATAGGGATTCATATTCATTATTTAGTCCACATTGCAACAATAGCTGTCCCTAGAACAGTCCCACAAATGAACCCATATATAAAAATCCATTTAAATTGTGATTTATATACTAATATTCTTTTTTCTGCACTCATGTTTAGCCCCTATGAATCCAATCTATTGTAGTCATCTTCTATTCTAACAATATCTTCTTCTTGGCATATGCCGGTTTGAATTTCGATAAACACTAGATTAGACTCACCGTCATTCTCTACTCGGTGAACCTCATACTTAGCTATTGTAACCGTATCGCCTTCGTTTATTTCAAACTCTTTACATCCGAGCGTCATAACCCCGCCTCCACTAATAACTTTCCAAATCTCTTCTCGTTGTTTATGAAGCTGTAGGCTTAGTCTTTGCTTAGGAGAAACAATTATTTTTTTTACCTTTACGTTTGGCTCATCTATTAGGACTTGGTAAGAACCCCACGGTCTGGTATCAAACTTTTTGTCTCCAGAGTGATTGGTTGGAACCCTGATTATATGATCCTCTTTGTCAACCTCTTCTGTGATTGGGTCTTCGGTTTTACAGTATGGGCAGGGTGCGAGATTCATTACTGGTATTCTGCTAACATATATTTGTCCACAGCACAACATTCTATATTGATAGCTCATTCGTTTTCCTTTACTACTATTATTGTTTTCTATAGTATTATAGTTTCAAAAACATTTTTGACACACAAATTTTTATAAAAACTTCAAATGGATACGGGATCGGCGCGACATACCGGAGTATCTTGGGCAAGACTAACTCTTTTTTAAGTCATATCTTAGCCTGCTTATAGTGTCTTCGAGTGTTCTTATACGTGAGAGTTGTTTTTCGTATCTCCACTCCCATTTGTCTTCTATTGAGTCTAGGAACGCAGAGGAGTTGCTCTTAAGCCAATCCTTCTCTACGGCAACGTGAATAGCATCTTCTAGTGGGTATTCGATAGAGTGCCTATCTACCCAACCTTCGGCATAAGACCTTTCAATTGGATTCATAGGTAAATTCTCCACCCACACCAACACCAACACCAGTGCCGATTGTCAGCTTACTATCGTGACCCTTAAATGCAGCCTCGCCTGTGACAACACAGCCAACTAAGTTTGACAGGATAAACCCTGCAATCACGGCAATTAAACAGTACGTAAAAATCTTCTTATTCTTTTCCATCATAGTCTCCATAAATATATAATATCTGTTACACATGTTGTTTTGTTTTCTTCTTTCATTTTGAAAACCAAGACCTTATTCTATCCCACAAACCTCTATTTGCAGGTTTTGCTTGTCTCCTGCGCATTTCTATTTTGCCACACATACTGATTTTGTCAAGGGCATCCTTGTGTTTGTTCAGATAAAATTTATGTGACCTTTGAAGCCCACTATCAGAAAGTCCTGAATCACCTCTTGTATTTGTTTTCATTATATACATCCCCTACTACAGAACAAACCTGCGGCTAATGATAGAAAGAAGTACAATGCGGCCTTGCTATAAAACTTTAAGTCATATTTTTCTATTTTACCCATCAAACATCTGCCCTCCCCAACTTCTGATATGAGACATCACATCTTCTGTACACTCAGGGCACGGCACACTAGCAACATCCCCATCTTTATTATATGAGGAGACAACGCCTGAATCATTGCAGCGTGAACAATATTCTTTATTGTCTAACTTATCTGTAGAATCATTCATCTTTAGAACCAATCATCATTTGATTTGTCTGGGTTATTTAGAATGTACTGCCTGTAGTACAACCAGTACGATATTACTATTAACAGAAGCACTTGTAGTGTTCTATATATTATATTTTCGTATGATGTAATCGTCTTAAATATTTCAAGCATTATTCTTAACTCATTATTACGAGGATAGCGCACGTTAAAAGGGAGGCAAGGAAAAAGTAAATTCCGATGCTCACTATTTTAGCAGAACGCCTACGTTGGTCGTGACCTGTGCCTCCTGTGTATGTGTGTCCTCTAGTCGTGCTATTATATCGAGTCCAGCCCATCTGGGGGCGAGGATTCTGATGTCCTGCATTTATCATAATAATATTCTCCAGTAAAATGTCAGTAAACGACCTTGACGGGACTCGAACCCGCAACCACCGGATCGACAGTCCGGTACTCTAACCAGTTGAGCTACAAGGCCAGTACCCCGTAGGAGAATTGAACTCCTGTTTTCGGCGTGAGAAGCCAACGTCCTAGTCCACTAGACGAACGGGGCGGCGATCATAGTTTTATACGCTATGAAAACCTATCTTGTTCTTCTGTGCGTCTTTGCTAACGACATCAACTATATCATCTTCGGAAAACCAATCTCTGACTCTTGATCCACCTGACCACCAAGCACATTCGTACTGGATTACGTTAGAAGCGTGAATCGAAACTGTAACAATCTTTGCAACGAGTTCGCCATCATTAAGTTTAACTTTTGTTCCAATTTCATAAATATCTAAGGTGCTAATCATTATATTTCAATTCCTCAATCTGTTTTCTAAGTTGTATGTGTTGTATTTTCAAATTCTTGGGGGCAATACTCAACATCGTCCAAGTAAATAGGTGTCATTTCACCAACATACGCACCAAGCGTGTTAAATTCTAAAAACTCCATACCTTCATCATAGGGTATGTCAGAGTCGTAGAATAGGATGTCTAACATCTTTTTGATAGAGTAGACCACCCTTCCTGAATCGCAGCCACTAGCAACGCCAATGATAGCACGGTTAAAACCATCGGCAAGCAGACTATCAGGATACACATCTCCGATATAGTCCAAGAGTGCGTCTTGTTCGTGTACTTCTTTATCATCCATTGAATCCCCTTAGTTTAACTTTTTTTTGTTTCCACATCTCCTGATGTTTTACCTTTAGCTGTTTCTCCTTGTCTTCTATAATTTTATTGTGCGCTCTGATTTCTACCATCTCTTTTTCGTCAACTTTGTTTGGGTAAAATTTCTTCTTTGTTGATTTCCTCTTATTCATTTTTAAAGCTCCGACTATTGAATAAAACTACGTAGCCAAGCATAAGGAATGTGATTACTAAATTGAAGTAGCTAGATGTTATAATATATAGTATCAAATTAGTGACCGCAAAGAACTTACACAAGGCTACGCTTGTTTTAAGGCTCATTATGCCACACACACTTTGGCACGTTGTAGAACCTGCGTTACGTTCTCTAGCTTGGCAGCGATCTCATGCTTCCAAGACTCTGTACGCTCTACTCTCTTCAACCCTGTGTCAGCCATGTAGACAGACGTTTGGAAGATGTCGTTAAACAATGACACCACTTCGTACTGGCAACATCGCAACTTCTGGAATCGAGAGCATGTTGGAACGCTCACAACGTCTCTTGGATTCACCTTACAGATAACAATGTTATTGCCACCTTCATCGTCCATGTTTTTAATGTCAACATTACCGTAGCTACTCACGTAGTTAATTGACCCAACGTGGAGTCCGTGACTACAACCTTTGTCACGGTCAGAGTCCACTGAGCCTCTATTAACGCTCACTTCGCTCCCTACGCTGTTATCAATACTTCCGGTATAGAGGTCTGTGAAGTCTTCATTAACAGCCTTGTAAGCCAGAAAGTGACCATCCTCTGTGATGGGAAGGTGCTGGTTCTGCATGAAGTCAAACAACTCTACAATAGCTTGGTCTGAGGGGTTATCATTCATGTTGTCTAGGAAGTTTAGCATGGGTTCAATGTTGAATCCTTCCTTACGCATCTGTAGGATGCGGTCGGTAAACAGGTCAGGCATTGGAATCCCTTGCCAAGTAAGTTCTCCACCTTTAATATGTACGTATCCATCACAATAATGTTCAATGGTAGAGGCTACATCATAGGACGCCTCAAAGTGTTCTACATTACCATTCTCAAGATATGTCAATAAGGTTTGGTAGTTGTGGTGAGACTTATTAAAAGTGTAGGGCTTTCCACCAACAAAAGCTGCTACGTTTCCATTATTACTAATAATATACTTCATTACATTCCTCCTCTGGAACGGTTAATACTGTCAATATAGTCTGCGACCATTTTAATGTCTTCTTCTTCCTGAATCCACCTGCCAGCTACACGGAGCATAGGGTAGGACTCAATCATTGTATCATACATACTGTCAATGTCAATCTCTGGACTTTCAATAGTTTCCTTAAAAGCGCCATAAATTTTTACTTTACTTGAGGCATCAATTAGTGGCAGAACTCCGCAACCCAACTCAGGATTGGCTCTACCCATGTATTCCCCTAATTTACCATGTGTTTCACACTCTTCATATATGTTTTTTAGAGTCTGCGGAGAGAGTTCATAGTTACCAACACCCCACCCATTCTTGTCAGAGTGTTCGTAGGCTTTTACTTCATCCCTACGCTTATCAAGCTGGTATCGAAGCTCGGTTGTTAATACCATGCCTCCATCCGTCCAGTTGGAACGATCTCGTAATTTCATAGACTTAATCGTTGACGGAGTAAACACGTATAGTTTACCATCAATAGCAGACGTATCTGCACCGATACTACTAAGTGCCTTTAGTATTGACTTAAGGTGGTACAGCGGCATAGCCTCACCGTTTACGTAGTAGTCGTCACGCACGCTTTCTAAGAAGTATACATTCTGTTCTTTTACGCTGACGTTTGCTGAACTTACTGACCATTCCCCATCAACACACTTGAATACTTCACATCTCTTTGTTCCAGACCCGTAGTATACTGAGCTTCTCTGCTTTCTAGGAGGAGAGGTAAGCGTGCTTACATCAGTCAAGTCTTCACGCTTTGCACCTAAGCAGTCAAGTATTTCTTGTAGGTAAACTTCATCTCCTCTTACTAAGAATACATTACCTTCTGTCATTTCCTCTTTGAGTAAGTGCTTTATTTTTCCTACCGAACCTTTTTTCTCGTTTTCATATATTATACTCATGTTCTTAGAAGAAAACACAGTTAATTCTGAAATTTCTTCTCGGTGGACTGCCGAACGCCACTTGCTCTTACTGTATTTAACGACATTATCCCCTGCTTTTGTAGACTCTGGCAGAGTAATGTCACTACCCATGTCGGAGTCAAAAAGTTTTTCCTCTCTCCAAGTTTTCACTGACTCAATAGCTTCGGCTACAGGCCGAACTCTACGTAGGCTAGATAGCAAGTCGATGTAAGTTATACGAGCCTGCCATTTGGTTTCGCACTCATCAATATAAGTCTGAGACTGCTCTGTAATTTCTTTTATAATTTCTATCAGTTTGTTGTGCAGAAATTCCTTAGTTCGGCTATTATAAGATAGAGCTTCACGCGAGGGTGTGATGTCAACATTTCCAATGTCACCATAGATTACTAGACCGAAGCAAGTATCTAACATTGTGTATGCCTCACCTTCAAATTGATCCTCGTCCAATGGGTATGCAATTTGCCCCATGATTAGCACGTTATCGCCGTAAGAAAGTTTATTTGAAATCTTCCAGCCCTTGCCAGACATGGTTGCGTCACCGTCTGTGTCACCGTCGATTTCTAGTTCAACATTAGAGTCTGGAATAACCATAAAATATTCCAACACTTTGTGTGCCTCATGGGAGAACTCTATTCTGTCACTAGCTTCCGTACTAAAGGAGACTTTTAAACCGTTAGCCTCTTCTGTTTCCTGCTCAGACAGTAAAGCAAACACGGGTTCATCATTCTCATTTTTGTAAGCAGAGAATGTCATATGATTCCCGTTATAAAAAGATTCAACCATGAACTGGTCTGTGTATGCAAAAGGTGATTTACTACCAAGACCTAAACACCCAACGGCATCGTTAGAGTCAGTCTTGTCTGACCGGAAGTAAGTTGTGTAGAGACTCATGCAGTCCTCTTTACTTAACCCAATTCCATAGTCACGCACCCAGAATTGGTGGTCAAGAGAAGTAGGCAGGTTTATGTAGAAAGGCTCTTCTGGATTGCCTGCGGCTACGTGTGCGTCATAAGCATTAGTAGACAATTCACGGATAACAGCTTTAATCTTATTAGAGTATAGACTATCTGATAGAATAGCAAACGCTTTAGCCGTTGCGTCGATGCTGTAGTTTGATTCCGTAAAGTTTTCTGATTTGGTAACGGTGTTAGTTTTAGTATGCAACTTCATTGAATTTTCCTCATTTCAATAGTGTGTGTGTTAGTCAATGGCTTAAGTATAACATAGGTATCGTCTATGTCAACATTAAAATCCAAATATTTTTTCAAGATTGTCAAAAAAGTAATCAAATTCTATTTCAAACTCTGCTTCCCCGTCCTCATCAATAAATACTTCCACCTTATCTGGATAGGTGATAGACAGATATTGCAGTCGTTCAAATAGGTCGCTGTCTCTTTCACACATGATTATTCATATGGCCATTTTTCAGCCATAACCTTATTCACATTTTCTATATCAACCAGCCAACGTCCATATTTGCCAGTCTTGCCTGTCTTTATTGTAATCCAACCCTCATCGTCCTTCTCGTCCTCTAGGAGCAATTCTAAGGCCTCTCTAGCCACGTGGTAGTCTGCATGTCCACGCTCTGGTGTATCGACCTCTAAGAAGCGTGTGCGTATCTCTAAGAAGGTCTTAAAGCCCAAGTCAACCAAGAAGTCTGCCGTGTCTCCATCGACACATTTAATTAGCTTTGCTTTGTATTCGTACATTATTCTACCTCCGGTGGAAACAACTTATCAAAACACTCACCACAGGTGTTGCGGATTAGAAGCTCTCGTTGACCTGATGATAGATAGGGAAAAGCGTCTTGAATGAACACCCCATTGTGCCAAGCTGTATAGTCACGCTCACGCACCATGATATTTTCCGCACATTCACAATGGTCACAAATACATTCTAGTTCAAAGTCTAAATTATCTACTGTATTACTCATCTTCAATCTCCATTGTCACAACAATTAATCCTATTACATTAGCAAGGACAAGTATCTACCCCCTTTATGGGTGGTTACACCCACTGGGTGTTTCCCCCCGATAGAGGGGGGAGGGGTATGGTTTTATTTTTTCCATCCATTAGTTAATATTCTAAGGGCGTTTTGCCCTAAAAATTTCTCTATAACCCAACTGGTTATGTCCAACCCCTTTAAGTAAGCGGTCATTCTTGGTAGTTCTGACATATCTACTATTTCATCTGGAGGGTCTGTGAACCCATCAAAGTCTGTGCCTATTGCGGCGACATCTGTTCCACACGTATTGATTATGTGATTAAGTGTTCGTTCTATATACTTAAGCCCAAGACCAGAATCAATGGGACTGATCCAATAGTTCATAAATATAATTCCTGCTACACAGCCATTGTCTGCAAACCATTCTAATTCCCAGTCTTGTAGATTGTACGTAATGGGATTCATTTCAAACACACCAGTATGAGTAGACAATAAACACTCGGTTTTTCTATTACTCTTTACTATTTCATATATTCTTTTTCTTGCCTTGATAGTACAGTGTGCAACATCAATCAACATACCTAAGTCTAGCATCTTTTCCACCACTTCTTCGCCAAGCGGTGTTAGACCTTTAGTTTCATCCCAACCACCAGTAATAGATCGCCAGTCCAAGTGTGACGCTCCATATTCAGGATACGGGAAGACTGGAAACGCGCAGCGGTTTGGATAAAAATGAGCCAACCCTAGATAGGCTACTCCCCTGTCGTATAGCTTCTGTAGATTGTCAAGAACTTCGTTCCTAATTTCGTCTGGCTCTATTGTGCTGTCGTCAGAGTGTGTCTTACCAGCAACCTCGCCATTTAAGCTATGTCCACCCTCAACAGAGTGTACAACGCACATATCTCCATGTTTAATGGCGAACCCTATATCTTTACTATTAGCCGCCAATACTACCTTGCGAGCATCTTTATCACGCACCTTGTTGTAGCTCACGATTTGGTCTTCCATGCTGTCAAGCATAGACATCGTTGAATCAAAATACGTTGGGTCAACAATGCTCTTGCCAACCTTTGGGAATAGCCAAAACAATTTCCTAACAATAGACATATCATCTATCCAGCCCTGCTCAAGCACATAAGCGGTAGACAGTAAAACGTCCATGCCTCCTTGTTCCATTTTAGGAAAGGTCACACGACCGCTAAAAGGCCAGAATTTCTCTTTAAACAATCTTTGTAAAAACTTTGTTTTCTTGCTGCCTATATTCCTGTGGAACACTGAGCTTTTAAGAGATGGGTGCGAGTGCAGGTCTACTACGGTAGCTTGCGAATGAAGGTCTTTCCAGTTTGAAATATCGCGCGGGCTTGTCATTGTTCAAACTCCCCTGAGTGAGTTAAGTATTCTACTGGGTCTATCCCATTTTCTGTAAGGAATTGTCTAATCAGTTCGTGGTCATACCTTTCAGCCACTAGGTTCTTAAAGCAGGCGGTACAGCCAACCGTGTTGTGTCCTTCGTGACCCTCTACATAATGTAGTATCCGTGTCTGAAGTCCTAGTATTGTTTTTTGATTAGACGCTCTTTGGGCGTTCAGTAGGAATAGATCGTTTTGTGCTTCTCTCATATCAATTAGAGTTGACCTAATTTCATACGTTAGCACAAGAATTGGGATTAACAATAGGAAATAAAATATTTTTCTTTTCAGTTTCATCTGGGATTAACCTCTCGTAAATTAAAGGATAGGGATGCAGCCTCCGGCTCATCTCCGTTGGCTTCGCCAACATACGCTAGTGTCTAAGAAAATACCACAACAAACAGAAGTGTTCCCAATCTCCCTGTTTCTCTCCAAATTAGAATCCCACGAACTTAAAGTAAGCAAAGGCGGCTATAACTGCTCCAATTAAAAACACTAGCCATTTCCTCTTAGCTGCAACGGCATAAAACTTACCTGTGAGAGCTTTGATCTTTTCGATTCGGAATGATCGCCTCTCTCTAACTTTATTTGCTTTGTCCTGTCGTTTCGCTTCACGGTCTGCTGCCCGCTGCTCTCTTTTTGTTTTTGCTTCTGGGGTTTCATCAGCAGGAATTACCTCTGGCTCGTCGCCTCCAAAATTTAACATCCAATCTAACATTCCCATCTTATTCTCCTATCTCTAATATAATGTCTACTTTGTCATCACCACGAACTTTTACTCTGTTGTCTTTTACGGCTATAAACCAACTATGGTCTATTTTAGTTTTATAAAACAGATCGTCTTCACATTCTTTGTGCCCAGTGAAGACAGTTACTCTTCCTTGCTGCCACCCATCTACAACCCAATCTGGAGATATGTGTCCTGCATGGCTTACATAATGCGTATACAGTTTAACACTTTCTTTTACAATGTTTTCGGGTTTGCCATAGTGGTTGTAGAGAGTATCTAGTACGCTTCTATTTGAGGGCAGTTGTTCTACTGGCATTTGTTCTGGTACTGCCTGTTTAATGTTTTTAGTCTTTGACTTTTGGCTTGCTACACTATTCATAAGTAACTCCTACTTCTTAGTAATTGTGAAAGTAAACTCGTTTAGTTCTACATCATGGCCTAGTTGGTGTAAATCCCAACTGTCCATAAACTCAGATAACTTACTATTGTCTTCTATACCCCAAACAGACTCAATAGAATCGCAATCGGTAAATACAAGAATCCCATGTCTCTGAGCCTGTACAAAGTATTCGTCTAACCCAAAACTCCTAGCAACAGCCATGCTGACTGGATTACATTCACGGTTAGATTGTTTAATATCGTCGGTTGTTACACTCACCTGAACGATAGTTTCAGTCGTCATTTATAGTTCCTTTAATATCATGGGCTTACCTGCGCGTTCGTAATAAATAATTGGAAACCACACGCATACTTCCTCGCCGTCTTCCAATTCTCCGTAAGCCTCTTTAGTAATTTCAATGTCCATGCCACTTATTGTAACATAGAATCCACCCTTAACAAGTAGATTCCCAAAAATTCTGTTATTTAATTTACGTTTCTTGACCCTGTATAGGCCGTTATTTAAGTCTTCTTCCTTGAAAATTTTTATTTTATCTCTCATTTTAACCTACCCAAGTGGAGGCGGCGGGAATCGAACCCGCGTCCTGTCTGGTTTCCATAGCAGTATCTACATTGTTAGTACATTGTATTCACACAATGAACAAAGTTATCCGACTTATCGGAGTCAGATGGGATACCATCATTTCACTTTTAATTCGAGTAGCGAACACTCTATCTAAGCACGACTTAGCCCGTTACCGCTTGGGTGATAAGGCGCGGTAAGCCCCAGTAGCTAGGCTACAATCGCAAAACTGTGTTCAGCAATTAAAATTGTAATCGGTTTTTATACTGGCCATCCGATCAACCAGTCAATGCAACTAATACTTTCACCATCAGTCGATGCCTGTGTCACCCCCATTTTCGTCGTAAAAATCTTTCAGATTGTTAGGCCATGATTCACCACCTAGTTTCTTAGCTTCCTGTTCCCCTAGATCGGTAAGCTCGTAGTAGAAATACCCATCTTCGCCAATTAGTGCTTGCATTAAGCCTTGTTTAATTAGTCTTTCAATCGTATTTTCTAAATCTTTGCTTGTTATCGGTAATTCGTCTATTTTTTTCATCAGTATTTCATACAGAGCCATACCATTTGGGTGTTTCTCTTTGTGGTTCTTTCTAAATTCCTTGACGGCCTTTTGTGCCATTGGCAGAGTGCTGTATACTCCCTTGACCGACCCGCCAAGAATTTCAGTTTCCGTACAGGTTATTTCTTGAACCACGTAGCAAAATTTCATTTTCATAACAGTCTCCAAGTAGGGCGTGCAGGAATCGAACCCGCATCGGAGGCTTAGAAGGCCACTGTTCTATCCGTTGAACTAACACCCCTTACCCCTTTAATAAGGGAGGTCGTCAACTTCTATCTGCTTAGTAAAGTATCGTTCTATTGTTTCTAACCTGTCATCAGCGTCTACAAGGAGGTCTAATGCAGCGTCTACGTTGTTCCAGTAGTCTTCTGTGGAATGGTCGCCTATTCCTACCCCTCGCTCTAATAATAAGTCAAGAGACGCTAGAGCCTTCGCTTGGTCTGCTAACGCTCTGTTTAACATGTAGTCGATCATCTTGCTTTTGTATTCTTTCATCTTTCCTAATTTCTTTTCTTTCTAGCCTATGGTATCGTTTAATATCTTTACGCATTATCTTGGGCATATTATGCCATACGGGTTTAGCCAATGCCACGCTTCCCAGTAGCATCACTGTTAATAAAATTACTTTCATTAGTAGAACTCCTTGCTATTTTGCTAATATCTAAGCCCATAAGTGTGGGTATAGGTATAGTATCGTCAAGCCGATAGGTTTTCTTTAGAGTTTTCCTAATTTTTATTGCCTTCATCAAATCCTTTGGCCTTCCATCCGCAACGATTGGGAAAGCCAAAACTGCTAACATAGCTAAAAATAAAATCCGCATAGTATCCTCCTATTATAGTATACACTTTTTGAGTGTTATGTAATTTTTTCTTATAGTTTTGAATTACAAGCCACAAACCTCTGCTTGATTAATTCCTTCACTCTTACTGATAGTTCTTCTACCTCCTGCACTGAATGAGCCTTCCTAATGGCTCGCTCACAGGCTTCTATCTCAATATCAATTTGGGCAATCAAGTCACCCGTTGATTTACTCATTTTCAAGCTCCAAATAATCATCGGTTGTGTGATAAGTCCAATCAACAGGTATGCCACCAACTTCAACTATCATACCACCCACTACGGTACAGCCACTAGAGGGCATACCTATTTCATCACACAGCTTGGCTTTAGAATCAAAAGGTTCCTCTATAGGCTCTAGTTCGTCTTGCATTTTCTCTGAGTAAGTCTCATCCTTTGCAAACCTACTTACAGAACATGCCATTTTCAGTTCCTCTAGAAGCTCTAGAGACTCTGATCGACTATACACATTATTTTCTACGGTTAGCTCTATGGTTTCATCAACCATATCAACCATGACGTATTCGCCGTTGAATATTGTTAGTATCGTACTCTCCCGATAAAGCCCATCAATATCTCCAGCGTAACCATCGCATATAAACTCTTCTCTGGGTTCTCCGTTTTTACCTACTTGGTCTGGGCAATTACCACCACAGTATTTACAGTCATTCATTTCCTTCAATCCCCTCTGGTAAAGTAGAATCATGTATTAGTTTACTAACTTTTTCAGCCATTAATTTACCGAGAGGTCTTACAACCCAGTAAGCCAATTCGCTCACAGGGTGTGCGACCAAGTTGTGAAAAGGCCAATTCTTATATAGTTTACTCATCTTTAATTCCTTATCTTATCACGATTTAATGTTCTTCCTCTAGGCGTTTTCATTATTATATTATTTTGAAGCAGCCACGGTTCGATTGTATCCTCAATCGTTGCCTTATCAATCCCTGTGGTTGCAGATATTGTCGCAACACCTAGCGGAACATCGCTATTACTCAAGGCTCGTAGGTATTGGCGGTCAACGTCTGTTAATCCATTGGCGTTGACACCTCTAATTTTCATGGCGGCTTCTACATCTTCTGCGGATAGCTGGCCGAGCTTCTTGGCGATCTTATAGTCTCGTAGCCACTCTAATGTCGAATTTAGTATGCGAGGCGTGCCCTTAGAGAGTTTAGCCACGAAATTTAAAGCATCCCCAGACAGGCCAATCTCTAGCTTGACCATGTTGGACTCAGCAATCGTCCGTAAATCTTTAACGCCATATAATTTAAGTGTGTGTTTATTTTTGAATCTATCAATGAACGGCTTGGCTAACAGTCCAATCTCAGTTGTCGCCCCGACCAATGTAAAGTTTGGTATCGGAATACTGATAGTTTTTTCATCATTAACTACCATGTCTAGCTGAAAATCCTCCATGACGGGATATAGAAATTCCTCCACTATAGGTGTCATGCGATGAATCTCGTCTATGAACAGAATAGAATTTTCCTCAATCTTTAGCAGGTAGGTGACAATAGCCTTGACGCTTCTTAAATTAGCACCATTGGCGACCTGTAGCGTACACCCCATTTCATTTGATATTGCATTGGCTAATGTGGTTTTTCCTGTTCCAGCCGAGCCATAGAATAGCATGTGACCTAAGCAGGTGTTCCTTGTTTTTGCACTATTAACACTTATTCGTAGAGCATCAAGGACTGAGGATTGCCCCAAAATGTCATCAAACCTTGTTGGTCTAAGTATATTACGTCCTGACCTATCACTCATCGTGGTTTTTTAACCTTCCCATAATGTTCAAAATTAGATTCATATACTTTTTCGTCTTTCAGCATGATAGCATATACATCATCATAAACAAATTGTCGTAACTCTTCGTATGACATACTATATGCAATCCTACCAGCAATCTTCTTACAATTTTCTGGCGTGTTGCTAATTTTCAGTCTCCCAATTTAGTATCCCATTTTCCATAAGTTCATTCAGATAGTTGTATACTTCCGCATCATCAACATCATCATGGTCAAACTCTAAATATATCGCTACTGTTTTAGCCATCTAACTTAACTCCTTAGTAAAAACTTGCATCTTGATACCATCTTTCACAATAACGGAAATGCCATCAACGTAGGACATATGCCCTATAAATTTAGCATGACCTGAACAGACACCTTCGTCTGGATCGTTCCAGTACACTTCGTCGCCTGTTCCTAGATTAGCTTGCCACGATTCCCCGTAATAGTTATGCCATAGTTCTTGGAACGTGTCTTCGCATTGTTCATAACATTCAAGTTCTTGTTCATATAGAGCCTGAATCATATCTTTCAAATCCATATTCTCAACAACTGCTGTAGCTAACTTCTCGCGGTTTGCGTCTGTGTATGGTGTGTTACTCATTCTCTAACTCCCTATATTTAGACATTACTTCTTGAACTTCACGGATTGTATCTGCCTGTTTCCTTGATATGGAAACGCTGCTTGAGTCTGATAGATCGTAACTGTTTGGATATATAGTAATCCCAAACCCCTTTGAGCCAATCCCAAATGTCAATACTGCTTTAATTACTCTACTCATCGCCAGCCTCCTCAAGTAGAAAGGGAAACGCCTCTTCCAACTCTTCAACACTATCTGTACAGGCTACTGCCAATTCATCTGCTCCAACACCTGTGAATTGTTCTTCTGATTCAAAGTGTTCTTTACTTGCACATAAATCTAACCATGCGTGAGTAATAGCATCTACTTGGTCACTTGTTAAATCACTCATATTTATATTCCTCTGCCTCAACAGCGAAGCGGTCAATAACCTTTTCTCTAATTACGTCCTTGTCGTACCAGTCGCCATTATTCACCATCTCCATAGCTTCCTCAGCACTTTCGGCTTCTACTTCAATGGTCTTGCCTAGACTCTCCGACATTAATACGTGGTATTTACTCATGGGTACAACTCCCTAAATAGGTTTCCATCTTTTCACGCAGGTCATAATCTGCCTGACTATCTTCGTCTTCATCATTTGGCTGATGCTCTTCCCACATAGTATCCCATGCAAGAGCTTTTCTTTCATAACCTTTAAGAGTATGCAAAACATCTTGGTGGGTGTAATCATTTTCCCAAGCGTTATCGCCAAACGCTAACTCCCAAACATCTTGTGCGAATAGTTTATCAACTATAACTTCATGCTTAGGTATTACATTTACAAATTTATCACTCATTTTCAAGTTCCTTAATCAATCTTGGTAGGTTGTTTGGATAACAACGGTAATATTTATCGTCCTCGTCTTTGTTTTTCCGCTTCGCACGCTCTTCAATTTCTTCTACTAGGCGAGCCAAATGCTCTTTGGTTTCTTCCGTCATCTTATCGTCCTCTGTGTAAAACTGGCTTATCCTTCTTACGTGAACTCCCACAGGGATGGCATGTTATGTTCACTCGGTTACAGGTTTTGGACTACACCGGCACTTGTAGTCTCGCCAGCACTTTATTCTCCATTATACAGTACTAATCGTCAATGTCAAGTCTAAACTTTAACTTTTTCAAAATTTATCTCTAATCTTATTATATTAGCAAGGACAATCGCCAATCTCTCAATAATCATGTCCTTACTACCGTCTAGCTCTAAGTATATTCGTTTATCAACATCTTCACGTTCCTCATTCCAATCGTAAGCCACATTAGGAACCATTCTGAATCTTACACCTACGGTGTCGTCCCAAGATATTTTGATATAAGCAGGATCATTACCGCCACAGTGTTGCCTATCGTGCTTTCTGATACTAGGGACGTAATAATTTTCGCTCTCGCCAGTATCTTTGAGGCACTCAGAATACTCAAATTCTATCTTGAGCAACCACGCAATCTCGTCTGAGAATTGAAACTGCTCTTCATTGCATCGCGGCTTAGAAAGATGATGTTTAGCCGTCTTGAATAACGCAATGTGGTATCCAGCTTCTTTAATGATGGGTTCGATCTCGTCACGAAGCTCACCAAGAGCCTGACGTTGACGCGCTAGCTTTTGTTCTGCTAGTATTTCTCTATTGTCTAACTCGGCATCTAAGATCGCCATGTTATTATCAATTAGTGCTTTTAAGTCCATCGTAATCTCCTAGTGAAACTGGTTATACTATAAGTATATCATAGTTATCGGGCTTGTCAACATAAATCTTTAGATTTTTATTCAATTTCTGTAAATTCATATTCACATAGGCATTTATCACACAGCAGACATTCGCACGTGCTGTTGACATTATACCAAGCCACACGGTGAAATTCTCCACAGCCTTGACACGCCTCTATAATAAATTCGGATACTTGTTCCATTTTATTTGCTCTTTCTTCTATTAGCCTCTCCTACGTTTCCATGAAAAGACTTTGTTTAACCATTGCCTACGTTTCTCACAATTACATTCGTCCAAATTGAACCAAGACTTAAATCTATCTTCCGTTACGCCAAGTGTTTTTAGTGTTTGTTCAACTACGTCTCCCAGACCAGTCATATCGTCGGAGTTATCAGGTGTTATTCCTTGTTGTTCCAGAGTGAATATAGCCCTGTCTATCTCCTTCTGTGTTTCGTCATCCATTACATCCCCCGTATCTTGCTCTTCTCTATTAATGTACTCGATGATTGAGTTTTACCACCACCAATATTATACAAAGTTAGTATACCCTGCTCATAACAATATGCTTCCTCCGGCGTGTTGCCCATAACTCTGTCGCCGCCATTCATAAATGTAAAAGATTCAACAAACGGATCGTTGTCATTACTTTCATATATTGACTGTATGGTTTTTACAACAGTGCCATCGTTGTCTTCCGCAATCCGCACACGGTTTACGTCCTGTAGAGCATTAACGATACGAAATCTGTCTGCTTGATTCATAAATGGAACGCTACCTTTCAGCGTTACCTGCAAATCACTGTTCACAATGGCGTATAATACATTGCAATGTTTCTTTGCTGCTTCTATATAATCTAAGTGTCCTGTATGTATTGGATTAAAATATCCAGAAATTATGCCAATTCTCATTTATTTGCCCATTTTCCTTTTTTTAAGATGGTTTTTGTGGGTTTTCTACCCATTAATCTCAGCTTACTCTAGGTATATAATACACGATGTAAGGGAAGTTAGAACAGATTAAGGATACCCAGTAAAGACTACATATACAGTATAGACATATATAACATACATATACCATAATAAGAGAAATATTGATTGGGATATGAGGAGGATTTTATTTTTTAACCGACGTGTCATACAATAAGCGACTAATAGTACATACGCAAATATAATCATATTCATATATATTAGACTCCTAGTGCTAATTCAATAATAGATATATACTGGTCTACTTGTGTAGGAGTCATTTCAACACCTTGTTCTGCTAATGATTGTCTCCACAATAACCGTTTCTCGCGCGACATCTTGGGCAGGGCGTGCAGCATCATCACATCTATCTGTCTACCTATATCTAAGGTCGTCTGTGTCTCTGTATATGTATCCCATGCGTCTGTGAGACTAATAGCTTCTCCCCACAACTCTCGCATGACTGAATCGAATATTTTTTTCTTCATATTTAGTTTTCTCCTACATTTCATTATAATATCATTTGGGCGATTTGCAACACGTTTCTTTATAAAAAACATGTATATATTAACAATTTGGGCTATTTAGTACGCGGGACATTTATACGTATAAGTTTATGTGGGGCATTATATAGATGACTACATAGTTTTGATTGATTCTCACTACCCATATATATAAACTCACATCCAGTATTATTCTTTCCAATACCATATGCTAATATACCCTGACCAGTAATACGATTTACTTTGTATTTACCTTTCGATGACATATATATACGTTCCCCCGTATCCTGACTCTCATAGTAACTACCAGAGCCGCCTACGACACGAAAGCAATCGCCCTGCTTCAATTCGCGCCAATCACGCACTGGCTTCTTACTATAACGTACACGTCCATGTTTATTTGGAAACGAATAGTCACACGACTTACATTGATATGCGCGCGCCCCATTAATAACACTACATTCTGGACATTTTTTCTGACCTTTACCCATTTATATTTCCTTATTTAACAATACGTGTAAGTACATTAATTAGTAGGAACATAGTACATGCGCCCACTACATAAAATAACGGAGATTCATCTATATATAAACGATCACTCGCTACAGTTAATAGTACAGTAGTAATAACACTTCCGGCAGTTAATAAACTATTTTCATTCTTCATTTTATAAGATCCTTATTTCACTGGCTATACATTAATCCATTGACGTGGTTGGATAAGCCAATACAAACTCCTTCCACACCATATTCTATCATATCATCGTCACATGTCAAGTTATTTCTTTAATAAAAATCCAAATTCCGCTGACTATATGTATATTAGTTGGATCTTATAGCATCAGATGATACTATAAGAT
>Ga0310122_10000496_pt1 | contig 24836 bp, 19 predicted proteins | sample CB6_Bottom_1051__FD_203503 | JGI IMG/M metagenome (GOLD analysis project Ga0310122, IMG submission 203503) | Marine microbial communities from Western Arctic Ocean, Canada - CB6_Bottom_1051 | ecosystem: Environmental > Aquatic > Marine > Oceanic | place: Canada: Western Arctic Ocean | collected...
TGATGTCACTGTCGGACCAATCTGCGGCGTGGCGATGCAAGACCGGCTCGGCACGGCTCAAGGGAATTGGTTTGTAAACCGGGAGGTCGGTGGATTTAGCGACATCAGCAAAGAACTGGCATTGGCGCATCACCACGTTGACCGCAACAGCGGGGCTATCTCCGTGGGCGGAACGATTATGGAGATGGGAGTGTGGGTTTTTACGGAGGAGCAGCAAGGACTGGTTAACCGGGAGTTCGACCAAGTGGTATCCGGCGGCCAAATCTACTGCTACCAAGGGGCGATTTCATCTGATAGCGGACAAGGACCATCGATGTTTCCGGGCCGGTTGTTCATCTCACTAACCAGCGAGTCGGAGATTCTGGTGGAACGGCAGGACGGTGATTGCGCAAGCGCATCGGACTTCGTAGATCCTACTACCTACTACCGTTAGGTTGGTTAGGGCTATCCTCTCCGCTCAGTCATGCAGGCGAAAGGGAAGTTATTTGCTGTTGGTGAATGAGATGCTTCTTCGCTCCGCTCCTCAGAATGACAGGGATTGGGCAAGACAGTTCATGGGAATCCGGGGCGCACTGGCTAACACCTTCAGACCCGCGGAATCACCCGGTTGGCGAAATCCTCCATGTCGGTGAGCATCTCTTCGGTGCTGTTGGCCACGTGGCCCACCGGAACGAAGCTAGCAACGATATGCCCTACACCCATTTCTTCGTAGCGGCGGATATCCGAAGCTATATCATCGGCCGTCCCGTTAAAGACTGGGCGGTCTCGACCCTCTGCGCCCGAAGACCGGCCGTCCTCGGATTTAAGATTGTAGCCAGGCATGCGGCAGACTATCTCCACCGAGCCGGGGGGCCGGCCAGCCCTCTCAGTGTATCTTCCCAGCCTACTTATACCTTCCGCCAGTTGCTCTGGAGTGGTTAACGGAGAACTGGAACTGGTGGCTATGGGTTGCCAGGCATCGCCCAACTCGGCGGCCCTGCGTATCGCCCGGCGGCTTTCCCCGCCAACCCAGATGGGTGGATGAGGCTTTTGCACCGGTTTGGGCAGAAAGTTTATGTTGGAAAATTGACAATACTTCCCTTCAAAACTGGGCTCGTCTTTAGTCCAAAGTTCCTTGAAGGCGAGGATGTACTCGTCGGTAATCGCACCCCTCTCCTCGAAGGGTGGTGTTTGTAGTGCCTCGAACTCTTCTTTCAGCCAGCCCACGCCTACACCCACATTCATTCGGCCCTGGGATAGAACGTCAATTGTTGAGAGTATCTTGGCGGTGAGTACCGGAGGACGATGTGGGACAATCATTACGCTGGTGACCAATCGGATGGACTTGGTCTGTCCCGCCAAGAACGCCAGGGTTGTTAGCTGCTCCATTGTTTCATTGTTGTCCGTGCCCGGAAAAATGCCGGACTCGCTGTAGGGGTATTGGGAGTCGGTCTGCTTGGGCATGACGATATGATCCGGGAACATCAGCACGTGATACCCCAACTCTTCAGCCCGTTTGGCGATGGCGGACAAGCTTTCGGGCCCGGCTAAGGGACCTCGGGACGGCAGCATGAGCCCGTATTTCATTGGAAATCCTCGCTGGGTAAATCCTTGCCGGGTAAATCCTTGCTTGCGAATCCTTATTGATTATTGCGAACACGAGTGGTTCTTAGTTGTCTTGGTTGGCTCGCCATTCCGCTATGTATTCCAGGATATCCGCCAAGGGCAAAACGTCGGCGTACTTCTGATGCATGTCGAAGAGATTAATGGCGTGGGCAGCCTCGTGACGGTCGAAAACACATTCTTCGGCCACAATCATGCGGTAGCGGTTGGTGCAACCGTCCACCACACTGGCCCGAACGCAACCGCTGGTAGTCTCGCCGCAAGCGATTATCGTATCCACATTGTGGAAGTTGAGGTGGCCCATCAGAGGTGTGCCCCAGAAGGCGCTGGGAGAGTCTTTGCGCATCACCGGCTCACCCGTTATAGGTGCTACTTCGTCGATGATTTCCCAGCGGCGGCTTCGTTTCTCCATAGCTTCAGCGTCCCGGTTGTCTGAGCCGTATATCTCCCGTCCTACGCTCCAAGTAGCCAGGCCGTCTTCTTCTCTACCGGTGGCATGGACCACGGGAATCCCTGCGTCCCTGGCGGCCTTGAGCAGGGTTTGGATGTGGGGAATGGCCTCCCACGCCGCAAAGCCGCAACTGCTGGGCCAGGTTTCTATGGCATCCACGATGGGCTGAGGCTCGTCACCGAAGACCCATCGGTATAGATCAATCAGAAGCAAAGCCGGCTTGTTTCCGAAACCCACCGAAGTGGGTGCGCTTTTAGCCAGATGCGCCTTGTCCTGTGGTGTTAGATATTGTTCCCACACGCGTTCGGCCATTTTGTCCCCCCTCTTTACGGTTAAGGTTCTTGCCTTCGCTCATAAATCAGAATCGGTGCGAAATCGCAGATGAAATTCCCATAAATCCCCCTTTCAAAAAGGGGGACCGAGGGGAATTTTGTTCGAGCTTAGGTTAAGGCTCGGCCAGCTTGTCCAACAAGGGTAATGTTTTTTCCCGGTCTTCCGACGGCAAGGTGAACAGCACACGGTCAACACCGGCCTGCTCCAAACGTTCCATGTCGGCGGGGTCGGAACTAGTGCCGAAGATACTCACCGGAAGGTAATCCCGGCCAGCTTCGTCTCCTTGGCGGCGCAACATGGCGATTTTCTCTCCCAGAGGCCCCGGCTCAATCCCGCGGCCAGTGGGCATCCAGCCATCGCAAAACTCCACGACCCGGTCAAATGTGGTGGGGCCGTCGCCGCCCATGATGATGGGAGGGTGAGGCCGCTGCAGGGGTTTGGGGTAGGACCACATCTTGTCGAAATTCACGAAATCTCCGTGGAATTCTGCTTCTTCTTGGGTCCAGATTTCCTTCATAGCCAGAATATTTTCCCGCAGGTGGCGGAAGCGGGTGCGGAAGTTGGTCCCATGGTTTGCCATCTCCTCTGCGTTCCATCCGCCACCGATGCCAAATATGAACCGGCCATTGGACAACCGGTCGACGCTGGCCACGGATTTGGCGGTCACGATGGGGTCCCGTTCAATAACTAAGCATATGCCGGTACCCAGCAACAACTTTTTGGTGGCGGCGGCAGCGGCGGTGATGGCGATAAATGGGTCGTAGGTATGCCAATATTCCCTGGGCAGGTCGGGCCCGCCTGGCCACTGGCTGACCCGCTCGGCGGGGATGTGGGTGTGCTCGGGAAACCATAGTGAGCCAAATCCGCGGGCCTCTACCTCTCTGGCTAGGTCATCGGGCGGGATTGAGTAATCCGTTGGGAACATATAAACGCCGGTTTCCATTTTCGTCTCCTTGAGATATTTATGGTTTCGGGTTGGCGGTCGCTGGATTTACTGGGCTAGCACAACAAAAGAGATTCTTCGCTTCACTCAGAATGACATCAAAGTTCAAAATGACACTGGTGTATTGGGGCAACATTAGTTATGAGATGAGCTTGGCGCACTCGTCTATTAAGGGCAAAACAGTGTCCTTTTCCTCTGACGGTAGGGAGAATATGACCCGGTCCACGCCCGCCGCTTCCATGCGCTGGATGACGTCGGGGTCGGGCCGGGTGCCGAATGTTGTTATGGAGATGGACGCCGGGTCTCGTCCGGCTTCTTCGGCCTGGCGCTTTAGCAGAGCGATTTTTTCAGGCAGGCTTGGCCCCTGAGCCGCCCTGCCGCCGATGGGCATCCAGCCGTCGCAAAACTCAATCACCCGGTCGAAGGTCGTAGGGCCGTCGCCTCCCATGATGATGGGCGGATGGGGCTTTTGGACCGGTTTGGGATAGGACCAGAGCTTGTCGAAGTTGACGAATTCGCCGTGGAATTCGGCTTCGTCCTGTGTCCAAATCTCCTTCATGGCTAATATGCGCTCCCGGAGCAGACGCCACCGGCTTCTGTAGCGGGTGCCGTGGTTGGCCATTTCCTCAGCGTTCCAACCACCGCCGATTCCGAAGATGAACCGGCCGCCGGAAATCATGTCCACGCTGGCCACCTCTTTTGCCAAGATGATGGGGTCGCGCTCAATGACCAGACTGATGCCGGTTCCGAGTTTCAGCGTGGTGGTGGCGACCGCCGCTGCGGTCAGTGCCACGAAGGGGTCGTAGGTGTGCCAGTACATCTTGGGCAGTTCGGCGCCCCCGGGAAACGGGGTCTGCCTGCTGGCTGGGATATGGGTATGCTCGGGCACCCACATGGACTCGAAGCCGCGGTCTTCTAACAGCCGGGCCAATTCGTCCGGGGGCATGGAATAGTCGGTGGAGAACATGTAAGCGCCGAACTGCATCAATTCCCTCCAGTTTGTTTACCTATTTGATTCTGCCCAATCGTTTCAGGGAGTAAAAGTTGGGTAATTATAGCATTGCCAAACATGGAGTCGGGACTTCGTCCGGACAATGAAAGTTTCCCGTCTTGGGCACGGGTCAGCCTTGTGACCCGAATCCTGGTGCTGTAAACTGGGCTGCCTGCGCTCAGGCCCTGTAACTAGTCGAGAGCCGTCGCAATTTTATCCCCACCAACTCTAGGGTTGGCTGGCCACGGACTACTTGATGCCGGACTATCTAATACGTGAGTTTAGCCGGAATCGTAATTTTAGCCGTGTCGTAACCCCTTGGGGCTAGCAATCATATTCGCTTTGCTGGCAGCAATCGGATTCGGCTGCGGTAACGTTTTCGTCCGGCTTGGCATCGAACGGGTCTCGACACGCGCCGCAACATTCTGGACCGTGCTGTCTGGGGCGGTGCTGCTAACTGTGCTGGCCTTGGCTTTGAACTTCTCCGAGATTAAATCCCTGAAGCTTTCGACAATCGGTTGGATTGCTGTGATGGGCGTCATTGCCTATCCACTGGCCCGCGTTTTACATAACACTGCCATAAACATGATAGGAGCCTCAAGATCAGTACCGATGTCCTCCATCCAGCCACTAGTGGCTTTTAGCCTTGGCATGTTGCTGCTGGGAGAACGGCCCAATGCCTTGGTCAGTGCAGGAACTCCTGTCATTGTTGGCGGCCTGTTGATGGTGGTGCTGGCGGGAAACATTGGGCCAACAGAGCGTTTACTCACCACCAAAAACATCGGCTACTTGTTGGCCATCGGTGGAGCGGCAGCCTTCGCCAGCAGGGACGTCATCAGCCGCCACATCGTCACCGGCACCGCTCCTCCCTTGGTGGCTGCGGCATTTGCTCTCGCCATAGGCGGAATAATGCTGTTTGCACTGTTTCACCGGGATGTTGCCCAGAGCCTGAGGCAGGCGCCCGGTCGCTACTTGGGGTTGTGTGCGATAGCGGGTATCTTTCAAGGCTTGGCCGTGGCGGCTGTGTTTCAGGCATTGAGCCGTGCGCCGGTTACTGTGGTTAGCCCCATCTACGCCAGTCAACCGTTGGTAACGTTGCTCTTGGTACATATTTTCTTGAAGAGACTAGAGACTGTCAGCCCACTGCTGGCACTGGGGACGGTAATCAGCATCTCAGGGGTATCACTGGTTATCATAGGCGCCGCCGCAAGCTGATCCACTATGACCAACCGGGCTTGAGTCTCGGCCCGGTATTACTTGGGCCTGGTTTTACTGTAATAGGCGCAAGCGAAATTGCGACCTACTGACTAACAGATTCAGAGATAAGTTCTGAGAAATCAAACGAGTTGAGCGGCTCTCTACGAAATAATTGCAGCAGCCAAGAAAAATTCCAAAGGACTGTCCCGAAGCCGTAGGTGACGACCCTATGGGACAACGTATTGGCGTATAAAGGAGAGGGTTAATCCGACATTTACGGCTTAACCCGCAGTCGCGTTATTCTTCCTGGGGCAGATATGCGTTAGGCACTATGGCGCTGCCCTTGCCCACCCCTGTGGTGTCCCCGTTCTGATTCTGGGCCTGGATGTCCACCGTGACCCTGCTTCCGTTAGCTTCTTTGCTCATATCGGAAACCTTCCCGGTGAATGTGATGGTGTCGCCTGGGCGCACCGGCCTGAGGAACCTCAGGTCCACCACGCCACTGTGATTAAAAACGTCGCTGCCGAAATATCTTCGCAGCATCTCAATGGCGAACGTCAGAGACATCCTCCCAGACGCCACGGTGCCGGAAGTGCCCAACGTCTCCCTGGCGGCAACCTCGTCGGTGAACTGGGAAGGCCCTTCCTGTCCGGCGCTGCCCTCGAACAGGTTGATGGCGTCTTGGGTCATCGCCTTCATCAAGGAAGGGACTACATCATCAATCTGAATGTTTCTTAATGGTCCAACCATCAGCCCCCCCATTTCTTGCCCACTTCAGAAGGCTGCTTGAGTTCGTGAGTGATAACCCGGTCAATCAGACGACCATCTTCATCCACCGACACCGCCTCGGTTACGATGTAGTTCTTGCCTCTGCGCAGGTATTTGTCGGCAATCCAGGCGGTGACCGTCAGTTTCTTTCCAGCAATGGGTGGGTTGTAGCAATGGAAGGCGCAGCGAGCGTTGACCGAACCATCGTCGGAGTATTTGGCGTTGTACTGACGCACGTCCACCTTGTGAGCGATGGTCGGAAAACTGGCATCCGGGTCCATCACTCCTTTCCTGTAGCCGTCAATCATCTCTTGGGTTAAGACATACTGGAATTTGTCGAAAGTCTCGCCGACCTCCAGAGCGTCCCAGTCCAGAGGAATTTTGTTATCTGTTCCTGGCATCTGACCTCCATCCTAGCCTTCCCCCGTAAAGGGGCTTTGCCCTAAAAGCCTCTGTGATACTGTCATTCTGAGTGAAGCGAAGAATCTTTACGCCTGAACCAAGAGATTTCCCGACTCTGTCGGGGACTCTCGACGGAGTCGGAACTTCGTCGCTTCACTCCTCAGAATGACAGATTTGGGGCAAGACCCCGGAAACGGGGAAGGGACTTGTTGCCCTTCGGTTTAGGCGGTTTTAACCGTGGTTGCTTGGCCATCTTTGGCGGATTTGCGCATGGCGTCTATGAATTCGTGCAACTCTACGGCGGTGTCAAAATCCGGATATGCTGGGCTGCTACCGTTTATTCCCTGTCCGAACAAATAGTAAAGCTGGCCCACATTAAACGGTTCCGCATGGGGCATACCCTCCAGAACGTTGGTGTGACGGGCCGGTATTTCGATGTCTTCAAGGGTGTCGCTGTTTTGCGCTCCCTGAAGCCGAACGTCGCCTAACTGGGGGGAATCCTCGGAAGTGGCCACCAAAGTGCCGGTCCGGCCATAAATCTCCATGATGTAACCCGTGCCAGCCCAAGGGATACTGCCCACGTGGGCCGAGGCCACGGCTCCATTGGCCAGCACGCCGCTAATCACGATGTTGTCTGGCGATGTAACGTCCACCATTTTCTGGGTGTCGGACTCGTACCACTGCTCAACTTGGGTTGTTATCACCGAGGATACTTGGCTGAAATCACCGGCGACGAAGCGCATCGCGTCAATCGAATGGCCGGTGGCGATGGTGAGGGTATTGGCGCCCAAACTGATGTCCCTCTGCCAAGTGCGCCCGGAAACTCTTTCCAACACTCCGCCCCGCATCAATTTCATGTTGCAGGATATGATTTCGCCGACGTAACCCCCTTCCACCATTTCCTTCATGTGAATCATGGCCGGATTCGCCCGAGCTTGCAGCCCAACAACAGCCTTAAGACCTTTGGCCCGCGCCAAGTCGGCCAGTTCTTTAGCTTCCGAGGTGTCTTTGCCCAGCGGCCATTCGGTGAAAACGTGCTTGCCTGCGTTCAGGGCGTCCTTGGTTATCTGGTAGTGGGTGGGCACGCGCAAGACCACGGCCACAGCGTCTATGTCTGGATGGGCCAGCATCTCGTGGTAGTCGTCGAAGGCCATCTTGGCCCCGTATATTCGTTTGGCTTCTTCGGCGGTTTCCTTCCGTGTGGTGCATACGCCGGTGAGCTCAAATTCAGGGCTGGCGACAATGGCGGGCAGGTGGGACCGGTGGGCCCAGCCGACCGTGGGGCTGGCGCCGATTATTCCCAAGCGGATGGGGTCAGGCATGGTATTCCTCCAGTTAAAACCGACTACCAGTATTCTGACGGATGCTAATAGTCCGGCTAGCAGATTCAAGAAGTATTCTAAGGGACAGATTAGGGCGTGGCTAGAGTTTACTCCGAGTAAACTCCAACCGGAGGAGTTTGTTATGGATTGCGTTTATGGGTGGGTTCAACCTGGGGTGGCGATGGCCATGGGAAATCCCCCTCAGTCCCCCTTTACAAAAGGGGAAGATCGAACCTGCCGATCACGAAGGAGAGGGCATTAAGTCCCCCTTTCGTAAAGGGGGGTTGGGGGGATTTCCTCGTCGTTTTACCAGTTTTTGTCTCTCACCTAGCCGGAAGTCGAACCAAAAGTTTAGGCAAGTTGACCTTTCTGATACGATGTCTGCGCCTGATAATTGAAATTAATCTACCGGAGAGGTTCCGGATTTAATTTACGCGAGGTGTTTTTATGATTACGAATTTTGGCGCTCTATATGCGGGCCATGTGGATCTGGGAGACATCGGGCTGGAGGCGACGGCGCTGAATGACCGAAACTTTTCCGATGAGCATCTGGCCACGATTTTCGACCGAACCACGGCCATCGCACAGTTGATGGACCGGGTGGGGTTCGACAGCTTCTGGATGGCCGAGCACCACTTCCAGACAGAGGGCAATGAGTGTATCGGAAACCTGCTGATGCTCTACCTCCATCTGGCCCACATCACGGAGAACCTCAAGTTCGGCTGCGGTTTCAACATCAACCCCATGTGGCACCCGCTGCGACTGGCTGAGGACTTCGCCACTGCTGACCGCTTGACCAATGGCCGGGTGATTTTCGGCGTTGGACGGGGTTATCACAGCCGGGAGGTGGACACCTTCGGCGCACCCAGCACCAATACCGACTCGGACGCCAACCGGGAGTTGTTTGAAGAGCAGGTGGAGATCATCATGAAGGCCTTCAACAACCGTTCCTTCTCTCACCACGGAAAGAACTACCAGATACCTCCTCCGGTGGCCTATCGTGGTTACCAATTAGAAGAGATTACCTTGGTGCCGAGGCCACGGACCCTCCCTGTCGAGTGCTGGCAGCCCATTGTGAGCGCCGGACAGCGGGCCATGGACTTTATGGCCAAGCACGGGATAAAAGGCATCATCGGCGGCGGAGCAGTGACTGGCGGAGCATCAGAAGAGGTGGTCACCCGCTGGCGAGACACATTGATTGCCCATGGACAGGAAGCTGAAATGGGCACCGACCTCACGGTTGGCATCGTCACCTACATCTGTGATAGCGAAGCCCAGGGCATTAAAGAGTGCAAGAAGTACTTTGAGGAGGACATGAAAATGTTTGCTCCGCTGGGCTTCTTCCGGGGTATGACGGACCAGCAACTGTCGGACCTAGGCGACCCCAAGCGTGCCCCATCCGCTGGCCTGCCAATCATTGACGATGCGGTAAAGGCTGGTTCTTGGCTGTGTGGGCCGCCCGAACTGATTACCGAGCGGCTGATGGAATTGCAGGACAAGTATCCCGGTCTGGAGAGAGTCCATGTAGGCTGCACCCGCATGGGCACTCCCCTTGAGGTGATACTGGAGCAACTGGAGCGGTTCGGTAAAGAGGTCATGCCCAAGTTCAAGAGCCAGAAGGCTTAAGCGGTGGATACTCGGATGCCTTCCCCCTCTATGTGGCGCTGCCCCCAAAGTCTCAGAATGACAGTTTTAAGGCAAAGACCCACAAAGGCAATCCGAAGCCGCATGGGATGACGCTATTCCTCCATCAGGAATTCACGTATGCGTTCGGTCATCGGCTCCTTGTCGTATATGGTGTTGAGCACGATGGAGTTTTGCTGAATGTTGCCTCCGAAATAACGCTCGTACAAGACCTGGCGGGAGCCGAAAGCGCTGCAACTGGTATCCCAAGCCAGACGGAATAGCCGCACCCGCTCCTCGGCGGAGGCGGTGTCGGTCTCCAGGTATTTTTTAATCTCGGTTGCCAAGGGGCCGTTCATATCGGCCTCGGTGGGCAAAGCCATGAGGCTGCTGGAGCCCAGCAAGTGCAGTATCTCTGCCATCCTAGGGTAGCTACGGATGAAGGCGTTTCTGGCCACCAGTAACGGGAACCTAGCGGGACACAACACTCCCCATTGGTCAATCTCGGCATCGGCTTCAGCAGCGCGCAGGCAGGCTTTGGTCACTTCCAGACTTTCGATAATCTCGGCCATCATCTGCTGAACGTGTGGAAGCTGGCTGGACCCCAAGGTCTGCACCATCATGTTTGCCAGGCCCAGGATGAATTCTCCCTTCACCACTTGCTTGGTCACCACTTGGTGGCCGGAGTGAATGATGCGATTGGTGGCAAAGGGCATGTTGTTGCACAACTCCACATCTCCCAGCAAAAAGACCCGCTCCCAAGGGACTAGGACGTCGTCGAAGAAGACCAAGGCGTCCATTTCCTCGAACCGAGATCCCAATGGGTGATCGTAGTGGGAGCGTTGCAGGTCAAAGCTCTCCCGGCACAAAAAACTCAGTCCCGGAGTGTTGCAGGGGATAGCGAATGCGAAGGAGTAAGCACCCTGTGCGTCCAAGGGCAGTTGGTGATTGCGGGCGGGATAGATGGCAATCTCGTCGGCCAATGGGCCCAGGGTGGCCAGTACCCTCGGCCCCCGCACGATAATTCCGGCGTCGGTTTCTTTGACCACGGATAGAGCCACGTCGGTACTGTCTTGAAGTGGCGCAGGCATGGGCGACCGGTCCCGCTGCAGGTTGACCAGTGTGTGGGTCAAGACCAAGTCGTTTTCCCGGATGTACTCGAAGTAGTTTTGGATATTGGATTTGAACTCGGGCCGATTCTGGGTGAAGTATTCTCCCGCCGCTGCCATGGCCATCATGGTTACGTTCATGAAATCCGGAGTGCGTCCCATCATGCCGCAGGTTGACTGGGCCCAGCGCCTCATCATATTGCGTCGTTGCGCCAGGTCGTCGGGCGTCGTTGGAGTGACGAAAGATAGACCGACAGAGTCTCCCGACGTAGGAGAATCAAAGGTCATTTGACTCCCGGCGGCGCCGTCGTGTTGCAGGTCATAGAGTTTGGCGATGCTTTCGACGCCATTGCTCATGCCAGGGTGGGTAGTCACGTCTTTAACACGCTGACCGCTGACGTAGACCTCAACAGCCCTATCTCTGAGCCCGGCGATGTATTGTGCCCCAGTCCTGGCTGGCATAGCCTAGCCTCCTAAATGTTCCGAGTCATGCGGCTGAATAAGACGGTCAATCAATCAGCGCGATGATTTTACTCAGCGGCCCTTCCACACTGGCGGCCGCTTTTCGGCGAACGCCGCTGGGCCTTCTTTATAATCTTCTGTCTGGGTGAGGCTGGAAAACAGTATGTTCTCGAAACGGAGTGCGTCTTCCAGAGCGTGGCCTAGGTTGCGCAGCATGGATTCTTTGGCCGAGCGTACTCCCAGCGGGCTGTTACTGGCAATGGTTCGGGCGTACCGCTCCGCAGTGGGAATCAAGTCCGGCAGTGTGGTGACCTCGCTGACTAATCCGATGCGCAGAGCCTCGGCGGCATCTATGGGCTCACCGGTTAGTTGCAATTTGAGGGCATTTCCCAAGCCGACAATCAGCGGCAGTCTCACCGTGCCACCGTCGCAATGATGAAAGCCTCGGCGGACTTCGGAGCAGCCGAATTGAGCGTTGTCCGAGGCTATCCGAATATCGCAGGCCAGGGCTAATTCCAGTCCCCCGGCCAAAGCATAGCCGTTAACGGCGGCGATGATGGGCTTCCAGATTTCCAATCCCCGGGTGATGCCGCCGAAGCCCACACGGTTGGCATCCTGCCTGACTTCATAGCTGCTACGCTCACCAAGCAGTGGCGTATAAGTCTTTAAGTCCGCTCCGGCGCAGAAGGCCCTGTCTCCCTGCCCCGTTACTATTGCCACTAAGGCTTCAGGGTCGTCCCGGAAGTCCTGCCAGACTTGGATGATTTCTTGCTGCTGTGCCGGGCCAAGGGCATTCATTGCTTGAGGCCGGTCTATGGTGATGTAGGCGATATTATCCCGCGTTTCGTAAATTATGTCAGGCATAACTCCTCCTGAAGTAGTTTACTTAACGCCGTATTTTCGCAAATATTTCCAGATTCGGGTAGATTCGGACCATGGTCCGTTCCGTTACCTTCCGGCCACCCTTCGACAATCATTATGGCTGCCGCATGGGTGTTGGCCCGGGGCACTTGGGGCATAACCGCAGAGTCGGCGACCCACAATCCCTGTACACCCTTCACCCGGCAATGTTGGTAGACGGAGGCGAAGGGGTCCGAGTCGGGGCCCATCTTGGCAGTCCCGGAAACGTGCCTGGCGGTGCCGACTACAGTTCGCTTACCATACTCGGGTGTGACAAGTTAGATATCCGATACCAACACCAGGGTAAACAACCGTCATTCCGGCGAAGGCCGGATTCCAGCTATCCTAGTTCGTAATACAAGTCCCGCCATTGCCATGGTGGTTTTCCGGTGTCTGTCAGCCATAGAAAGCGAAGAAACCTTATATTCAGGCCTTACGATTCTCCGTCGCTATGCTCCTTAGAATGACATTTTGAGCCGTTGCATCATGGTCGTCGGCGTGCATCAACTTGAAGCAATCCAATCGGCGATGCGCTCACCAATCATGATTGTTGTTAGGTTGGTGTTGGCGCGGATGCAGTCGGGCATGATGGACGCATCGGCTACCCGCAGACCGTCGATACCGTGGACTTTGCCGAATTGATCGACCACGGCCATGCCGTCGCTGCTGGGGCCCATCTTGCAAGTGCCAGATAGGTGCTGCCCGATCCACACGCTTCTCAGCATCCAGTTGTCCAAGGCGTCGTCGGAGACTAGGTCTGCTGGGGTCGGGTCAATCAATTCGTCCAGAATGTCCTTGAATGCTTCGTGGTCCATCAGCTTGACGCCGATGCGTATGGCTTCGCGCAAGCGTTCCTTGTCCCTGGGATGCTCCAAGTGGTGGCAGTTGATATACGGCTGCACAGTGGGGTCGTTTTCCTGCAGCGTTATCTCCCCTGCGCCCTCGGCTAGCTCAAGCATGCAGGTAAACCGGATTCCCTCTTGGGCGAATGGGTCTCCACCCAAAGGAGTGGAGAAGGACGACGGGAATATCTGTATGTCGTTGCGGTGGGGGGAACCGGTGGCGGTGTAACGCAGCAATGTCTGCATCCGAGGCGCATCCGGGTCCAGAAGGAAATCGTCTTTGACACTGGCTCTTAAAGCGACCAGAGGATGATCCCGCAAGTTCTGGCCCACACCTGGAATGTCTTTCACCACCGGAATTCCGTGGCTGCGCAGGTGATCGGCCGGTCCCACGCCGGACAGCATCAGCAGTTGAGGCGAAGCTATGGCGCCAGCGGATAGCACAATCAGGTCGGAATCCACGGTGAATACCTCACCGCCGCTTTCGGCCTCCACCCCGATCGCTCTGTTGCCCTCGAATATGATTCGGCGCACCATCACGTTGCCGCGGATGGTCAGATTGAGGCGGTGACGGCTGTCGGCGATGTAAGTGAGGGACGTGCTCATCCTGACGCCGTTGGGGTTGTTCATTGGGAAGGGTCCCACGCCAACAGAGTCGGGGTTGTTGTGGTCGTAGACCTCCGGATAGCCAGCGTCCTCAGCCGCATCCTGGAAGGCGTTTTGTAAGGGGAGCCAGTCCTCCCTTTTGTGCCGGCGAACGGGGATGGGGCCGGTATTGCCGTGAAAGTCGTCGACGATGTCGGTGTCGGTTTCCAGCTTTCGGAAATATGGCAGCACTTTGACGAAGCTCCATTCATCGTTGCCCCACGACGCCCAGTTGTCGTAGTCTTCGGGCACTCCTCGCAGAAACACCTGGCCGTTAATGGCGCTGGTTCCGCCCACAATCTTGCCCCTGGGCACTGCTATGGGTGGTTGCTCGGGAGTGCTGATTCCGGTGAATGACCAGTTGTGTTGTGCCCCCATCTCCGATGCCACGGGAGCGTAACCGAACTTGACGTCATCCGGGTAATGTTCGAATTCCGGATAATCCGGACCGGCTTCCAGAACCAGCACCGAGCGGTTAGGATCTTCGGCCAACCTGGAAGCAACTGTGCCTCCGGCAGAACCGGCTCCGATAACAATAACGTCGTACTTCATTTTTCGTCCTTTCCAAACACATTAAATTTTTGCTGGTAAATTTTAAGCTGTGAACCTAGCGGCTAATGAATCTTTGGGGGTTAATGAATTTCTGGTCAGGCTAGATGGCTTTAAGTAATTCTTGTGTGGTCATTACCGTTCCTTGGCGCGGATAGACTTTTTCTGTGAGCACACGGTGCACCTCAGGGTCGGCGTCGGAACAGGCGTCGGATACAACCACGATCTTATAGTTCACGTCGACGGCCCAACGCACCGATGAAAGCACACAGCCGCTGGTGGCCACGCCCATGATTATCAGGGTGTCTTTTCCCATCTCCCTTAATGTCACGTCCAATGCCGTGGTTGAGAAAGGGCCGGGCTTAGACTTGGTGATTACTAGTTCGCCCTCGGCTGGAAGCACGCCTTGGTGTAGTTCCACGTCGGGGGCGTATTCTTTAAACGGTCCTCCACGGTGGACCACGTATATCACGGGAATACCTGCGTTCCGCGCTCCGGCCAAGACAGCCGATGCGTTTTTCACCACGGCTTCGGGTTCGCCAGCGAAGTTGTTGATGATTCGCTGTTGGAAATCCATGATCAAAACCGCTGCTGTCTCTCGGTTTATCGATGTTTGTTGGGTCATAAGAATCCTTCCTTCGTTTTCAAGCGTATTAGTCGATAGCTGGGACTAGGGGTAATTGGTCATCTTACCCTCGATCCTGGCTCATTTACCGGCTAGTATGACTTATCAACTTCCTTGGCGTCACTTCCGTTCTTTCGTGGCTTCCCTTCTTTCATTACTTCTCTGCCTTTGTTACTTCCCTTCTTTCGTTACTTCCCTGCCTTAATAAAGTCGGCCACCCTCTCCGCAATCATGATAGTTGTGGCATTGGTGTTGGCGCGAATCACGTCCGGCATCACCGAAGCGTCAACCACCCGCAACCCTTCGACGCCCCTGAGCCGGCACTGTTGGTCCACCACCGCCATGGGGTCGTAGTCGGTGCCCATCTTGCAGGTTCCGGAGATGTGCTGGGTGGTGGTCACGTTGCGCTTCATCCATAAATCCAGGGTGTCGTCGCTGACCAAATCCGGTGCTTCCGGGGTGATGACTCGCTTAACCATCTTCTTGTAGGAGTCGTGTTCCAGCAGCTTCAGGCACAATCGCACTGCATCCCGTAATCTTTGCCGGTCCCACGGGTCTTGTAGGTATTGGTAATCCAAGAAAGGTTGCTCCGCCGGATCCGTGCTCTTGAGTTTCAACTCGCCTTGGCCGTTGGCCAATTCAAGGATGCAGGTGAAGCGTATGCCTTCGGCATCTAAGGGGTCTCCCGAGATTGGCGATGAGAAAGACGATGCCATGATTTGAATGTCATTTCGCGTTGAGGAGCCTTCGGCGGTGTAACGCAAGGCCAGTTGGCTCCGGGGCGCGCTGGGGTCCAGTTCCACATCGTCGTTCACTTCCATGGGCACCCGCACGTTGGGGTGGTCCCTGAGGTTCTGACCAACGCCAGGAAGGTCCAGGACAACCTGGATGCCCATTTCTCTCAGGTGGTCGCTTGGGCCGATGCCGGACAGCAATAGAATCTGTGGGGAGGCTATGGCGCCTCCGCTCAAGATTATCTCTTCGCCGTCGATATTGAAGACTTCATTTTCGCTTTGGGCCTCCACGCCGACGGCCCGGTGGTCCACAACCCGAATCTTGTTGACTTGAACGTTGCCCCTCACCGTCAGGTTCAAGCGGTGGCGCACTGGGTTTAGGTAGGTCAGGGATGTGCTCATGCGAACACCCTCAGGGTTGTTCATGGGGATGGGCCCCACACCCTGAGATTCCGGATGGTTCATGTCCGGGTCAAAGGGAAAACCCGACACTGTGCAGGCGTCATGAAAGGCTTGCTGAGCAGGGAGCCAGGTGTTTCGGGGGTGTCGTCGCACCGGTATGGGGCCGTCGAAGCCGTGAAAATCATCCCGGATGTCCGCGTCGGTCTCCATTTTTCGGAAATAGGGGAGCACGTTCAAGAATCCCCAGGCATCGTTGCCCATCTCGGCCCATGCGTCGTAGTCCTCCGGCAGGCCCCGCAGCAACACTTGGCCATTGACGGATGAAGATCCGCCCACGACTCTGCCCCGAGGAACGGGCATGACCTCACCTTGCTCCTCGGTGGGTTTGCCGGTGAACGACCAGTTGTGGGGAGCGTTCACTGCCGATGCTGTTTGGTCGTAGCCGAATTTCAGGTCATCGGGGTAGTGCTCAAAGTCGGGGTAGTCGGGCCCCGCCTCCAATAGCAATATGGATTTTGCCGGGTCTTCCGCCAGTCGGGTAGCCATGACGCAACCAGCGGACCCGGCTCCGATGACGATATAGTCGTATTTCATAGCACTCCTTTGTTGCCAAGGTTCGAACGACAATAGTGCAAACGGATTCTATGAACTGGTCTAGTTTTCTCCGATTGTTTGGGTAATTTGGATTGGCGTGAATGACGGCCAGCCCCCATCCTAGCCTTCCCCCGAGATGGGGGAAGGGACTGGAACTCTGCCCGAGATGGGCGTGGGCAGTTAGGGCGGCTAGGGTGGCTAGATTCCAGACTTTATATAATCGGCTATTTTCTCGGCAATCATGATGGTCGTGGCATTGGTGTTGGCCCGGATGCAGTCCGGCATCACAGAGGCGTCCGCCACCCGGAGACCCTGCAGTCCGTGGACATGCCCGTGCTGGTCCACCACGGCCATGGGGTCGCTGGAAAGACCCATCTTGCAGGTCCCGGAAATGTGGTGGGAGGTGCCGGTATATTTCAGCAGCCAAGCGTCCAAGGCGTCATCCGTGGCCAATTCTTCATCGGTTGGGGTGATGCGCTCCACCATCATCTCTTTCAGCGCGGGGTGCTCTCCCAGTTCGACGATGTATCGGATGGCGGTCCTCATTCTTTCCCGGTCGAAGGGTTCGGTCAAGTACCGGTAATCCAGTTTCGGTTGGTCGTTGGGGTCGGTGGAAGCCAATTTTAGCTCTCCCGATCCAAGAGCCAACTGAATTGCGGCGCTGAGACCCAGATAATTGTCATCGTCGTCTATCTCAATCTGAACAGGCCGGTGCTCGCTGGTCAACAGGGTGGGGCTGATAATCATGTCGCTCTTAAGGTGGGAGCCCGGCGCAGTGTAGCGAGTGCATACTTGAATCACCGGCGCCTGAACGTCCGGTCGCTCGCCCTTGGCCCGGTACAGGACTGTTGCGATGGGATGGTCTCTGAGATTTTGACCCACGCCGGGAGCATCGTGGATTACCGGAATCCCCATCTCCCGCAGATGCGCTGCAGGACCAACCCCCGACAACATCAGCAGTTTTGGTGAGACCACAGCGCCGCTGCTCAAGACGATTTCTTCGCCTTCGACGATGAAGGTTTCGCCGCCGCTATCGATTTCCATGCCCACGGCCCGGTCGCCCTCGAAGATGATTCGCCTGGCGGCAGCCCCTGATTTTATCGTGAGGTTCAGCCGATGTCGGGCCAAGTCAAGGTAGGCTATCGCCATGCTGATGCGGACGCCCTCCACGTGGTTCCGGGGCCTGGGTCCCACGCCTGCGGATTCGGGGTGGTTTTGGTCCAAGTCTTCAGGGAAGCCAGCATCGACACAGGCCTGATAAAAGGCCTTGGAATGGGGCTCCCACTGGTCTCTGGTGTCTCTCTTTATGGGGATGGGGCCATCGCTTCCGTGGAAGTCGCCGCTGAAATCACGGTCTGTTTCCATCTTTCGGAAGTAGGGCAGCACGTCGGTAAATGCCCACTCGTCGTTCCCCATAGCCGCCCAACCGTCGTAGTCATCGGGAATACCCCGGTAGAATACCTGGCCGTTGACGGCGCTGGAGCCGCCGGTGGCCTTGCCTCGGGGAATTTCCAGGGCTGGCTGGTCGGGCGATACTCGAGCGTTGAATCCCCAGTTGTGGGGCCCGTAGGCGGAGAGGTACACGTTGTTGCCCAGTTTCAGGTCGTCGGGCAAGTGTTCAAAGATCGGGTAATCCGGTCCAGCTTCCAGGAGCAATACCGAACGGGCCGGGTCTTCGGATAAACGGGTTGCCAACACGCAACCGGCTGATCCTGCGCCTACAATTATCGTGTCGTACTTCACTTGGGGCCTCTCTTAAAACAATGTGTTGAAATACCAGTCCCGGGGGTTGGGACAATTTGCCGGAGATAAACCGGGAACCAGCTTAGCCGTTGCCAGTTTACCCGCTGAATGAGAGTTGTCAAATAACCAACCTTAATATTTCAGGATAAGCCCGAAGGTAAGCAAGGTCTTTGTCACTAGCTTTCGGTGATTTGCACCGAACTTAATGCACGCCCAATAGATTGCGGAAAAGTGGATGGCCCAGACAGACCACCCGGTAATTGCCGAGCCATGCGGGGGATTACCCTTTGGTCGGCCAGTTTTGGAAGGTGGATTCATGGGGTCTACCCAGAGCCGCCGGCAGGGAAATATTGATTGTTGTGCCTTGCCCCAATTTAGACTGGCAGCTTATGGAGCCACCGTGAGCCTGAATGATTCCATATATGGTGGAAAGTCCCAAGCCAGTGCCTTGACCCACCTCTTTGGTGGTGTAGAGTAGCTCGAAAACCTTGTTGAGTCGGTTCGGCTGAATCCTTCTGCCCGTGTCGGCAAATGATATCCAGACTGTGGAGCGATTCAGGTCCGCGCCAAAACCAATGATGATTCTAGCGTCTCCGTGCTCATCCGATAGGGCGTCGATGGAATTTCGGAACAGATTTATGAAGACCTGTTCCAGCTGGCTGGCCTTGCCTTCTACCTCCGGGACCGCTGCTTCTACGTTTCGTTCTAATGCGATATTCCGTATCGGGAAGCGTTCTCCCAAAAGCTCGAGTGTATTGTCTAGAACGGCCTCGATGTCCACGGGGTACATTTCTGTACCGTCGCTGCTGCCAAATGTTCTCAGATAGTCAACGATACGGGTGATTCTTTCGACTTGCCGGTAGGATTCCTTCAAACGGCGCTAGATGGTGATATCGTCCCATCTGTTATGCTCCATATCTTCTTGCGTGGCCTCAATCATGGTGTTGATGTAGGTAAGGGGTTGGTTTATTTCGTGGGTGATGCCGGTGGCAACCTCACCAAGTGTGGCCAACTTGGATTGGGCCAGCGCCGAAACCTCCAATCGACGCCGTTCTTGGTCGAGCCTGATGTTGGGATTTCAATGACCAGCACCCCCCAATGCCGTACCCGTCCACCATTGGGATCGCGTGTGTGCAAAAAATGCCAGATTTCCCTGGAAGTTGATGGGCGGAAGACAAGGCCGTTTCAACCGCAGCGGTGATCTGAAAGATTTCCTTGAAATGGAACCGTCAAAGATGACCATAGGATGCTTTGTGACTAATAAAAGTTTCATCATCCGGAATTTGATCTACCGAGGAGTCGATCTTAGAAAGTGATTGAAAATTGGCGACACTATGATGTGATTGAGGTCTACCCATTATCCCCAAAGATCTTGATCTTTGGGGATAAAATACTACGCAAGTCCGCACCGGAGGGTCTGCCCTTTTTGCGAGAGCGGTTTACAGCATTGATTGGCGGTTTGGAGGATGTTTCCGGGGGCCTCATTGCGAGCGCTTGCAATGCGGCTATGAACGCTTACACTGGATTTCTGCACAAAAAGAAAACACCGACGTTATCGGAGACTTAGAAGAAGGTACCGTGGTGATACCAAAACTGCCCAGTTAACTAACTATGCTTCTGACTCGCCTGGGCTTTCACGCACCGCTGCTCCATTATCACCGGCCCATTCCCATGATCCTCTACCTTCCTTTGGTTTCCTCAATCTTTTTCGATTCGCCGGAACCCAACTCGGTGGACAATCTACCTAACTGTCAGTAACATTCTTCCCGTTGGTTCCTCCTTGCCCCTTTTCTTGCGCAAGCACACGGCTACCTTGAACGCTTTTTCTACCCAGAATCGAGGAGATAAGCCATGACCCAGGTTCTCCCAACAGCCAAAGCACCCACAAACAGAGTGTTGGACGGTGTGCGCATATTGGAGCTCGCACGCTGGCAGGCGGCCCCTAGAGGGTCTCTTATTCTCAGGGACATGGGAGCCGAGGTAATCAAGCTGGAGTGGAGCAAAGACAGCGACCTTCGAAACGCAGGTCCCTTCGTCAGCGACATGAGTGTTCAGTTTGCTGCCTACAACCGGGGAAAAAAGAGCATTACATTGAACACTCGTCATTCCCAGGGGAAGGAACTGTTTTTCCGACTCTTGGAAGTTTCGGATGTTGTGCTCGAGAACTTTAGGCCGGGTACCATTGACCGTATGGGATTCAGCTATGAAGAACTTTGCAAGGTGAATCCTGGAATTATTCTGGCGTCGGTGACCGGTTTTGGGCAATATGGGCCCTACCGTGACCGCCAATGTTTTGACCCGATTATTCAAGCCATGAGCGGCATTGGTGACCAGACGGGCAGGGGTTTCGACCAGCCCATCATGTCCGAGGGACCGATAATGGATCGGATGGCGGCGCTACATGCCGCCATCGGCATTCTTGGGGCGCTGCGCCACCGGGATCGCACCGGCGAGGGTCAGTGGCTTGAAGTGGCCATGCTGGACGGTGGAATAACCCTTGAAGAAGTTGCGCTGGCTATGTGTTACGAGACAGGGACCAACGATTTCAAAAGAAGCGGCAGTTTTCTCAAATGCAATGATGGCTGGGTGACTACGGGGGCTGCCCGCGCCGGTATGTGGGAGCGCATGCTTAATGTTATGGGCTACGATGAATTGTCCGATGACCCGGATTACGCATCTCCCATGTTCGCAACGGACAAAGGGGAGATTCGCATGGAGTTGCTACATCTTTGGTGCGAAGAAAGGTCGGTGTCTGAGGTGGAGGATGCCTTAGTTGCCGCCGACATCCCGGTGGGGCGGGCGATGACCATACCTCAGGTTCTACAGGACAAACACATCTGGGAGCGGGAGGTCATGATCGAGGCGGAAATTGACCATCCTCAGGGGAAGAAGATGCTCGTGCCTGGGCCCAGTATCATCAAGTTTTCCAAAACTCCCACCACGGCCGGCCCTATACCTAAATACGGGGAGCACAATCAAGAGATTTACGGGGAACTTCTGGGGCTGAACGAAAGCCAATTGGCAAGCCTGGTTGCCGAAGGCGTCATCACTTAACTACCCCAACCGCCCATGCTGACAAGGCGGTTAAGACCCTCCGCTGGAACCGCCCAGTCCGGTGATTGTGACCCTGTATCCGGGATCGTTTTCACCGGCAGGCTCCAAAAGCACATTGGCTTTTTCCAGCATTCCGTGGCAGCTTTGGCTCAGGTTCAAGAGGAATAAGCGCTTCCCCGCCCGGTCGTAACGCTGGGCTAGATCCACGATGGCCTCCATGGCCGAATGGTCCCACACCCGTGAGTTCTGAAAGTCGATGATAACTTCGTCGGGGTCGGACGCCGGCCTGAATAACTCCTTGAAGGAACTGACGGAAGCGAAGCATAGCTGACCCTGAAGCGAATAGACGCGGCGAAATTCGGTTGTGCCTTCTGCCACCACCAATGAGAGGTGCAGCGCAGTTTTCCAGGCAAACACCAGCGCGGACACGATTACTCCTACGACGACAGCGGTCGCCAGATCAGTGGCCACAGTTACCGCAGACACTAGGACCATCACAAAGGCGTCTGAGATTGGAACTTTCTGGATTATGCGTAGACTCGACCAGGAGAAGGTTCCAATAACCACTACGAACATTACGCCTACCAAAGCGGCAATGGGTATCCGCTCAATCAACGACGAAGCGAACAATATAAAGAGCAACAAGAATAGGGCCGCCAAAACCCCGGCCAGCCGCCACCGTGCGCCAGCCTTGATGTTAATCATGCTCTGGCCAATCATGGCGCAACCGCCCATCCCGCCGAAGAAACCGGTCACCACATTTGCCACCCCTTGCGCCACACATTCACGGTTCTTCTGACCCGTGGTATCTGTCAATCCGTCTATCAAAGAAAGCGTGAGCAGGGATTCAATGAGTCCTACTCCAGCTAGAATGAATGCGAAGGGTAGAATGATTTTCGCGGTTTCGAAACTGAAGGGCACATCCGGCACGGCGAACACAGGGAGGTTTCCGGCGATACTTGAGAGATCACCCACCGTTGGTGTATTGATGTCCGCCAGGATTACCAGCGCTGAGACTACCACTATCCCTGCCAGAGCGGATGGAAACCACTTGGTGAGCTTTGGCAACGCATAGATAACCAACATCGTCAGAGCCACCAAGCCCAGCATAATCGCTAAATCAATCAGAGGTAGCCAGGTTTTGACCCCTCCTTCACCCTCTATCTTGAAGCTCTCCAGTTGGGCCAAGAATATGACGATGGCCAGACCGTTCACAAACCCGAGCATGACTGGGAAAGGAACCATGCGAATCAGGTTTCCCAGTTTAAACACGCCCACGACAATCTGAATGATTCCCATCAATACCACGGTGATGAACAGGAATTCAACACCGTGGTCACTCACCAAGGAGACCATCACCACCGCAAGGGCACCGGTGGCGCCGGATATCATTCCGGGCCGTCCTCCCACCAGGGACGTGACGAATCCAATGATGAAGGCGGCGTACATGCCCACCAAAGGATCCACTCCCGCCACGAAAGCAAATGCCACAGCCTCCGGTACAAGGGCCAAGGACACCGTCAACGCGGCCAAGGTCTCTGTCCGAATCTGGGATATATTTGAGGGTGCTTTCATGTACGGTCCGAGCGCTCGCATGTACGGTCCGAGTGCTTGAATGTTAGGTCCGGTGGAAATAGAAAGATTTAGCGGAAGGCGAAAGATTCTAGCGCAAAACCAAACGAGCAGAAGAATTTTGCTGCGCGGTCATCCACAGGCGCGACGGGACATGGTAAGCAACGTTGGCGAATGCGCCCAATTTGTCGGGCCGGGGGAATGGTCTGTTCATTCTTTCCGAAACACGGCTGAATCGCTTGTCTCGGGCAGCTTGACACTAATTTCTAGCAAACAATCGCCCGTGCATTGCGGATCAACCAAGCATGAATAGAAGAACGCCAGACCAGGGTGTCGCCGGACTCGACGTGTTTTGTGGATATTTGTCGCTGCCCCTTATCGGCTGCCCCTTATCGAAAGAAAACGGAACATGAGGCACCATCTCGAAAGGGTGGACTCAATCCGCCATAAAGCGTTCACGGTGCCCGAGACTTATCTCTTCTGTAAAGGACCAGAGATGCCAATAAGCACATCTGGACTCTTCGCTCGATAACTAGACGTGACTAAACTGAGTGGTTGAATTCCTGACTCACTGGGTAATAAACGGCAGGTTCCCAGCCTGCATATTATGCCAATCTCGGCTGGAGATTTCGAATCATTCTCGTTAGTTGCGGCGTGGGGATTCAGACCAATAATCTCCGCCTGGAAAAGGTCAGGCCACGGGAAGATTGTATACCGCAAGGAACGTATTTAGAACCCCCGTCGTAACTCACGAATTAACTCCTAAGTACTCAACCCAAGGTGACGCTGGCCCACCCGAGACCCGTTGCCTGAATCATGCCTTGGTCTGCTCAGGCTGATTGGGAGATACGGCCGGAACATTACAAATCACCCATCCCCGCTTCGTCCCAATTAGACAATGCTATACTCGTGCAGCGTAAAACCACCCTTGGCGTTTTGCCAAAATTAATTTGAAAGATTGGGGTAGAAGATATGGCGCGACTACCGGTTGTGGTCCGGGAAATGGTACCGGAAGAGTTTCGAGACGCATTCGATGAAGTAACGGCAGCCACGGGAGGCACCATCACAGGTGGCCCAGGGTCAATCACCATCAACACGCCGGAGATGGCCCGCCGCCGAAACCATCTCACTAGTTATCTGAGGTACGAGACCGCGTTCCCGAAGAGAATCCAAGAATTGGCGATCCTGACTACCGCAAGGGCCATGGACTGCCAGTACATCTGGAATGCCCACGCACCGGCGGCCCGCAGCGAAGGTGTAAGCGATGCGTTGGTCGATGCCATAAGGGATAAACAACCATTGCCGGCCATGGCCGCTGATGAGACTGCTATCGTAAATTTTGGCAGGGAGTTTTTCGAAAACCATAAGGTTGATGGGAAGACTTTTCAGGCGGCCTTGGACCAATTCGGCAGTCAACATCTGGTCGAATTGACGGCCTTGATGGGCCACTACGCCCAGACGGCCTTTTTCCTAAACGCATTTGAGGTGGAACTGCCAGCGGACCGTACCGAAAAGGTGTTGCCGGTGTAGCCCATCCTCCGCGTAGCCCCTGATTAATGTTGTGTAAATAAATTGACTGGCGGCGGGGGTATTACTATAATTAGTCGCCGCAGGCACAGAGAGCCTAGGTAAGAGATAAATGGTGGAGCGGTACACGAATTCCGTCTCCAATACCCATCGCCACTAATCCGGCGTTTACGTTACGGTTAAAACCAGGCCTAAATTTCGGCCTAGCATTTAGGGAGGTACAACAAATGGTCAGTCAACAAGCTGCGCTTCTTAAGCCGGAAACCCTCATCGAGGAGTTTAAGAAGAACGGCGTTACTCACATCGTTACAATACCGGACAGTGAAACCAACTACCTCTATGAGTTGATGAAAGAGCAGGCCTGGCTAGAAGTTGTCCCGGCTTCTAGGGAAGGCGAGACCTTCGCCATCGCTTTGGGCTTGATCGTAGGCGGCAAGGTCCCCGTA
>Ga0310122_10000497_pt1 | contig 24823 bp, 21 predicted proteins | sample CB6_Bottom_1051__FD_203503 | JGI IMG/M metagenome (GOLD analysis project Ga0310122, IMG submission 203503) | Marine microbial communities from Western Arctic Ocean, Canada - CB6_Bottom_1051 | ecosystem: Environmental > Aquatic > Marine > Oceanic | place: Canada: Western Arctic Ocean | collected...
CAATAAGACCGATGTTGATACGCGCGTCTTGTGAGGCCGCCGGATCTGTTGCGTGCAGGGCGATGGTCGAAGGAGTGCGTGCCGCTTCGTATTTTAGGAGCATGCCGAAGATGGGTGCAGCACCCGGGTTCATGATGCGCTCGTATGCCTTTTCCGCATCTTCGATGGGGAAGGTGCCGGTTGTGATGTCAGTTACCGAGATGCGTTCTTCGGCAAGCAGACGGAGGAACTCTTCTATATTGCGCCCCTCCGTCCAGCGCACGTAGCCGAAGGGATAGTCGTGGCCATCTTCTTCGTATGCGGAATCGTATCGCCCGGGGCCGTATGAGTTTGACGAGTGATAGGTGAGTTCTTTTTTATAGAAATCGCGCCACGGGATCATGGCGAGTACATTTCCAATTTGGACAACTCTCCCTTTCTCGCGGGTTATCTTCACCGCAAGTTTCAGGGGGGCATCGTCTTTTGATGAGGCGTAGATGAGTGCCGCATCGACGCCGCGGCCTTCGGTGAATGTTTCTATAGCTTTTTCGTCTATGCCTTTCTTGGTTACGACACTTCCCACTGCGCCGTTTTTTATGGCGAGTGTCACTTTTTTCTTGTCGATGTCAAAGCCGATCACGGGGTGCCCGTATGCGCGGAGGATGCGGACGGCGAGCTGTCCTAAAAGACCGAGGCCGATGACGGCGACGCGCTCCCCTTGCGAGAGCTGTGCGCGGCGGATTCCTTGCAGTGCGATGGCACCGATTGTCGCGAAGGCGGCGGCTTCGTCTGTAACTCCTTTCGGGATTTTGACGGCGAGGTTTTTCGGCACGAAGCAGACCTCGGCGTGTGAGGCGTAGTCCTGCCCCGCGATTGCGACACGGTCACCCGCTTTGAATTCTTGGACGTTACCTGCGGCTTCGAGTACCGTGCCTGCGGCGCTGTACCCCAGGGCGATGTCGGTTGTAAGCTTTGACTTTGCAACCTGCCACGCGGCTTTGATGCCCTTTGTCTTTGCGAGCATCGCGAACTTTCGTACGTACTCGGGCCGTTCTTTTGCCTTTGCGAGGAGTCCCTTTTTTGCGAGTGTTAAAATGTTACGCTCGGTGCCGGCGCTCACAAGCGAGAAGGTGTTTTGTACTAAAATGCCCCCGGATTTTAGCGTGGGCGGGGTGATCTCTTCAATCGTCGTTTTTCCTGTTTTTGGATTTTGAAATATTTGTTTCATGTTTATCTCTACGAAATACGAAAATATACGAAATTACGAAAACTTTAGTACTGCTTGTTTCTCCTTTTAATTACTCTCGTCATCCAATCATCCAGTAAATCACAGTTCGGCATGACGCAGTGTCCGCCGATTTTTCCGGCGACGGGTTTCAAGACGGGGCGGGTAACGTGCGGCTTGCCGAGTTTTTTGTAGCCCTCATTATACTCTTGTGTGAAGGTGGTATAAGCCTCGTCGAAGTCGACATTGTGTTTCTTGCATATACGCGCGGCTTCCTTGCAGAAGATGATCTGCCATGCGTAGTTTGTCGTGCTTAATATTTTTGCGAGCTCGGTTGTTTCGGCACTTTTGAAAACTTTTGTTTGTATGCCTATTGCTTTGAAAATGCGTGCCGCTTCCTCTGCTTTTTTTCCACCAAAATACTTTACAAATATTTTTATGCCTTTGTCAAGGTTTGGGTGTACGCCGCGGATGGGGCTGTGGACTGCTATCGTGCCTACTTTTTTTGTGGTGCCGACAGGGACGGTCGAGTGGATGATGGCGAGTTTGGGTGTGTATGCTTTGATGTAAGCCTGCGTCGCGCGCACGAAGTTTTTATGCGGCGGATAACAAATATGGAGCACGTCTACATGTCCCTCGTCTCCTCCTGTAATGTCTCGAATGTGCGTCGTGTAGTGGGGCTTTAGTGTTTTGTAGAGCGATATCCCCACTTCTCCTTTGCCGATTATGAGATGGGTTTGTTTAGGCGGTGTTTTTTTCATGTCTCTTATTCTCGTATATTTTTGCGTCGATCACAAATTGATGCCAGAAACCCTGGAGCGTGTGGAAGACGAGACCTGCTGTGCCGTCTAAAAATCCGAGGAGGAAGATATAGCGATAGAGGAAATACAGGAAGGCACGGAGGAAGAGCGGGGTCTTGGCGTATACGCCACCTTTCACTTGGGCTTTCTTTGAGGCGTGCGTGGCACCGGTTTTTTCTTCACGAATACGGGCGCGGGCTTCGCGGGTCGAGTAGTCGTTGTGTTTCGCAATCCAGTGCGCGAGACCGTTTTTGTTATCATCTACAAAGTCGTGTTTGAATCTCTCTGCTGTCCCTTCTTTCAAGATGGTGTGCTCGTCCATCTCGCGGTCTTCGATGCGTGCGCTCCCCTGTTTCCAGAGACGTAAAAACCAGATGGGGTAGTAGCCGCCGTGCTTAATCCAACGCCCTAAAAAGTAGACGCGGCGCTTCATATAGTAGCCGGTGGTTTCTGTCTTTGGTGCGGCGAGTGTATCTTGTATCTCTTGTGCGAGTTCGGGGGTGAGATATTCGTCTGCGTCGAGACGGAGGATCCATTCGCCTTTGATCTCGACATTGTCGAGCGCCCAGTTAAACTGGTCTGCTTGATTTATGAAGTCGCGCGTGTGGATTACCGCACCATATTCGCGGGCAATTTCGAGTGTTGTGTCTTGAGAACCTGAGTCTATAACGATGATCTCGTCTGAAATATCTTGTGCGCTCTCAAGACACTGTCTGATATTTTTTTCCTCATTTAGTGTGAGGATGATGGTGGTGATGGTAGGCATACAATGTTTTTTACTTCTTCCGGTATGTCGGTGTGTTTGGCGATTGCGGGTCCTTGTGCATGGGCATGCGTGCTCGGCATGATGGGATATATGGTGTATCCCCATGCGTGGAGCATATTGACTACTTTTTCCGCACTCTGCCCTAATGTTTTCAAGAGGTTCGCATGCAGTCCGAGGAGTATTTTTGGCTGTGCGCTTCGTATGATCCCTGCCCCGCCTCGGAGTGCGTCATACTCATATCCTTCGATGTCGCACTTTATGACGTCAGGTCGGTACCCTTTTTCTTTACAGAAGTCATCGAGTGATCGTGCGCGCTTTTTGGTGAGGGCGCTGAAATTTTCGATTTCGATTATCTGCCCAGATCTTCCTATCGGATCGTCTACGATCTCTATGGTATCTATATTATTTGTTTTGGCGTGACGTTTCAACTCTTCGGTATACGCATCTTCTATCTCGAAGGCGACAATTTTCTTCGCTCCCATCGCCGCCGCCATGAGACTGTAATACCCTATATTTGCTCCTATGTCAAATACAGTATCTGCTCCGCGAGCGATATCCTTGAATACTTTTGTCTCCTGCGGTTCATACGCAAACTCTCCTTCAGATGTAGTCCAGTCCATGCACGGCTGGCTCGTCTGCCAGTTTTTTGTCTCGAGCCATACCGTGCGGCTACCTGCGGTGATATGTACGCGGGATGGGAGACGTTTTCTCCCTTTCCTCATTAACCGCTGTTTGCGGTACCAATAGAGGAAGGGCCGGCAGAGCGGCGTATGTGCAATCCTTCGTATAAGTGACGTCATGATTGTGGTATGAGTTCTCTGTATATCTTAATAAACTCGTCTGCGACTGCGTCCATTGCGTAGATGTCTTTTACGAGTGCGGTACCGCGTGCGCCGTCTTCTTTTCCTTTCTGCGGGTTTTCGATATATATGTTGAGTGCGCGGGCGAGCTCGCCTACATCTTTTTTGATCACTATTCCCGCTCCTGCGTTTTTTATTTTCCCCGCTATGCCGACGTCTCCCGTGATCACGACGGGAAGCTTGAAATACATCGCCTCAACGACTGCCATACCGAAGTTTTCTGAGTATGAGGGGAGGGAGAAGACGTCCGCGTCTTGGAGCGCGCCAATCTTCTCCTCGCTCAAGATCATTCCGGTGAACTTCACCTTGTCTTGTATGCCGTGGCGTTCGATCATGCGCTCGACCTCCTTTTTGTATCCCTCATCATCCCCGCCAGCGATGACGAGGAGTGCATCCGGATGAGCTTCCACTACTTTGGCGAATGCGGGGATGAGCGTGTCGAAACCTTTTTTCCATGAGATGCGCGCGAGGTGTAGTATGACCTTCGCTTGTTCGTCGATGCCATGCTTTTGGCGGAAGTATCCGGATGGCACCGCGCGGTCAAAGTCCTCCCGATCGAGGCTGTTGGGGATGATCACGCTTTTTTTTATGGGGAGACCTGCCTCGATGTATTCTTCCTTCTCTTTCTCGACGGTGAAGTGGATCATGTCTGCGCCGGCAAGGTTTTTCTTCTCTATGAGTGCGATATAGAGCTTCTTTTTGAACGCGCTTTTTTGCGTGAGCGGTTCTTTCATTAAACTGCCGCGCGGGGAAATGATGCACGGCTTGTTATATTTTTTCGCGAGTGCCACGCCTTTCTTTGACGCCGAGAGGAAGACGGAGGTGATGTGCAGGAGGCCGGCTTTTGGTAGATCACGCTCGAGTGCGGTATAGAGTTCTTTTGAGTTTTCCCATGACCGCGGCCACGAGTGCGGAAAGTACAAGACCTTCACACCATCGATGTCCACGGGCGTCCCGTACGGCACATCGAGCGTCTTCTTTCCGTTGATATCTGTCGTGTATACCGTCACATCAATGCCGCGTTTTACGAGCCACTTGTTCAAGTAATGTACGCTCAAAACCGGTCCCCCATGGCGGTAACTGGGGATGTATGTGGGGGTAAGGTGGATAACATTCATGCAGGTATCATTGCGTATTTCCTCTTTTCCTGCAAGGTATACGCGTTTTTATGTTACGTGTTTCGTGCGCGGCGCACCGCCGAGATGAGTTGGAGGGCGGTGGTTTCTTTTAGGATGAGGAGGAGGGCGGCGTAGATGAGTGCGGAGACGGCGATGATTGCGACGACGTGGACGCCGAGGGCGTTCAATATGAATGCACATGCGCCCATCACAAGTGCCGATGCGACGATCTTCCCTATTTTTGGAATAACGCTGAATGCGGTTATTTTTTTTGCGAGCATCCAGAGCGGGATGCGGCTTACGATGAATGCGCCGAAGGTGGCGATGGCGGAGCCGACGATGCCGAAGGTTGGGATGAGCAAGAAGTTTAGTGCGATATTGCCGAATGCGCCAAAGGCGATGAAGAGGGCAATGAGCTTTTCTTTATTGTATGAAAATGCCACGTTTGTGGTGAGTCGCCCGGGGAAGAGGATGAGTGTGCCGAGGATTAAGATTTGGAAGGCGCGTACGCCCGGAACGAACTCGGCGCCGAATATGAGGCGGATGATCGGCTCGGCGAGTACCATGCCGCCTATGACTGCAGGGATGATGAGCATGAACATGTGCGCCATGGACTGCTCGGTGAGCGTACGTACTTGTGCTACATCTCCTTTTCCTGCGAAGCGAGCGATTGCCGGAAGCATGCTTACCGCGAGCATGCCCGGGATGACTTGCAAGAGCTGGACGATTCTTTGGGATGATGCGTAGAGACCCACCGCCTCGGGGCCGTGCCACCAACCGATCATGATGATGTCTGCGTTGAACATGAGGGGGCCAAGTACGCCCATGAAGACGAGCGGCCATGCCGAGGTCATGATGGGGCGGACGAGCTTGGTATCAAAGTTTTTTACCACGCCTAAGAACTCACGTCGGAGGACGATAACAGCACCCACTGCACCGACGGCCGCGCCTGCCATATAGGCCGTAGTAAGCCCCGTGACTGATGCCGTGTAGATGAGGGCGACCATGCCGAATACCGCGATTGCCGCGTTTGTGAGGATGACGAGGAGTGCTTCGCGCTCCATCTTCTCGAATGCACGGAATGCGCCGCCCGCAAACTTCCGTATGCCCTCGAAGACGATCATCGCCGCCACGAGCGGGAGGAGTACTTTTGCTCCCTCGATCTTTGCGGCAAGCGGCGCGACGAGGATGATGAGGAGGAAGGTGACGATAAGGAGAACGCCCTTCAAAGCGAACGCGGTTGCGAAGTATGCGTCTCGCTTTTCCGGCTTTTTCGCCATCTCTCGTGTGAGGATGTTTACGATGCCGAAGTCGGCGAAGATCGCGAAGAGCCCCGCAAGCTCGATCGCATATGAGAATACTCCAAATCCCGCCGAACCCAGGACACGGGCGGCGTATATAATGACTATTGCGCGCAGGATTCTTCCGATACTCTCGCCCGTGCCAAGCCAGAGCGCGTTTTTGAGGATGGTCTGCCGCGTTCCCCTGTTTTCAAGAAGGAGCGCTTTTATTTTTCGTATCATAGGTTTGCGGGCTACTTGTGTAGTATTCTGCCAATACCGTGTATGTATTTAATACCATATTTCCAGTATATGTAAACCCTTGTGGGAAGCATGTCTTTTTTTATGAACAGTACGTCGCCGTTGTTGCGCGAGAATGGGATGCAGTAGAATCCTTGCTGTGTGATCTTTTTCTTCACCGCTTCGACGCGTGCGTGAGTTTCCGGATAGAGGAAGTCGTGGAACTCTACCGTGATTTGCTGCACATGCTTTAATTCGTCCCCCGACATCGTCTCGAAAACTTCGAGTTCGGATCCTTCGATATCGAGCTTCAAGAGATCGATTTTTTCGATGTTATATTTCCGCAGAAACTCGTCCAGCCGGATTGCCGGTACACGGATTTTTGTATCTCCCAATTTACTCGACACATGCGTTGTCGCACACAACTCGTTCGGAAGATAGAGGGTCGTGGTGCCGCTTTCTTTCGTAATAGCGTAGTGATATTTCTTGAGCTGCTCGGTTTCTCGTATCTTCTCGTATATTTCGGGAACCGCTTCTACGGAGTGTACGGTGCACCCATATTTTTTTATGAACTCCTCCGCACATGCGCCGACATGTGAACCCAAGTCTACGACGACCGAGTGTTCATTCAGGATGTCTGCGAATGTGTGGCCGTGCATGTATTCTGTGCGTGTCATATTGATTAGACCTGTTCCCGAATAGCTTCCTGTCAAAATTCCCATATTTTGGTCAAAACATTGAGAAAAGATTTTGCCTATACTGGGGCATAAGCAAAATATTTTCTCTTTGTTTTGCCTCAAAATATGACAATTTTGTCTACGAAAGCTATTCGGGAACAAGTCTATTTCTCAATTATGTAATTCTCCAGTACGAGCATGTCGATGCCGCTGCGCATGAAGGTGTGGTGGGCGTCTTTCGGGGAGTTCGCGATCGGTTCGCCTTTGAGGTTGAATGATGTGTTTATCACCATGGGGATGCCGGTTTTTGTGAAGAACTTTTTTATGAGTGCGTGATAGCGCGGTGCGTACCGTTGCAGGACGAGCTGGGGGCGCGCGGTGCCGTTTACATGCGTGATTGCGGGGACCTTCTCCCGCACCGCTTCCCGCACGGGGACGACGAGAAGCATGAAGCGCGCGGGGTAGCTTTCCGCACCTCCGGGGATGTCGAAGAAGTGTTCCGCCTCTTCCGCGAGAACCGATGGGGCGAAGGGGCGATAGGGTTCTCGAAACTTTATCTTTGTGTTTAAGATGTCTTTCATTTCTTTCTTGCGCGGATCGGCGAGGATCGAGCGATGCCCGAGTGCGCGCGGTCCCCACTCGGCTGCTCCGTGGAACCATCCGATGACCTTCCCGTTTGCGATTGCGGTGCTTACCGTTTCTATGAGTGCGTCGTCGTCGAGCTGTGTGTAGGTGATGTTGTTTTCTTTTAGAAAGCTCTCTACGTCTTCATTAGTATACGACTTTCCGTAGTAGGCGTGCTCCATCGTGGTGTGTGGACGCCCGGGGTTTTCTGCGTGGAAGACGGCGAGTGCGGCGCCGAGCGCACCGCCCGCATCCCCTGCTGCGGGCTGGGTGTAGAGACTTTTGAACGGCGTAGCGTCCAGCATCTTCCCGTTTGCGACGGAGTTCAGCGCGACGCCTCCCGCCATAACGAGCGCGTCACATTTTGTCACGCGATGAGCTTCTTGCAATGCTTTTATTACCGCATCTTCTGTGACGCGCTGGATTGATGCGGCGATGTTCGCATAGTGTTCTTGCCGTTCCGCGAGTGCGTCGTATTCTTTCCTCTCCGGCTTTTCTCCAAAATATGCCGGCCAGCCGGTGCTTCGTGTAAAGAACTTTTCGTTAGCTTTGCGCGGCGGGCCGAAGAGCTTTTCGAACTTCTTGGCATAGGTGCGTGTGGTTGACCGGTGAAATGAAAAGTAGCTCATGTCGAGCTCGCACGATCCATCGTCGTGGATGCTTACAACCTCGCGTACCTTGTCTTCGTAGATTGGTTTACCATAGGGTGCCATGCCCATGACCTTGTATTCTCCATTGTTTACACGGAAGCCCAAGAAGGCCGTGAATGCCGAGTAGAGGAGGCCGATGGAGTGCGGGAAGTGTAATTCTTTGATAATTTCTATCGTACTCCCCGTTCCCTTTCCGATGGTAGTAACAGCCCACTCGCCGACGCCGTCGATGGTGACGATTGCGGCCTCTTCATATGGCGAGGCGAAAAATGCCGATGCGGCGTGGGAGAGGTGGTGCTCGGTGAAGCGGATTTTCTCGCTTGCGATTGTGAGTTTGCGCGCGATGAGTTCGCGTACCCACACCTTTTCCGTGAAGGTGCTTTTTGTCGATTGTATGAAGGCGCGAGGGGCGAAGGGAAAGGTCGAAAGGTTGGTCTTCATTATTCGCTCGAACTTTACGAATGGTTTTTCGTAGAAGACGACGCGATCGAGATCGTCTGTGGTGATTCCTGCTTTGTGTAACACGAAATTGATCGCATTCTCGGGAAATGCAGCGTCGTGCTTCTTACCGGAGAACCGTTCTTCATGCGCCATCGCGTGCGGCGTGCCATTTATTACTAATGCCGCTGCTGCATCATGATAGCCGCATGATAGGCCGAGTATCTTCATGTCGAATATTCCTTTTTAAATACGTCTTCTCCGGTGAATTTTTTATTGCGTATAACCCACCCCTTCTTTTTATAGATCGTCTTCCCGAAGAGCTTGAATGGGATCGCGAAAAACGCAAAGACCGTGTAGTAAAACACGGTAAGGATGGTGGCGGACATGATGTGTCCTACAACGAGGGCGAATTTCATCCACCCTCGCCATATGAGTTTTCCTAGTTGTTTCATGGAGTTTTTAGCATTGCATATTCCCTGAGCTTGTCGAAGGGAATGAAAATCCAGAATAGCCTTCGACAAGCTCAGGCCGTCATTGTCTTGTGCCGTTACCGAAAATCTAGAAAATAGTATAGATAAACGGCCCCAGAGGAGAACTTTGTGCGAAGATGAGAATGAGGAAGAAGATGACGAGAACGAGGATCATGGGGATGAGCCACCACATTTTGTTGTGCCACAGGAAGCCGAGGAGATCGCCGATGATTGCGCCGCGGATTTTCAGTGATGTTCCGATCTGTTTCAGTTTTTCCATATGCTACTTACCATACCGCACGCGCGGATGATTACAAGGTATACCCATATCGGCGTGCGAAGCGGCCGGTGATGAGGCGGGCGAGTTTGAGCGGGAGTGTTTTTGCGTGTTCCTTCCACGCCTCATCGAGGCGTATGTCGGTGCGCTTGTGCCGCATCTCATTCCCTGCCACGCCGTGCTGGATGGTGTTTCTGAATTCATCCACGAGCGCGTCGCTGTATGGCACGCCAAGCCATGCGGTGATACGCTGCATTTCTTGCTTTGGATGCGTGGCGAGATCTTCATACCGCACACGCAGGGTATCGCGGCTGTCGAACTGTGCGCATACTCGATCCATGAGGATGTTTTCTATAATGTATCGTATGCTCATACGCAGTGCGAGCGCTATACGTTTCCATCTTCCGAAATCGTTTTTCACTGCCATTGTGTAGACGAATGCCCGCGGGTCTTTCACGATCTTGATTACTTTTATGCGTATGTTTTGTGCGTGCTTGAGCCACAGGAGACGATAAAAATCTTTTGATGCGTCGACGATGTAGCGGATCCCATGACCTCTCGCATGTTCTGCGGTCTCCCCGATTGCATTGAAGATTTCTTCGTTGTCCTCCCCAAACTCGCGGAGTGCGTCATATGGCTCCGGTGGTCTTTTTTCGAATACTGCTGGAAGTTCTCCTCGTCGGATAATTTTCCATCCTGTCTTTCCTTCTCGAAATTTTGCGACGCCCCGATTGCATGCGAGTACGGTTTTATGATTTTCAATAATCGGTCCCCAAAATCCGCATGTATGTATACTACTCCCGCACCCACACTTTTTTGTGATGCCCTCCTCACACTCGTACGACAAGACGTTCAGCTCTCCCACCGCTTCTATGTCTTTGTGTGCGCCGAGGAGAAGCTCGAGGAACGTCGAGCCGGAGCGGCCGCTGCTTACGATGTATATGATGGTAGGCGTGGTACTCATTATAGATATTGTGCGCACTCGCTCATGACGCGGGCGACGCATGTCTCGATGTCTTCTGTGTCTGTTTTAAGTTCTACATCAGGACTATTCGGCGGTTCGTAGGGGTCGGAGATGCCGGTGAAGTGCGTGATGGTGCCCTCTCGTGCTTTTTTGTACATACCTTATGAGGTCGTCTCGTATCTCTATAGTTTCGCTATTCATGCTGTATTCGTTCGTAGGCTTTCGCGATTTTTTCTCCGTAGTCGTGCCATGTGAGGCCGTGTGCTGCGCGGGTTTGTGCGGCCTCACTCATGCGTGCGAGTGCGTCCGGGTTTTCGTGATAGTATACGAGCTTTTCTTTTAATGCCTCGACATCGCGTATGGGAATGACGAATCCTTCCTTACCGTCCTCTATGAGATCCTCTCCGCCCGAGTTTGTGGTGCATATCAAGGGAAGACCGCATGCCATTGCTTGTGCTTGGACGAGAGCGAGACCTTCTTCGATTGAGGGCATGACGAAGACCGATCCTTGCGAGTAGTGTTTATAGAGTTCTTCCCGTGGGATGTGTCCCTTCCACGTGAATGTCCCCTCATATTTTTTGAAAAAGGACTTCATCTCCTCATCGAGCGTCCCTAAAAGGACGAGCTCGGCGTTCGGGAGCTTGCACTCGGCGAATGCCTGTACAAGATATTGCACTCCCTTTCGTATGCGCATGCCGCCCGCGAAGATGACACGGAATACATCGTCCGTTTTTGGAACTTTTTTGAAGTGCGTCAGATCGACGCCGTACGGGATTTGGATGAGCTTACTTTCTGCAATACCATGCTCGATGAAACTGCGCCGTACGAATGACGAAGGAATCGCGATATAGTCCGCTTCTTCGTATTCCTGCTTTTCTTTCTCGATTATTTTCGGATGCGCGAGACGCGGGTGCGCGATGTTCCACGTGTCGTACTCTTCTTGTAATATCTTTGTCTGGTACGCGATGTGCGAACTCCCTCGTTCGATGACGGTTTTTATGCCTTTTTCTTTTGCGCGGCGAATGGTGTGAAGCCCATAGCTTGACCAAGCGACGACGATGTCCGGTGTACCAATCCGGCGAGATGCGCGTTTATCAAAACGATCCGCGAGTATGTACTGCGGATTGTAGATTTTCTGGATCCCCTGCGGGAGCTTGCGCCATGCGCGGCTCACTATTTCTGTTGTGAGAAGAGAGATTGTCTTATCCTTGGAGATGCCGCTCTTTGCCGTTTCTGATTTTGGATATGAGGTGATGAGGCGCTCGAGATGACCCCGTTTCTCGAGTTCCCGCGCGAGCTCGAATGCGTGGAACTTTCCGCCAACCGATATTGTTACGTTCATACCATTCAATCATGCCTTTTTTCTCTGTATTTGCAACGTGTTATTCGTCTGTAACGTCTTCTCCGCAGGTGATGACGTTTGCTCTTTCAACTTCGTCTGCGATGATTGTGTGCCCCCCTTCGTTGTAGTGGCCGTTTATGGGAAGCCAGAAATCGTTGAATCGTGTGTATTCCGCTTCCATGGGCGGGACGAGGTCGATGTATTCAAAACCGTTCTCATCCATGAATGCTTTGATATGCTCCATATACATAGGGAGTTTCTTGAAGTAGTGCGGCCGCTCGGGGAGGAGGAGGAAGGTTACCTTCGCGCCGTGCTCGGTTCCGAACTCATGCATCTCACGTATGATTTGGCGTGCCGCCGGACCGTATTCCTCGTATATGCTTGCGTCTTTCTCGCTTGTATCTTTAAACTTTTCTACGAGATAGCGTTTCACGTGCGGGGCGACGGTTACGCGCAGGAAGCTATAGAGCTGGGAGTATCGCAGTGCGCGCTGCACACGCCATGCGGTTGTCTTCTTTGCTTCGTGGTCGGGAGACTTCCCCGTGTAGTGTATGAGTTCGGGATCGATCTTGAGCGATTGCGACTGCATCCCGTACCAATCATTCCCGGGCATGTTTAGCCCAACCAAGACGTGTTGTACGTCTTCAAACTCGAATGTGTCGAATACTTTTCGTATGTATGCAAAATAGTAGTTGAGTCCCGTGCCGGGGACACCAGCATTCAATATTTGGCAGTTTGGATATCGCGCGTTGAGAATGTTTGGGTATGCGTCTCTGTTCTCGACGCCGTGGCCAAAGGTCTGCGAGTCACCGACGACGAGGACGGTTGGGAGTGTTGGGTCGGCGTCTTCGCGTTTTCGGAAGCCGTATGAGTCTGAATAGACTGTCGTATCGAACTCGAGGTACTTGTCCGCGACACGAAGCCGCATGTTCGGCTTGAGCTCTGATGGCCTGTCTACGCCATAGCGCAGGAGCGGCGCCGCGCTTACCGTGGCGTGGTACGGCGTAGTCTTCTGCGGTGCGACCTTCGCAATGGTGATCTCAAGAAAGAGCGCTCCGACGATCCCGACGACTGCGAGTATGGCGAGTTTTTTTATGATTGTGTGCTTCTTTGGTTCTTCTTCCATTTTGTGATGATAGCACACGCATTGCCTCTACGCCTGCCAGTTTTTGAATGAGAAGTTTGGTTTGTCGTGAGCGTTCGTGAAAAAGTTCGTGATGCGTTCTGCCGATTCGGGGTGTCCCGCGTGGAGGTGGATGTAGAGTTGGTCTATGAGGTACAACCAGAAGAGATGATAGGTGTCTTCCGGTGTGGCGCTCATGTGGCCTGCTATTTCGTTTATGTACGCGCGATTTTTTGGGTTGCTTGAAAAAAAGATCTGTGTGATGTTTTTTTGATAGAGTGCTATATATTCCCCTTTTTTGTGCGGCGCCACGCTCATTAAGAGACTGAAGCAGTCGAAGATGATTGGGAAGTCGTACCTGGCGTGCTCCCAGTCTATGACGAGTGCACCTTCGCGTGATTGTAATATTTGAAAGTAAGGAAACTCGCGCATGACGAGCGAGAGGAGGAGTGTTTTTCCTTTTAGTGCGTCTGTCGCATTTTTGTATACTGCCTCTATGTTTTCTTTTTCGTGTGGGATTTGTTCCACAATATATTTCACCTCATCGTCCATCTGTGTGATAAACCGTGAGTTTGCGATCTCTTTTTTTGCTCCAGTTTTCTGCGATAGCTCTTCCATCCACTTGATGTGCGTGCGTGTGATGCCGGTGTGATTTCGTACACCACGCTTGGTTGAGAGGAGGATGCATGCGCATTTCTTGAAGTACTGCTGCGCTTTGACGCGCGGCGGTTCTGCTGTGGTGAACGTTGTCCCTTCCAATTTTTTGAGGATGTTCGCCTCATGCTCGCCGTACTGCTCGCTTTCTACGCCGGGGAAGTACACTTTTGCGTATCCTTGTACCTCTCCTGTGTTTTTTTTGTAGACGGGGAGGACGTACTTCCGTGAGGTGGCGTAGAGGGCGACAGTGAGGTCGTCTTTTTTAGTAATGTTTTTTAGAAATGAGAAGATCGTCTCGGTCTCGGGTGTTGCGATGACCGCCCACTGATTTTTCAGGAGTGAGTTACGTCTTCCTATCGCGTTTCCGGTTTGTACTGCTTTGATTTTTAGCCGTGCGCCACGTGTCTTTCCCTTGAAGACGATGAGATCACGGAGCGCCGCGTGTGTTACGCGTTTGTTGTCGACGGGAATAGAGATGCCCTTATGTTCGAGATTTCCGCTTATTGTAGCAAAGCGAGATACGAGCCATGTGGGATACTTTTCGCGTACGCGTTTGATGCACGTGGTAAGCGCGCTCGGTGTGCCGCGGAGTATGGCGATACCGTCTTTTTGTACAGCGTTCTCGACTCCATCGCCTGTATGTATAACCGGCGGTGCATTCGTACCGCCGGTGATGAGTTCGGGGATTGTCATGTTCACCTTTTTACTTCATACCCAGTCTCGATTTCTTCTGGACGTATCGCAAAGACACCTCCTGCCCCGTCTCGGCTGATTCGTAGAGTGCGTTTATGAGTTCGACAGATTTGCGTCCTTCCAAGCCGTCGACGAGCGCTTTTGTTCCTGTTTGTATACTTTCTATAACATTTTTGAAAAACTCCGTATGGTTCCACCCCTGCTTGTCGGGGACGCGGGCATATTTTTCCCACACCTCCTTGTCTTCCGGCAGTTCCTCTGTGAAGTTCCATGTTTTTAGCTCGTTCATAAAAAAGCCGCCTATCTCTACCGATCCTGTTTCCCCCAAAACGCTGATGGAGCCCTCGAGGTTTTCCGGACGCGTTGCCGTGGTTGCTTCGATGACGCCTAATGCGCCGCTTTTAAACTTGAGCACGGCGACACCGGTGTCTTCCGCTTCGATCTCGACGAGGCGTGTTGCGGTTTTTGCCATGACGCTCTCTACCTCACCCATCATCCACACGAGCATGTCTATGTGGTGACTTGCTTGGTTGGTTAAGACGCCGCCGTCGTGCGCCCACGTCCCCCGCCATGGCTTTTCGTCGTAGTATGCTTGATCGCGCGTCCATCGTACACGAACCGTCCCTAAGACGAGCTTCCCGAGTCGGCCATTGTCGATTGCTTCTTTGAGTTTTTTTATCGGCGGGTTGAAACGGTTTTGTTTTACCACGAAGACGCCGACGTTGTTTTTGTCGGCTTCTTGCAGTATGTGGTCAACATCTTCGAGGCGTAGCGCGAATGGCTTTTCGACGACGAAGTGTTTCTTGTACTTCATGAGCTCGATCACGCGCGGGCCGTGATCTCCCGACGGGGTGAGAATGTTCAAGACGTCCGGCTTCGCCTTCTCCATCATCGTCTCAATATCTTTGAAGGCGGTGAGCTTGTGGTCGCGCGCAAACTCCTCCGCGACCTCCGGCTTTGCGTCGTATACGCCGACAATCTCCGCTCGCGATATACGCCGCAACGCGCGGATGTGCTTGTGAGCTATGGCCCCACATCCTATGAATGCAAACTTTGTCTTTTTCTCTTTCATATAGTGTTTCCTTCTTTTGTGAAGTATACCTTTTTATCCCCGACGTATGTGTACGGTGGTTCGAAGCCGTCGAAATAGGTGGCGCGGACGTGCCGTTTTATTTTTTCTTGCGGCCAGTCGAGGTCGATCTGTTTTATTGTCTCGATCTCGTTCCGGTAGTGGATTGAGGTCGGGCGCTTCCCCGCAAAGCTTGCTTGTGGTGTAAGGGTGATATCTCCTTTGATGATCGCCTCGATCTGCTCCTGAAAAAGTGTGACGGAATGTTTGTATGTCATGTCGTAGAGATCCATGACGAAGATGTCGTCGGGTATCGGAAAGCGTTTCTCCGCGATGATGTCTCCGCTGTCGATGCCTTCTTCGAGGCGGTGGATGGTTGTGCCGAACTCTTTTACGCCGTCTATGATAGCAAATGAAAATTGATTGCATCCTCGATATTCCGGCACGGGTGCCATGTGGAGATTGATTGCGATTTGGTCGGCTTTTTCGATGTGCGGTTTCTTGAGGATTTCATGGTACTGGACCGATATGAGGATGTCTACGTGCGGCAGTTTGAGGTACTCGTCGAGCGATGGAATGAGCGGGATGTTGTGTTTTGTGCATATATCCGTGATACATGCCGCATCATCACGTTTTTGATTGGTGAGCACGCCTATTACCTCCCCGCCCATGTCTTCAGCATGCTCGGCGAGGTATGCGAGGCACTCCGCCCCGATGGCTTTTGATCCCATGAATACAATCTTCTTCGTCTGCATTGACTTATTTATGCACTGCTTTCTTGACTTTGTCAATGACGTACTGGACGTGGTCGTCCGTGAGTTCCGCGTACATGGGGAGTGAGAGGAGCTTGTCTTTTTGGGCGTATGCGACAGGGAAGTCTTCGGGTGTGTGTCCCATGTGTTTGTATGCGCCGAGGTATGGGAGTGGGATGGGGTAGTGGGTGCCGGTGCCGATGCCTGCGTCTTCGAGTTTTTGCCGTGCCTCGTCGCGGTTCTCGACTTGGATGACGTAGAGGTGGTAGACATGCTCCGCTTCGGGGAGGGCTTTTGGTGTTATGACAATTCCTTCCAATTCTTTATTGTATGTCTTTGCGATTTCTTGCTTGCGTTTCGTCCACGCGTCTAGGTGCTTGAGCTTTGCATCGAGGATAGCGGCTTGGAGTCCGTCGAGTCGGCTGTTGACGCCTTCGGTTTCGTGGTTGAACTTATCCTTTCTCCCATGATCACGATACATTCGAATCTTCTCGGCGAGTGCGTCGTCGTTTGTGGTTATTGCACCCGCGTCTCCATACGCACCGAGGTTTTTTGAGGGGTAGAAGCTAAAACACGCGGCGTCCCCTAGTGTGCCGATTTTTTTACCTTTGTATGTTGCGCCATGCGCTTGCGCCGCATCTTCTATTACGAAGAGTGACCTGCTTTCGGCTATGCGTCGCACCGCATCCATGTCTGCCGGTCCGCCGTGGAGGTGGACGGGAATGATTGCTTTTGTGCGTTCGGTGATTGCCGCTTCGATTTTCGTGGTGTCGATGTTGTACGTCTCGGGATCATTATCGACAAAGACGGGACGCGCTCCCGTCATCGCAACCCCGCCCGCCGTTGCGACAAAGGTGTTTGCGGGAATGATGACCTCGTCCCCCGCACCCACGCCGAGACATTTCAAGGTCATGGCGAGAGCATCGGTGCAGTTTGCGACACCGATGCAGTGCTTCGTGCCGATGTAGTTGGCGAAGTTCTTCTCGAATGATGCGACGTAGGGGCCTTTAATAAACGCCGTGTCGTCTATGACGTTTTTGATCGCGGTGTCGATTTCGCCTTTCATCGATTCGTATTGGGCTTTGAGGTTTAGGAATGGTACATGCATATTCATATATTTATAGCGTGCGGTTTTGTCTTGCGCAAGCGTTTAGTGCATGTTTTAGCCCCACGATATCTTCTTTATACCCCCACCCTGCGATGATCTCTTTGGATCGCGCGCTCATGCGGCGGCGGAGGTTGTTGTTATGGATAAGCTCTTCGAGTATTTTGGCAAGCGCGTCTGTGTCCCCTAACGGATATATTTCGCCGTTTTCGCCCGGGTAGATGAGGTCATCTCCCGCACCGAGCGCATCTGCCGCTACGACGGGCAAGCCGCAGACCATTGCTTCGTTTACCGTGGCGCCCCAGTCCCCTTTGTACGGGCCACCGGTGCGGATGAAGATGTCTGAGATCGTATAATATTTTGCCATTCCGGTTTGGTTTTTGAATCCGGCGAAGTAGACATCCGGAATGTTTTCTTTCTTCACGCGTTCCTCGAGCATGGGGCGCAGATCGCCTTCTCCAACGTAGAGGAGTGCGGTGTGCGGTGTCTCGCCCATCTTCTCTTTGAATGTCTTGTAGGCATCGAGGGCGTATTCGGGATGTTTGATTTCGCTTATTCGAGATGCGAAGAGGATAATCAATGCGTCTTTTCGTATGCCGAGCTCTCGTCGGACTTCTTCGCGTTTGTCTTTCCACCTTCCTCCCTCATATGCGAAGAAATTATTATCGACGCCGTAGGGAAAGTTGAAGATCTTCTTCTCCGGTGCGCCATATGACCGGTAAAATGCCTTGTTTCTCGTACCGATCGAAAGAAAGCCCGAGACGGTGCTGTAGAGCGTTTTCAGCATGGTGCGTTTTACTATCGTCTTCAGTACCGGCTGGGGGACGTTGTCGTCGTAGTAGCATGATGCCACGGTGCGGAGGAATATTGGTGTGTTGGAGAGCCATGCGCCGAGGAACCCTAACCAGACCGATATGTCCATGTGTCCCAAGATGATGACTGCGTCGTACTTGTGTTGCTCTAGTGCGGGGATGATGCCGGGGTTTATCATGCCGCCGAAAAAGGGGCGCGGGTCTTTCGCGTAGTTTTTCAGGAAAACGGACGTATACCCTTCCAAGAGCGGCATGTCCCATTTGTACTTTACGCCATATTGCGGATTTACCTTCTCGGTGACACCCCAGTCGACACAGTAGTATACGGTCGGGTCGATGTCCGCTTCTTTCGCGATATCTCTCCAGAGTGGTGATTGGTATTGCACCGGATGTGACGCAAAGATGGCGAGGCGGTATGCGACGAGCTTTTGTGCTGCGCGTGCTGCTACTTCGTGTGCGGGGACGTCGGTGCGGATTTCTATAAATCGTGCGAGCTTGGCGCCGAGTTTTCTGAATAGCTTTATCTGACGATCAATTTCTTCTACGGAGTGTTCTTGCCGTCGTTCGTGGATCGCCTTTGGATCGTGGGAGAGGAGGAGCATGGTGTGCGGCTTCGGCATGAAGATGTAGCACAGCTTTGGAAGCCATCCCGGAAACTTCATCTGCCGCTTGGGGCGCGGATCTGCGAGAAAGTTGTAATAATATCGCTCTCCCAAAACCGTGTGGCCGCGCACGAGGAGGGGGCGGATTTTTATGAAGTAGCCGAGGTAGTAGTCGAGCGTGTAGTAGAGGAAGCGGATGAGGCCGGGGGTCTCGAGTTCTTTCTGTTGTTCGTCTCCTTTCCCCTCTTTCTTTTTCTTTCTTGCAAATACGTGCCGCGTGGGGAGGACGCACGGCCTGAAGCCGAGGTGCATGTGGGTTACGGGCATGTGGAATGTCCCGAGGATCGCGTGAATATGTTCTGCGGTGGTGGACTTCCCCGCGCCATCGGGGCCGACGACTGCTACGAAGCGTCCGGGAGGCGAGATGCGTCTTTGTATCTTGTCTCTGAAGGATGCGATTCTTTTTTGTATATGCCTTATTGCGTGCTTCTTGTGCGTGAGGAGAGCGCGCCAGAGTTCCTTTCTGCGTTCCAGTATGTGCTCAAGTTTGTGCTCGCGCACATCTTGGAGTATGCGCGGGGCGTATGTGGGGCCGAAGGTGTCTACGAGACGCGCTTCGATTTCCTTGAGGTCCAATTCTTTTTCTTGAAAGGCTGTGATCTGGGTCGTATATCGCTCGCGGTTGTATGCGGGGCCGAAGAGTGTGTGGACGAGGAGATGTACGAACTCGTGCTCTCGTTGTGGTATGTATATGCCCTTTTCGTTTTTACGACGGCCTTGCACCATCGTCTCCCCGTCCATGTACGCACATCCCCGTACGCGGAGTTCGGTTACGGCGTCGATGCGCAGATAGATCCATGTATCTCCCGCATAGCGATACAAAATGAAATAACGCATCTTTGGACGCGTGTGCATGTACCAGCCGTGTTTTTTGGCGACGTCTTCCGTGATACGCGTGAACGCATCTACCTCTCGTTTCTTTACTACGATGTCTATATCGTTCCCGATTTCGTCCGGAAGATTCGTGTGGTTTCTCGCGATGCAGTATGTAATTCCTTTTTCGTCATATGTACGGAGGAGTGTGCGGAGGAGTTCGGCGGTTAGCGGGTGTTGTGTGGTTGCTTGTGGCATATAGTTTCCAGTATTTTCTCGAGGCGTTTTTTGTATGTGTGGTCGCGATGAGCGCGCGCATATCCTGCATCGGCTATTTTTTTCCGTTCTTCGGGGTGTGCAAGATAGTGGTCAACTTTTTTAATAAGGTCTTGTATGTTGCGGAAGGTTACGATCTCTGTGTCGATTTCAAATAGTTCTTTCAGCGCATCGCGATGTTCGCATATCTGAAACGCGCCGCACCCCGCCGCTTCGAATGTGCGGAGGTTGACGCCATCTACCTCACCCTGGAAGGTGTTGACGACAATCTTCGCTCCTCGAAATGCCTTTGCCTTGTCGTGCTCCGTTACGCCTCTCCCTTGATGCACCGTTTGCAGTGACGTTTCCATCCATCGGGGTACGGGCGGCCCCCAGATTTTTACGTCGTACGTCCCCGCGAGCGCTTCGAAGATGCGTGCGCGGTAGTGGTAGAGGTTGCCGGCTGTCGTAATGTCGCATGTGTATGTTTCTTTTTCTTCATCTGTCGGATCTATTTTGTTGTGCCACTCGGGCATACAGCACTCGGGGAGGTAGTGTGCGTTCTTGCCAATGCGACGAGCCATCTCGACTAAAAATTTATCTTTGAAAAAGTATGCATCGTAGTCCGCACCAAACAGGTACTGCCGACCGAGGTTTGCAGGGTGGTCGGGGAACCAGAGGATGACCGGTGCTCCGGTTTTTTCTTTTACGGCGTTCACTGTCTCCGGTGGGATTCTGCCGTTTAGGATAAGGACGAGGTCGGGTTCATGCTGTACGATTTTTTTTTCTACTTTTGTGTATATACGCTGTTCGAAAGATGGTTTCGCCTGCATAAGCGTCTCTATGATACGAAGCTTGAAACGAGTGGATGCCTTCGCCTTTCCTTTTTTCTCTATCCCACTCTTGTACGAGACGCCAAGTATCTCTCGCGTGCTTACCGAGTGTGCTTCGTGCCCCATCTCGCGAAGGGTTTCTGTGATGCACTTTGCAAATGAGTCGGGGTGGTACGGGCCGACCACGACTATTTTTTTGTATGGTGTGTTCATGAATGTACTATGTCTTTGAGATCTGCCACGTACATCTGCTTACTCCCCTCATGGACTGAGTCGAAACAGACTGCGGTGCCGCTCCGGTTCCAACGCGGGTGAAAGTCGGATCGCATCTCGGAGAGGTCCCAATTGTCCGGTACGCCGTATGATGCGTCGGGAAGGGATGGGAGTTTGGCAAGATCTATCTTCTTTTTTGTCTCCCAGTTGTAGAGGATGAGCGTGCGATGGTGTGTACTGTCGGGGTAGGTGTCTGTAATAAGCCACGTTCCATCGGGCGAGAATGAGGGGTGCCCGTCCTCAATAAGCGTCCCCACGCCTACTGATGTTATAGCGCGTGTGACCTCATTACACAATAGATAGCGGTCTCCGACAAGTTTTTGGCGCATACGCTTGCGCGTCTTCCGTGCGAGCCATAAGACGGGTTTGAGGAGTGGATTTTTGAATATGTTTTTCTCTCGAAGGCGCATGAGTGTTTCGCGTGCTCTCCCCCATGCGAGTATTTCCGTATCGGTGCGCCAATCGAAGTGTGAGAGCTGGATGGGAATGTGATGGATATTTTTCCCGTCGGTGTCTGAAATCATGAGACGGTTTCGAAAGCCGCCGTCCTGCATCTTCCACTTGTGTATGCATGCAAGCCGCGTGCCGCTCGGGTTGGGGACGACGTGCGTGATGTAGTGATACTCGCTTCCGTTCGTATGCGGTGGATCGACGTCCACCACATCTCGTATCGAAACGATGAGTTCTCGCTCGCCTGTCTCAAGATTGATTTTCCAGATGCCATCCCGCTCCGGTATCGGCTTCTCGTCTTTTTCTTTCTCCCCTCCCCGGTATCCATAGCCGCCGTGCGCTTGGAGCCGCGCGAAGTTGAGGCCGTATCCGTATGCACCCTTGGGATCTATGGCGTATACTGGATGCGGCAGTATGCGCACCTCGCCTTCCGTACGGTGGTGAATGACCGAGACGAACTTTCCGTCTCGATAGTCGTTGTATATGATCGTCTCCTTTGTATTGGGAAGCCACTGCTGTCGTGCGCCTTGCTGAAAGTTCCATGCGCGCGTTTCTGCGAGCGGTGTGAATGCGTTGTTATTCTTCGTATCTACCACGCCGATTGTGGCGGCCTCCCCGGCGCGGGGCGGGCGATCGAGGAAATCGGTCTCGAGGGCGAGCACGTATTGCTCCGTTTCATCCCATGGGCATATATCGTGAAAACCGAAGCAGTGGTGCTTCGGTCCCTGTGTCAGTGCGTGTATCGGTACGCGCGATCTCATAGCTCCTTTTCTATACCCTGCTCTTTCAGATCGTTTGCGAGCATCATTTTTACTAATTCCTCAAAACTCGTTTTCGGTTCCCATCCCAACTCTCGTTTTGCTTTTGTCGCATCGCCGCATAAGTGGGTTACTTCTGCGGGGCGGAAATACTGCGGATCGACTGCGATGAGTGTCTTACCGGTTTTTGCATCGATGCCTTTTTCGTGTTCCCCCTCTCCCTCCCATGTGATCGTGATATCGAGCAGGCTACATGCTGTCTCTACAAACTCTCGTATGGAATGTGCTTTCCCTGTCGCAAGTACATAGTCTCCCGGCTTTTCTTGTTGGAGTATCATCCACATGCCTTCGGCGTAGTCTTTTGCGTATCCCCAGTCGCGTTTGGTATTGAGATTTCCAAGATAGAGTGTTTCTTTCTTACCTGCCATGATCTCTGCGAGCGTGTGCGTGATTTTTCTCGTGACGAAGTTTTCTCCGCGACGGCTACTCTCGTGGTTGAATAAAATTCCGTTCGCTGCAAACATGTCGTAGCTCTCGCGGTAGTTTACGGTCATGCAATATGCGTAGACCTTCGCTACGCCGTACGGACTTCGCGGGTGGAAGGGCGTTGCCTCGTTTTGCGGCGGCGGCGAGGCGCCGAGCATCTCGCTTGCTGATGCCTGATAAAACTTCGCATCGGGCTTCTCTTGTCGTATTGCTTCCAAAAGACGGAGTGCGCCGAGGCCCGTCACCTGCCCCGTATACTCGGGAATTTCGAAGCTGATATGCACCTGACTCTGCGCGCCAAGATTATACACCTCGTCGGGCTGTACCTCGCGCACGATGCGATGGAGTGATCCTGTATCGGTGAGGTCGCCGTAGTGGAGAGTGAGTGCATCATATTTCTCTTTTCCGATCTCGAGCCGCAGATGGTCGATGTTTTCTTTATAAAATCTGCTTGTACGGCGAACGAGACCGTGTACCTCATACCCTTTTTCGAGCAGAATTTCCGCCAAATATGAGCCGGTTTGACCTGTTATTCCTGTAATTAGTGCTTTCTTCATACCGCTTTATACTATTACGTTTTGATGTTTCCAACAAGCTTTTCAACTTCTTCTCGAAATGTCTCGTATCCATATGTTTTGAGTGTCTTCTCTCGTAATGTTGCGGGATCTGTCTTACTGCGTTCTGCCACTCCCGTGAATATCGAAATAATTGTGTCTGCGATTTCTCCCGTGCTGTCGGGGTTGAGTAGAAACCCCAACTCGCCCTCTTGGAGCGGGTCGCGGGATCCGTCGCCATCCCCTGCGATGACTGGTATGCCGCAGGCGAGGGCTTCCAAAAACACGGTGGCGAACCCTTCTCCTTTCGAGGGCATGGCGAAGACATCTGCGAGGTTGTAGTGCGCCACGATATCTTCGTCGGGAACGAAGCCCGCCATCACGACATGGTCTTCGAGCTGTATGTCGTGTATCAGTTTCTCTATACGCGGGGCATCATCCCCCTTTCCCACTAAGAGATATTTTGCGTTTGGAACGGTTTTCCGTATCTGCGGCAGTGCTTCGATGACTTTGTCGTATCCTTTGTACCTTTCCGCGCCGGAGAGGCGCGCGACGGTGAGAATTATTTTTGATCCTTCGAGGTTGTATTTTTTGAGGAGCGCGGCTGATTTTTCCTGCGGCCTGAATCGCGCGTCGTCTACGGTGTTGTAGAGGAGTGAGGTCGTGCGCTCCAGCTCCGGTATTTGCTCGATGATCTTCTTTCGTGTGAAGTTCGCGACCGCGGTGATGCGTGCGGCGCGGATGAGCGCGCGTTTGTGGCGTTCGTTTGTGATGTTCCACACGTCGATGCCGTAGGTTCCTATGATGTACGGTGTCTTCCATATGCGCCGCGCGATGTCCGAGAGCGGCGAGAAGTTTACGTGCGTACAAAAGGTGAGGTCGGGCTTGCGTATAATGTGTGCGACGAAATAGATGCATACCCACCGTATTTTCGCTATGATCGAACTTCCTTGTGATTCTACGATGCGTACCGTGTGCCCCAAATCCCGCAGTGCGCGGATGAGCTTTTGATTGTATTGCTGTATGCCGCCCGTGTCCGTGAGCTTTGAGGCGAGTACGAGTATGTTCATATGCATGTTCGCACCGCACCTTCCGCAGTTTCTTTGAACTGTGGGAGGAGCGCGGTGATTTTTGTGTTATCAATATTCCCCGAGTGATATGTGTATGTGCCGAACTGTACTTTTTTCCCCACCATCTCCGCTATTTTCCCAAATTGTATCGGTGCGCTTCGTGCGATATTGTACGTGCCCTGCATGTTATGCGTGCGTGCATACTCGATGCATGCGCGTATGTCGTCATAGGTGACGACATTTATCTCTGAGTCCGCAGTAAGCGTGAGCTGTGGATTATCGTCTTCTATGAGCTTCATGACGTTCGTCTTCCGCGCGTACTTCCCGAGTATGTTGACGCATCGAAAGATGATGGGGTTGTGTGCCTTCTTCCGCACAATTTCTTCTCCTATGAGCTTTGTCTCGGCGTATGGTTCGCCAATGTCCGCCAGTGCGATTACTTCGTCTTCCGTATGCCGCTCGTCGCTCTTCGGATAGACATCAACTGTCGAGAAGTAGATGAACTGCTTGTGCGGGATGGCACAAATCTTTTCTGTGAGGTCGACGTTGTCGGGGATGTATGGCGTGCGGTCGCTCCCTTCTAGCTTCGGATCGCGCGGTTTTGCCGCGCAGTGAATGATCGCCTCCACACCCTCACTTCGTATCTTTTCGAGTTCCTCATCGCTCGTTTCACGCGTGTAGACACTACCTCCCAATTCTTCGTGGAGGTATCTGCCGATGCCGCTTTGTGTACCGGTTATGAGGA
>Ga0310122_10000498_pt1 | contig 24797 bp, 34 predicted proteins | sample CB6_Bottom_1051__FD_203503 | JGI IMG/M metagenome (GOLD analysis project Ga0310122, IMG submission 203503) | Marine microbial communities from Western Arctic Ocean, Canada - CB6_Bottom_1051 | ecosystem: Environmental > Aquatic > Marine > Oceanic | place: Canada: Western Arctic Ocean | collected...
CGGGCAGCAAACTTGATGATGTAGTTTTATCACAAAAGATAAGCAACTTGGGGATATCATTCAAAGACGACATAGATATCTTTAGTTACATTAAAAGCATTGCTTTTTCCCAGATTACAAAGAAAGCGACAATAGAAACAGCCAAAGAGCTAAAAAAACTAAAAGTTAGAAGAGACACCGAGCAAACAGGAAAAGAAATAAGTACCTACGCGAGGAAAACAGGTGAAACAACCTTGTCTGACTTTATAACAGGAGTTGACGAAATATACAGTGATAAAATTTATGAGTACGTTGGGGAATCAGAACCGTCTAATCTTTTTGAGGACATAGACGACCTAATAGAAGAGAGAGGGAACCAACCGAACAAAGACCCCGGCTTGTTAACAACGTACGACGAGTTTAACAGGTTATACGGAGGGCTTAGACCCGGAAATCTTTACGCTATTGCCTCAAGACCCGGACAAGGGAAAACAACTTGGGTTAATGATATGCTTTTCAAGACCTCCATGAAAAACAAAGTCAAAGCTTTAATACTGGATACAGAAATGAGCAAAGAGGAGATGCAATTCAGAATGACTGCCGCTATCTCTGGCGTCCCCGTATGGTATCTTGAGACTGGAAATTGGAGAAAGAACAAGCCAATGATGGTTAAAGTCAGAGAAGCGCTGAGCAAGATAAAGGACTATGAATATACCCATTTCCACGTTGGCAATAAAGACATAGATCAAGTATGTAACACAGTTAAGCGTTGGTATTATAGGAACGTAGGTCGCGGGAATCCATGCATTATAGGATACGACTACATTAAACTTACTGGAGAAAAGGTAGATAGGAACTGGGCCGAGTACCAAGCCATAGGAGAAAAGATAGACAAACTTAAGAGGCTTTCAGAGGAGTTGAGTTGCCCAATACTGACAGCAATGCAATTAAACAGGCAAGGGGAGAGCCATAACAGAACTGGCGATCAAGTGGTTGATGATAGCTCTGTGATCGCCTTGTCAGACAGGCTTCAATGGTTCTCAAGCTATGTTGGCATATTCAGAAGGAAAACCTTGGATGAGATAGCACTGGACGGGCAAGAGTACGGTACTCATAAACTCGTGACAATTAAATCAAGATTCCAAGGAAGGGACGCAGCAGGGCATCAAGATTTAGTAAGAAGGGTTGTAGCAGACGGGTCAGAAAGATATGTATACAATTATTTAAATTTCAATGTAGATAATTTTAACTGCGAAGAGATAGGGTCGCTGCAAACAATAGTGCAAAGACAGAGGGAACAGCACGTTCTAGATGATCAAAACCCAAATGACGAGAATGATGGAGATATTATTTAGCAAAAAACCGAAAATTTTCCCGAGCTGGAATCGGTTTCCAATATACACTTAACGTCACAAGATGGGAAATTAAATGTCGAGCATTAGAGATATTTTAGTTGATCTTGGCTATGAGAATATTTGCGACCACGGTAAAGAGTACCGAATGAGACCCATTTACCGAGAGTCATCAAATAACACCTCTTTGCAGGTAAACAAGAAAAACGGATATTTCACGGATTACAGCGCCAACATAAAAGGTTCTTTAACGGATTTAATTAAAATAACCCTTAAAGTAGACTTCCATAAGGCCAAGAAGTGGATTTCGCAAAAGAACATAAACCTAGAAAAGCCCGAAACGGAGCAAAGGCCCGAAATAAGGCAAAGCAGGAGTTTTGACATAGAAAACCTTAAAGAAATAAAGCCAATTCACGACTATTGGGTTAATCGGGGCATATCGCGGGAAACCCTAGAAATATTCAAGGGCGGTATTGTCTCAGAGGGCAAAATGAAAGGCAGGTACGTTTTCCCCATATTTGACTCGTCTAAACAAATAATAGGGTTTACCGGAAGAGACATAGCTGGCGAAAGTAAGATAAAATGGAAACATTTAGGAAATAAGTCACATTGGAAATATCCCCTACAAATCAATTATCGGATAATAAGCGAGATGAGCAAAGTTATCCTAGTCGAGAGTATTGGCGACATGCTGGCTCTTTGGCAAGCCGGGATAAAAAACACTATTGTTACTTTTGGGCTAGAAATAAGTTTAGAAATCCTGAACCAACTATTAAGGATGGACACAGATATGATAACAATATCCTTTAACAACGACGAAAACAATAATGACAGAGGAAACATTGCTGCTTACAAAGGAAGAAAGAAGCTATATAAGTACTTTGACCCCGAGCAAGTAGAAATAAAGCTCCCTGTAGGATATAATGATTTCGGAGAAATGCCAACAGAGGCGATAAAAAACATTTTTAACAATGAGCGTATTAAATGAGCCCTTACTGATTTTCGGACTCGAAGAAGAGGAAGAAAAAAAAGACCTTTTAAGCTTTTACTGGTTTAAAAACGGATTTTCGAAAGACGACTGTGAACAGATAAAGGAACAAGCCAAAGCTTTTTCCCAAGTCAAAGCGACTACTTTTGCCGACGGAAAAGAGGACCCAAACAGAAACAGCACCGTAAGATGGATAGACCCCACGGCTGACACTCGATGGATATTTGAAACGATCCAGAACTTTGTCAACGAAGCGAACAAGGAGCTTTTCCATCTCTCGGTAACGGGGTTTACGGAAAGTATACAATTCACGGAATACGAAGGCAAAGGAACGCAGTATGGTTGGCACATTGACATTGGCCCCGGCAAAAATAAGAGAAAAATAAGCGTTGTTGTCCAGTTGAGCGACCCAGCCGATTACAAAGGGGGAAATCTTATTTTAAATACGGGTAACGAAATAAGCACAGACAGAGAACAAGGCAGCGTAATACTTTTTCCATCCATATTACTCCACAAAGTAGAGCCATTGATTTCCGGGAATAGGTATTCATTAGTTAGCTGGGTTAGTGGCGCTGTTTGGAGATAATGACTAAAGATAAAAAAATCCTCTCTGCTTCCAGAATTAAAACTTTGGAAACCTGTTCGTGGTTATATTACTGCAATTACGAACTTAAGATACCCCAAAGACAAAACGAGGGAGCCCTGAGAGGTACATTAACTCATTTGGTTTTCGAACTCGTTCTAAAAAATAAACACAAACACCACAGAAAGACAATACTTAAAGCTAACGATATTAACGGAAGCCCCGCAATCAACAGACTAGTAATCAAACATCTCCGAAAAGACCAAAAGAGACACGATTTGCCCATGTCGTCAGAGGAAAACTACGACTTAATGAACAAAATGATTATAGTTGGGCTTAGAGATGATTTTTTCGGAGAAGGGGGAAGAGTGGTAGATCCCGAAAAGGAATTCCTAATAGAGAGCAAAAACCCAAAGTATAAAATTCGAGGCTTTATGGATAAGCCCATAATGTACGACAAAGAAAAAGAAATTAAGATAGTTGATTACAAAAGCAGTAAACAAAAATTTAGAGGAGAAGAGCTAACAGCGAACATACAAGCCATGGCCTATTCCCTAGCAGCCAAGAAACTATGGCCTAAATACAAACCTTGGGTTGAGTTTTTGTTTTTACGCTTTCCCAGATCGGCACGACAGCATTGCAAGTTTACAGACGAACAGCTTGATGGATTTGAATACTTCCTAGAAAGATGTTACGAACAAATAAATTCGTTTACAGAAGAAGACGCTAAGTCAAATTATGCTAAAGACGGAAAATCTTCTTGGATGTGCAAAGCTGGCAAAACTTGGAGATGCCCCTATTTAGATTCTTTTACATATTATCATATAGTAGACAAAGAAGGTAAGGTTACAGACCGCTCCCTCAAAAAATCAGAACTCAGAGAGACCAAGAAGGGCGAGGAACTGAAAATAATACATTACACAGGCTGCCCCGCGCACCAAACAAAACCAACAGAGGATATTGACGACTTTTTTGATTTCTGACTTGACAAGACCCCCCAACCCCATTAAAGTTGACTCATGGACGTAGTTCCGATTTTCAAAAGCCATTACTCCCTAGGGAGAAGTATCCTTACCCTAGAAAGCGAAGGAAGCTCTTTTGAAGACGGGCCGGACTCTATTGTAGATATGGCCAAGGACACAGGTCTCGAAGAGGTGTTTTTGGTGGATGACTCTATGGGGGGTTTCTTGGAAGCCTACACAAACCTAACGGAAGCCAAAATAAAGCTGATTTTTGGCGTTAGGCTTACCGTATGCGAAGACAATACCCAAAAAAACGAAGAAGCAATTTCGACTTCTTCCAAATACATAATATTCTGCAAAAATAAAAAAGGATACCAAAGGTTAATTAAAATATACAGCCAAGCCGCGAAAGAAGGGTTCTATTACGAGCCTAGGACTGACTTTACCCAGCTTAAGAAATGCTGGTCGAATGAAGACCTGCTTTTAGCTGTTCCGTTTTATGATTCTTTTGTTTACTATAATAATCTTAGTAGCAGAAATTGCATTCCTGAGTTTAGTTTTTGTAATCCAGTTTTCTTTGTCGAGGATAATAAGCTTCCATATGACAAGATTTTGCTAACTCTCGTGGAAAGTCACATAGGAGACAAATACCAGATGAGAAAATGTAAAAGCATTTACTACAAAAGCAAAACAGACTTTAAAGCTTATCTTACTTTTAGGTGCATAAACAACAGAAGCACCTTGGAGAAACCGGAGCTTAACAATATGTGTTCAGATACTTTTTGTTTAGAAAGCTGGAAGGAGTGCGCAAGTGGATAAAGATTTATTAAGATTTGACAAAAAGAGCACTTTCGTTTTCTGTGATTTTGAGACGTATAACTTATGCCTTAATTTTGCCCATAATCGACCTTGGCAAGCGGGCTTAATCAAAGTCAAAAATAATAAAATAATCGAATCTTTAGACTTATATATCAAATGGGACACGAAACTCAAGATAGGAGAGGAAGCCGCTAGAATTACTAAATATAGCGAAAGCAATTTCAGAAAAAGGTGCGTAGATCATAAAAAAGCCTTCGAACAGATGGAGCCTTGGCTTGATGAGTGTGACTATATAGTAGGGCATAATTTTTTGGGATTTGATATTTACCTCTTGAAGGGTTACTACGAGTTCATGAACAAAGACTACTCCCACCTCGTAGAGAAGATAATTGACACCAACTGCTTATCTAGAGGAATCAAATACGAAATGCCATTCAGAAGAAGAAACGGCAAAGCTTCCCGCGAAGAGTTGATGCTCTATCAATACAAGATAATGAACACCAAGAAAAGAAGAGTAAAGAGCAGGCTCGAAGCCCTTGGCAAGGAATACGACATTCAACACGACTACGACACCTTGCATGATGCCCTTTCAGATTTGCAACTTAATATAAAGGTTTGGAACAAATTAAAACTTCAAATAGACATCTAATATGCCTACCTTAGACTATTTAGAAGACTTAAAGGAAAAACTGGAAGAGGACAACTTGGATTATTTTATGGTTGTTATTTCCAGAGGTGAAACGAAAAACAACGCTAACGTTTGTTACAAGCTGTCCAAAAAACACACAGTGGCGACTCTAAAAAAAGTCTTGCATCGTTTAGACATAGAAGGAGCAATGGAAATTGGCAATGAATACCCTTGAAGAACAATTTGTAGACTTAGACCTTAGTATTCACGGAGTAAGGTTACCTAACTTTAAGCCCAACAAAAAAATTGGAATAAAGATATTAGGCAATGATAACCTTAGCTTTCTCAAAGCCCTCTGCAACGAAGGTATTAAAGAAATCAAAGCGAAAGTCGGTTCTGACCTTTTTAACCGATACGTCGAAAGAGCAAAACATGAGCTAACGACAATAGATGAACTGGGATTTACGGATTACATGCTATTGGTATGGGACGTTATCAGCTTTTGCAAAAATAACGATATACCGATTGGTCTTGGGCGCGGTTCGGCGTCCGGCAGTCTTGTTCTTTACTTAATTGGTGTTACCAAAATAGATCCAATAAAGTACAATCTTTATTTTGAGAGGTTTATATCTAAAATTAGAGCCAAGAAGCAGGTTGTTAACGGTATAACATATCTTGACGGCCTGTTAATGTGTGATGTTGATATAGATGTATGTTACTATCAAAGGCACAAGGTCTTGGAGTACCTAGAAAGCAAGTTCAAAGGCAAGACATCTAAAATACTGACTTTAAATACTTTAAGTAGCAAACTTCTGGTCAAGGAGTGCGGCAAAATAGCAGGAAGCAAAACGGAAGCGGAGATGAATACGGTATCAAGCATAATACCCAAAGTCTTTGGTCAAGTTATGGCTCTAGATAAAGCGAGAGAGGAAGTTAGCCAATTAGACGAGTGGTTTAATGATAACGAAGAAGTATATACTATAGCGCTCAAGCTTCGCAACTTGATAAAAAATAAAGGCGTGCATCCGTCTGGTATTTTGTTATCCTACGACAAACTCGAAAATTCATGCCCTACTGAATTATCGTCTGACAAGAACCCGGTTTCGGGTTTCGACATGAACTGGGTTTCGCTTACTAACATAAAACTTGATATTCTGGGGCTGAGAAGCGTTTCCGTTGTTGACAACGCCTGTAAAGGGATAGGGATTAAAGTAGAGGATATAGACTTAGACGACAAATTCATCTATCAACAACTTCAAGACCTGAGAGCGCCGCATGGCTTGTTCCAGATAGAAGCCGACACTAACTTTAGGGTATGCCAAAAAGTTAAGCCCCGAAACCTCGAAGAATTGAGTGCTGTCTTGGCGCTGGGCAGACCGGGAGCGTTAGCCTTTGTAGATCAATACGCCGACTACACAAACAACGGCGTGGTCGAATCTATCCATTCTTTCTTTGATGACATTTTGTCAACAACGGGTGGTGTTTGTTTATACCAAGAACAAATGATGCGCATGGCTAACAAAGTTGGCTTTACCCTTGATGAATCCGAAATACTAAGACGCATAGTTGGGAAGAAGAAAACTAAAGAAGTCAGAAAATGGAGAAAGCTAATACGGGAGAAAGTAAAAGAGAACAGGCTTTCGTCTGAATGGCTAGGAAACAAAGGGGAGGTGGACGTAGGAGACGTGTTATGGAAAGTATTGGAGGATTCCGCCAATTACTCCTTCAATAAGTCTCACTCAATAGCTTATGCCGCTCTATCAGCATCCACCATTTTTCTTAAGTTTAAGCATCCAAAGCAGTTCTTTTTGTCGTTGTTGAAAATGACGAGACATGAGCCAGACCCAATTGCTGAAATTTCAAAAATAGAAAGAGAGCTTGATCTTTTTGGCATTAAGCTTTTGCCTCCGCATATAATTAAGTCTGGATTAGATTTTGAGATTGAGGGCGACAACATTCGCTTCGGCCTTTTGTCAATTAAGGGGATCTCTGATAAGTCTGTAGAAAAGTTGATGAACTTTAGAGGGGAATATTCAAATAAGTTTGAGATATTCCAAGCTGCTAGTGAAGCCGGAGTTACTCTTCCTGTTTTATGCCCCCTCATACAGGCGGGCGCGTTAGAAGGCTTCAAACAGACCAGAACCAAGGTAGTTTACGAAGCCCAGCTTTGGAGCAAGCTAACCGAAAGGGAAAGAATAGCAATAATGCCTCTGGGTGAAAAATATGATTATGATTTGGTTGCCATAATAAGAGACTTAAATACCGAAATAAAAGACGAAAAAGGCAAGCCCCTCGTCAAGGACAGCAGGATGGGGACAATCCGCAGACACACGGAGCTATACAGAAAGATTTACAATCAAAACAAAAAGTCAGAAAGCTTCGCGAATTGGTATTATGAAAACAAGCTCCTAGGATATACTCACGGCAAAACCTTAAGGAGCATTTTCGAAGAAAAAACAGAGGGGCTGGAAACAATAAGGGAAGTCGAAGAAAAAGAGCTTAAATCTCCCTGCCATTTTATAGGGACAATTTTCGAGAAGCCCTATAATGGCAAATCAAGGAAGGGCAGCAAGTATATGCGGGCATCTATTTCTGATGATACCGGCATTACCAAGGTTCTCATTTTCAACAAGAAGCTAGACACTTGCAGAAGCCAGAACGGCGATAAGCTTCCAGAGGAAAACAATATCGTAATAGTAAAAGGTACAAAAGTTGATGAAGCTGTTTTCGCTGATTTGATTGCCGTGCAAGACAATAAAGTATATACAAAACTTTCAGAAGTTAGAGACTAACTGGAAATAACAAGCTAATAAAAATACAATAATAATATGGCTAGATTACAATTCTATAAACCCAACTCCAAGACCACGGGTAGTGCGTGCTCATTTTGGTGTAAAGCAGATGACTCGGCTATTTTTGGCTCTTTCATAAAGCAAAGCGGCTGGAACACCCAAACCAAAACAGGGTCTTTCAAAGCTAACAAAGAGAACCCCAACGCTAGCACTCAATTCAAGTTTAACCAAACTGAAATATGTGCTATCTTGGATACTATTGATACCAATAGACCTTTTTCAGCTTACCACAGCACACCCAAACAGGTAACCAAGTTCAACTTTAAGCCCTACATAAAGGGCGAAGAGCAAGTCGGATTTTCGTATTCCGTCAATAAGGAGGACAAGGAAGATTCTACCAGCAAAGCTAATTTTATTATTGGCTTGAACTATGGCGAAGCCAGACTTCTCAAGGAGTACTTAATCTCTTCTCTTGGTTCAATGTTTAAGGCTCAAGACGTGGAACAAACAAACACTTCAGAGAGAGCGGCGAAGAACCGAGTTGAGGCAAGCTCCGAAGCTGATAAAAAGGATAAAAGCCTAGACCCTCCCGTCTCTGTTCAAGCCGACATATTAGACGATGAAGAAGGATGGTAAGAAAAAGAAGCTCTTGTTTCAGAGCGACTTTTCCTTAATGAAAACAGGTTTCGGCAGAAACGCCAGAGCCCTTCTCTCCTATCTTCATAAAACCGGTAAGTATGAAATACTGCATTACTGTTGTGGCATACAACATAGCCATGTGAAGCTGGACAAAACCCCTTGGAAAAGCATTGGCGCTCTTCCAGACGACGAAAAAGAAAAAAAGAGAGCGGCGAAAGGAGACCCTTCTCAGGAGAGAGCCATTAGTTATGGTTCTTATTACATAGATGCGGTGGTCAGAGATTTTAAACCAGATGTTTATATTGCAGTTCAAGATATTTGGGGCGTTGATTTTGCGGTGCCGAAGAAGTGGTTTAATAAAACGACTTCGTGTATATGGACGACCTTAGATTCACTTCCAATCCTCCCCTCCGCTGTTAAGACAGCCAAGAAAGTTAAGAACTATTGGATATGGAGCGGTTTTGCGACAAAAGAGCTTCTCAAACTAGGACACGACCACGTACAGACGCTAAGAGGCGCGATAGAATGCAGGCATTTCAAAAAGCTGGACGACAGAGACAAACTAAGAAAAAAATTTGATTTAACTGATTATTTTGTTATTGGTTTTGTGTTTAGGAACCAGCTAAGAAAGTCTGTTCCTAATCTTTTGGAGGGTTATTCTATATTCAAGAAAGATAACCCAGAAGTTAAAACCAAACTTCTTCTTCATACCTTTTTTCAAGAAGGATGGGGGATCATGAAGTTAGCCAAGGAATACAATATACCAGCCGAGGATATAGTGACTACTTATGTATGCTCCAAATGCATGAGCTATGAAGTTTTGCCCTATACCAAAGAAGGACTAGATTGTGACAAATGCGACGCAAAGAAATCTGTTGGGACAACAAATATAGGAACAGGAGTAAGCGAATCCAAATTAAACGAAATTTATAATTTGATGGATGTTTATTGCCATCCTTTTACAAGCGGGGGCCAAGAAATCCCTATCCAAGAAGCGAAATTAACCGAACTCATTACTTTGGTAACTAATTACAGTTGTGGGGAGGACTCTTGCGTGAAAGAAGCGGCCTCTTTGCCGTTGGATTGGTCTGAATACAGGGAACAAGGGACGGAGTTTAGAAAAGCCTCGACAAGCCCCCAATCAATTTGCGACCAACTTCAAAATGTTTATGACATGCCCGAAGAGCAAAAGGCAGAGATGGGGATTCAAGCGAGGGAATGGGTGTTATCTAATTTCGACACATCCGTAATAGGAAAAACAATAGCTGACTTTATTGATGATGCCCCATTTGTTGACGAGTCTGCTTTTGAGGAAGAAGAAGAGGTTGCCGACCCTAACGCAGAAGTAGATGATAACATAAAGAAGGATAGTGATTGGCTGGTTTCTGCTTATCATAATATCTTAAAGATGTACCATGTTGACGAAGATGATGACGGCCACAAATATTGGATGAAGCTACTCGACGTTAATAAAGCAAATAGATCGAGCATCAAGGGTTATTTTTGCAAAACCGCAACTGAGAACATACATGCCGCTAAACGTAACCCCGGTGAGAAAGCAGACGGCTTCATGGACGAAACCGTTGACGAAGACGATGAAGGCCGACGGATTATAATGGTTGTACCCGAGAGCGCGGGAGACATATACATGGCCACAAGCTTGTTCCCTAGTATTAAAAGACTTTATCCCGACCACAACCTATATTTCGCCTGTAAGGAAGCTTACAAAGACATTATCTTAGGAAACCCGAATGTTCATAAGTGGATTCCTTATCTTAGCGCTATGGAAGATGAGCTCTGGCTAGAGGGAAGCGGTGATCACAAAGGGTGGTTTGAAGTGGCTTACCTTCCCTACGTGGTGACACAAAGGATAACAACCTACCACCATAACAACAATAAAGACAAATTAGACTTTGAGTTATGCATATCGTAGAAGCATACGCATCAAATACCTGCCTGAAGATAAATAAACCATTTATCTATGAGAAGTATTATCCCGTTGGATGCGACAGGTACATCACAATACATAACCCTTGCAAGTTTGATTCAAGAAAATATGACCATTGGGACTCTGTCGTAAGATTATTAAAACCGATCCTAAATAAAGAAGATATTGAAATTGTACAAATAGGCACAAAAGACGAAAAGAAAATCAAACATTGTGAGAGCTTATTAGGAAAAACATCCTTCAATCAGTTAGCTTACGTTATTAAACGCTCAATGTTGCATCTCGGAGTTGATAGCTTGCCTGTTCACCTTGCTTCTGGATGCGGCAAAAAGATAGTGGCGCTTTTTTCTAACATGTACGCCTGTCACTCTAGACCTTACTGGTCAAAAGATGAAGATGTTATATTAATTGAATCAGACAAGGAAGGAGACAAGCCGACCTACACAGCGACGGAGACCCCGAAAACCATAAATACAATAGCTCCAGAAAAAATAGCGGCGGCTGTTTGTAAGCTTTTGGGGATAGAGTTTTCATATGATTACGAAACCCTTATGACGGGCCAGTTTTTTCATATAGGGATAATAGAGACCATACCAGAAGAGCCTATTCAAATTTCAAATACAGGAGAAGACCCTATATACCTTCGGCTTGACATAACGGTCCCCAAGACAAACGTGTTGTCTCAACAACTAGATGCCCAACTAGCTGTTGACGGCAAATACACAATTATAACCCCCAAAACCATACCCAATAGCACTCTTCGCAGACACAAGAGAAGAATTGATACGATAGTATACATCCTTAACAAGGACTCTTCTCCCAAATTTTATGAAGATATTATTTCCTGTGGTATAAAATGTAATCTAGCCGTAACATATGGAGAAAAAAATACGGACGAAATTAAGTTTAAGTTTTTAGATTATCCCAACATCACGGACATCAAACTTAGAACCAAAGAAGATGTTAAACAACTAAAGGACGAAGAAATAAATAAGCTTTTTTATCAGTCAAATAAGTATTTAATTCACAAGGGGAAATTCTACCCCTCTCAGGCGGCTTTGGAGGCTGGCGTATCTTGCGAGGAGATGAGCGCGTCAGTCATACATGAAATTCCAGACAAACCCATATTCTTCAAGGACTTAGATCACGTTAGGATTCTTAAAAAAAAGCTTGACCTTAGACCCCCAATCAGTTAAGATAAACGAATGGTAGCTGCGAAAAGAAAAACGGTAAAAATAACGACCCAAGAACGAGACGACATGGGCATGCTTCCGGGGGTAGATTATGCCCTTGAAGATAACGGGTTAATTAATTGGAGGAAAATGGTTAAGCCAGAGTTCCTCGCCCCGAACAGGGACAGAACAAAGGAAACTAATACCGAAAACCTCCAAGACAAAGACCTTATTATTTTATTGGGCGGACTAAAAGACTTGGCCCAAATAAGGGGATACACAAAGGTTAGTTACGATGTATTTACTGCGGCGGAACACTATGTATGTGTCTCTTGCACAATAGATTGGCTCCCCAATTTCGAAACAGAAAACAGAGAAGTCTCCTTTCAGTCTTTGGCCAGCACCTCTCTCAACAACACAAAAGACTTCGGCAAGCTTTATTTGGCTGAAATGGCTGAAAACAGAGCTTTTTGCCGCTGCGTGAGGAATTTCTTAAGGATTAACATTGTGTCTGCTGAAGAGCTTTCCAACAGCCCTTCTGGCAATCCATTTACGAATGGCGGCGCTACGACTTCTTCCTCTAATGAGCCGTCTCAAATACTAGCTGACGCCATGAAACAAAAAGGGATTACTTTCGAGTCCGTCAAGAAAAAATTAATATCTGAAGGTTATGCTGACGCAGATAGTCTAAATAGTGTAAGTGATATAAGTAAAACAAAGATATTTGAGTTGATATCCAGAATAAAGAATAAAAAATGATTGCAATAGACAAGGTTATAGAGGTTGATAATTTTTTTCAAACCCCTGATTCAATAAGGAAAGCCGCATTAGAATGCAGATATTGGCGATCCGAAGAACACCCAGCAGGAGGGAGCTGGCCCGGACAGAGAAGCGATTACGTTTCTGTAATATCTGGCGAACTTTTTGAGACGTTCTGCCAAAGCTTATATAAATCTATGGGGTGGAGCCGAGATAGATCTGTGTTCTTTGAAACCTTTTTCCAAATTTGTACGACAGCAGATGGCGATAGTTGGGTTCATCAAGACATTCAGACGCAAAATTGGACCCATGTTGGGCTGGTTTATCTATCTCCAGATGCCCCAATGAATGGCGGCACGTTAATTTACAAACCCAAAGACGACAGAACCGTCGAAGATCTTAAAAAAGAGAACCATGGAGAAGCTCCAAGCGACGAAAGACATTACGACATGATCCACGAAGTTACCAACGTCTACAACAAGTGCATAACTTACAACCCAGAGACGCTGCACAAATCAAACAAATACTTCGGAGATTCCATAACGAACGGCAGATTGACGCAAATATATTTCGCCAGAGATAACGAAGCGTGAGACAATTAGTCACATGAGAGACAAGTTAACAACTGAGTCATAACGACACACTTGTCTTAAAAATACCGTAAATAAAGGATAAAACTAGTTGGCATAACATTTGCTATAATAATTAATTATGGATACATTACTATTCAAAAACAGAAGGGGGGCATTAGTTGACAATGCCCTAGAAACATTTATTCCTTTTTGGGAGACCCTATTAAGCGACACTAGGCCACGCAGAGTGAACTGTTTCACAGACGACGGCAAAAGCTATAGCCTAGAGCTTGAGATGGCAGGTTACGGCAAGAAGGATGTAGAACTTGAGATTTCCGAGGGGAAATACTTGGTAATCAAAGGTTCAGCCAAAAAGGCAGGCAAAGACCGCGAGATTACGGAAAGGTTTCAACTTCCTAGCGGAGTAGACGCCACCAAAGTCGAGGCCGAACTAAAAGACGGGTTGTTATCGATAAAGATAGACAAAGCGGACGAATCCAAGCCGGTTAACGTTAAAATAAACTAACAGTGGCCTGACCTACACCTTTTACCAACAGCATGGAATCAATTTGATCCCATGCTATTTTTTTCCAGAAACGGAGAGTGTTTTACTGTAACATATAGTCCTAGGACACGAAGATGACCAAAGCGCAAGAAGAGATACTAACGACGGACTTCCTCAAAAAATACAAAAACAAACAACCTAAGTGGGGTTACAATGGCCTAGGTTACATAGTTTACAAACGAACATATTCAAGAGTCAAAGAGGACGGATTACTCGAAGAATGGCCCGAAACAATAACCAGATGTATTAATGGCGCTCAAAAGATAGGGGCGGGATACACAAAGAAGGAAGCCGAGAAGCTATTTGATTTAGTTTTTAATCTTAAATGTAATTTTGCGGGACGTGGATTATGGCAGCTCGGAACTTCCACTGTAGATCGGTTTGGCGGAAACAGCCTTTTGAATTGCTGGTTCACAGCCATTAAGAAGCCCGAGGACTTCTGTTTTATTTTCGAAAATCTAATGCTAGGGGGAGGAGTGGGGTATTCCATAAGAAGAGAGGATATCCACGAACTCCCCAGAGTAAAGAGAGACGTTGAGATAACCGTCAAAAACACTAATGATGCCGACTTTATTGTCCCTGACAGTAGGGAGGGATGGGTTAGGCTTCTCTCCAAGGTGCTACATTCGTTTTTCGTAACAGGAGAGTCTTTTGATTATTCCACGGTTCTCGTAAGGAGCGCTGGCAAGCCCATCAACGGATTTGGAGGAACAGCTAGCGGGCCAGAGATTTTAATAGACGGAATGATAAAGATTGGGGGAGTAATAAAAGAGCGCGAAGGGAAAAAACTCCGCAGTATTGATGTCCTTGATATTGCTAACATTATCGGCTCCGTGGTTGTAGCCGGTAACGTTAGACGCTCCGCTGAAATAGCTTTAGGAGACCCCGACGACTACCTGTACATAAAAGCCAAAAGATGGGACTTGGGCAACATACCCAACTGGAGAGCTATGAGCAACAACACCATATACTGTGATAGTTATGATCACATTGCAGAAGGGGTTTGGGATGGCTACGGAGGGAACGGCGAGCCGTATGGATTTTTTAATGTTGCTTTGAGTTCTAAATTCGGGAGGACAGGAGAAAAAGCGAAGGAGAATTGCGAAGGAACTAACCCTTGCGGGGAAATTTCTTTAGCTGACAAAGAGTGCTGCAACCTAGCAGAGCTATACTTAAATAATATAGAATCAAAACAAGAACTCATAGAATGCTCGAAGTTAATATATAAAACACAAAAAGCAATTTGCGCCCTTCCATTTATTCACGAGGACACAAATAAAATAGTTCATAAAAACTTCAGAATAGGACAAGGCATTACTGGCATCTGCCAAAGCTTACATGATAAAAAGCTAGAATGGCTAGACGACTGTTACAAAGCTCTTAAAGCCTTTGATAAGGAGTGGAGCAAAAAGCAGGGGTGGCCAGAGAGCATAAAACTCACCACAGTTAAACCGAGCGGGACATTAAGCCTTCTTGCCGGAGCGACGCCGGGGGTACACCCAGCTTACTCACAGTATTATATTCGTCGTGTTAGGATGTCTAGCCAAGACGCTCTTGTTGAGACATGTAAAGACATGGGCTACGCCGTAGAGTATGTCAAAAACTTCGACGGTTCCTTAAACCGTGATACGATGATAGTTGAGTTTCCGTGCGAGTCAGGAAAGAACTCCAGACTAGCAAAAGACATGAAGGCTGTTGACCAACTAGACCTAGTTAAACAAATACAAAAAGAATGGTCAGATAACGCAGTATCCTGTACAGTATATTACAAAAAAGAAGAGCTTGAAGAGATAAAAGAATGGCTACGCAAGAATTACAAAAACAACATTAAGAGCGTGTCTTTTCTGCTTCACCAAGACCATGGGTTTGCCCAAGCTCCTTACGAGGAAATAGACGAAAAACAATATAACACATTGATCGCCAAAGTCAAAAAAGTTTTTTCTGTCAAAGTGGGTAACGGACAGACTCTAGAAGGATTAGAATGTGAAGGCGGGATTTGCCCAATCAAATAATGATTGTATATGTAGACATAGACGAAACCATTTGCAATACTCCCGTGAGCAGGGACTACAGTAAGTCTACGCCCATAAAAGAAAACATTAATAAAATAAATAAAATGTATGGTGAAGGTCATACTATTGTTTACTGGACAGCTAGAGGAGCGACAACTAAGGAAAACCATAGCAAGATAACTCGTGAACAATTAATAAAATGGGGGGTTAAGTTTCACCAGCTCAAATTTAAAAAACCAATGTATGATTTATTTATTTGCGATAAAGCGATTAATTCAATAGAATTCTTTAAGTAAAAGCTTATGAAACGTATTATAATTACATGGAAAAGTAAAAACAGGGTTGTCATGGGGGCAAAAGTAGAAGACGAAATAGCAGACAAGCTGAAACAAATAGAAGACAACTTAAACGAAGAAACCCCCCAAGATCCCACCAAGATACTTTCGGAGTTCATTGAAAAAGACAATTTAGACTTTTTTAATCCTGTTGACGTTGAAACGTCCGAATACAAGATACAAATAATGGAAGACTAGTGTGTACCTGTAAAATATGTAAACTTGAATTTGATGAAGTAGATTTGATATGGGTTATAATTAACTTTTACATAAAAAAAAAGTATGTTTTAATTTGTAATGAATGCCGCAAGAAAACCACAAAAGATAAATAAAGACTGGGGTCACGAACTGTGGCTCGCCAATAACGAAAAAGAAGATTATTGCGGCAAGATTCTTTATATTAAGCCGGGAATGTCGACCTCCTTACATTTTCACAAAAATAAGCATGAGACGTTTTATGTCCTAGAAGGCGAACTTGACGTAGAAACCATCTGCACCGCGACAACGGTCAAAACCAACCACTTCCTACAAGAAGGTGATACTTTCGAGCTAGATAGATTAGTTCCGCACAAACTCACCTGCCCATTAGCGGGGGTAAAAACCCCAAACAAAGGGGTGAAGTTTATTGAGATAAGCACCTACCATGAAGATTGCGACAGCTACAGAATTAGCCGTTGACACAACGCCCCAACCACGGTACACTATGGGAGTGACGAGGAATTTAGACTGCAACACAAAAAAGGGCCAAAAGTTCATAGAGAGCCAAAGAGAAACCGGTTGGCTTATTGAGAGGCTTTTTCATGTCGTCGTTAAGCATACGGCAGACGACGCCGAAAAATTTGATTGTCATATTTATAGGGGAGGGCTAATAGGACTGGGCGAAATAAAGACTCGTCCATATTTTAACAGAAAACTCAAAACCACCTGCACTTTAGATAGGCTAAGACGAGAGGGCTATTTGATAACAGCGGAGAAACTAGACATCTTAAGGGAACATAGTATCAAATCGAGAGTTACCTCTTATCTTTTTGTCAATCTCCCCAACGACAGAAAACTTTTAGTATTTAAGATATCCAATGGGCGTGGAAGTTTCTTCACAAACTTCGAAAGAAGGAGAACAACCACCAAGTACAGCTGTAACGATTACAAAGGTGACACGATTAGAGAAAATGCTTTTATACCGATAGAAGGAAATAAGCACTTTAAGAGTTACGATTATTAGCCCCGGTAGCTCAACTGGATAGAGCATCTGCCTTCTAAGCAGAGGGTTGCCGGTTCGAGTCCAGCCCGGGGTGCCATTTAATATTTATGAATAATTCAGGAGAGTCAGATGTGTTAGTGGTTGGGGATAGCTGTATGGATAGGTTTACATATGGCGTATCCGAAAGGCTCTGCCCAGATATCCCAGTCCCGGTTTTTAAACCCAAAAGAGTGGTTAACGGCATGGGCATGGCTGGGAACTTATATAAGAACCTAGAAGCTTTTGGGGTCACTTGCGACTTGCTTACAAACGTAACCAAGGTATCTAAAAATAGATTTATTGACTTAAAAACAAATCATACCTTTTTGAGAGTAGATGAAAATGACGTTATACCGAGGGTTCCAAACGAGTGGCTTAAAGGTTACGATCACAAACTATACAAAGCGGTAGTTATCGCAGACTACGGCAAAGGGTTCCTTGAGGAAGACGACATACAGTATCTTTGCGAAAACAACGAAAACGTATTTCTAGACACGAAGAAAACAATTGGGGATTTTTGCTCTAAAGCTAAGTTTATCAAAATAAATGAACCCGAATATCTTAATATAAGTGATGACATTGATTGTAATCAATGGGTAGAAAAGTTAATAGTTACTCTCGGCAACAGAGGGTGCATGCTTTACAGAGAACAGGGGTTTTGCAATTTTGAAGTTGAGAGAGTTGAGGTTTATGACGTATCGGGAGCAGGAGACACCTTTCATGCCGCGCTTGTGCATAAATATCTGGAAACCCAAGATGTAGACGAATCAATAAAATACGCTAACATTTGCGCTACTCAGGTTGTCCAAAAGAAAGGTGTAGCAATCATCGAAAATAACCCCGACGCAACGACATGAAAATAAAAATAAACAGATTAATACCACAGGCCAAAACACCCACCAGATCGAACGACACAGACGCAGGATACGACCTGTATGCCGCCGTTAACGGGAGGATAGAAGGAAAACAGAGAGACGTAGTTAGCACGGGAATATCCATAGCGATACCAGAAGGCTATTATGGAAGGATTGCGCCTCGCTCTGGTCTAGCAGTCAAAAACGGCTTAGACGTTTTAGCGGGGGTTGTGGATTCTGGCTACCGTGGAGAGATTGGAGTCGTCTTACAGAATCTTGGCTATATGGATTTTGAATATAGCGAGGGAGACAGAGTAGCCCAATTAATTATCGAGAAATGTCATAGCGTCATATGGGAAGAGGTTGAAACGGAAGAAGATTTAGCTTCATCCGAAAGAGGTGAAGACGGATTCGGAAGCACAGGAGAATAAAAAAAAATGGAGAGGAAAGAGTACGGGTATAAAGAATACAAGGAGTCCCCTGCGCCTCTAAAAGAAGCCACCGAAATGAATTTTTCCAACGAGAGATACGCAATTTTAAAAGAAAAAGGTTTCAATCCGAGCAGGGTATTAGACATAGGAGCCAATATGGGTCAATGGTTTCAGTTGATAAAGTCTCATTTTCCTGACTCCGAAGTGTTAAGCATTGAAGCTAACCCCCACAACCTTGACAATATTCGTTCTATTAACCCTAATAGTAAAATAATGCTTTTAGGCAAAGAGGAAGGCGAAGCCGATTTCTTTTTGAGTAATGGCCCCGCTTATTGCGGAGGTGCTTCTATGTATCAAGAAACCTCCCCTTATTATTCGGAGGCTAAAAAAATTACCCTTCCAGTAAAAACCTTAGATTCGCTTGGTGAGCGATTTGATTTTATTAAAATGGATACCCAAGGCTCTGAATTAGATATTATTAAAGGTGGACTAGAGACGGTGTCTGGGTGTGCTTTTTTACAAATAGAATTAGGAGTTTTAAAATATAACAAAGGCGCTCCGCTAGCTGCTGAAGTTATAAGCTATTTAAATGAGATAGGTTTTTATTTTTATGAAATATTGACTCATTTTTATTGGGGGCATAGGCTTAGTCATTTTGACAGCTTGTTTATTAACAAGAGGATGGAAAATTTACTGGAGTTAGATTAATGAAACAAATATTATTATTGTTGGCGGTGGCATTACCACCGGTTTTTTCACACGCAGAAACGATGACGCCGTCATCAATGATTGAAAAATATGAGGGCTTGTTTATGCAAATGTCCAAGGCAACGCCTGATATATATTATCTCCTTTTGCGAGGGGAAACGTATGAGGAGAAAGTCGAAGACAGAGAGAAGCTAAATGATAAAGATTTTACTTTGGCCATACAAGAGATAGAAGGCAGACGGATTTACGAACTAAGAGCAAGGAACGGGGCTCTTTCCCACATGGCGATAGACAGCCTCAACGGCCAGACAGAATTAAGGAAATTAAACCTAGCTGGAAACAGAACAATCGACGACGAAGCATGCAAAAAAATTGCCGCATATCTTCCTAGGCTACAGTCGTTGAATTTGTATGGCACTAGCGTTTCGGATAAGGGATTGATTTATCTTCTTGACTTGCAAGAGCTTAGGTCATTGCATGTTTTTGATACTAAAGTGACTTGGAACGGCGCAAGTGAGTTTAGATCTAAGATGGAATCAATTTCCGGCAATGATGATTTAGAAATTACCGTAGGTCATGGAACCCCGCCTCTCGGCAGCATTAAGCACGGAGCGTTTCTAAGGGCGACGTATCAAAAAAACGTCGAACTAGGCAGACTAGATCCAAATTATATCGGCAGATATCCTGAAGTAAAAGCAGAAGCGGGCAATAAAAAATACGAAGATGATCTTAAAAAAGAGACTACCGACCCCATCCTCAATGAAGAAGTGCCATGAATTATATGTTGATTATAACTCCGGCTTTATTCGTCTTAATAATAGTGTGTATATACCAGAGATCGAAGAAAAAGGCGCAAGATGAAGAAAAGTGGAACAAAAACAAAGAAAAGTACAAGTTCAAGCACAAAAACTATCGATACTGACGTTGCGAATATGGCGTTCCAGATACAAAAGTGGCAAATTGAAGCGCACAGCCCATATAATGATGGATGGACGCAGGAGTATTATCGAGAGAAAATAAGGCAAATAAGAGATATCTTAGGTGTTTACGAAAAACCCCCAAGACTCATTACGTGAAGGAATACGAGTATGTTGTCCCAGACGAAAGATTGATAGAGTTTGTCAATCTGGTAAACGAATGTTGCGCGGTTATGGAAGATTGTTATGTTGCTAAATGGTTATCAAAACCTAACGCGGATTTGAACATGGATAGCCCGATGAACGTTTTTAAAGAGGACGGGAATTGTGAGAGAATATACAGGTTACTGTATTTTATAGATATAGGAGAAGCAGATTTATGACATTAGAAGAAGCAAAAGAACTAGAACTGAAGATAACAAACGAAATTCTGAACAACACGCCACTTTCTTTGGTGGTGAATATGGTGTCAGAACAGGCGAAAATAAGGGCTAAACAGTTAATGGAAGAAGCCACAGAGGAACAACTGGTCGAGATGGAAAAGAAATACAAAGATGCCGAAGCCAAAGCTAAGGCCGAAGCCGAAGCCAACAAAGCCAAGGTCGAAGCCAATAAGGCCGAAGCCGAAGCAAAAAGCCCAAGAGAACATGACTAAGGACGTCCTAGAACTAGATAAGGATCAGATAGCCGAATTCATACCAAACGTCGAAGATAAATTTTTTACCGACTCTGCTTATGCCGTAATAGATAAGAACTGGTTGGTATCAGAAGGCTATAAAGGATACAGAAAGTGGCTTGGTTTTGCCGGTTTAAGCAAATGGAAAACGAATTGGGATTGTGATAATTTGGCGGTTTCTTTTAAGCTTTATATGCAAATGCTTCACGCCAAATACAATCCTTACACCTTTACGGATAGATGGAAAAAAAAGGGCGAAAATGCAACAAACGTTGATTCCGTTGCCGTAGGGGTTATCTACTTTAAAATAGACGCTGACGATAGAAGAGCGCACGCTATCAATTTGTTAATTTGTGCTGATGGTTATGAAATTGGACAAAAAGGTAATCGCCATAAGTTAAAAAAGGTTTATTTTGAGCCGAAAGGCGGTGTAGCTATAGAGTTAATGAAGAAAGAAGAGGAAACAATATGGTACGCAAATTTCTAAGCAATTTTTTTGGAATGAAAGACCACATTGAAGGCGAGCTTCAAAAGGAGTGTTTCCCTAAACCTAAGTATGTAAAATGCTGCTCGGGAGAAGAGCATAAAGAGACGCTAAAAAAGAAAAAGGATTTAGAAAATAAGACAACTTCCATCTATCTCGGCAGATTGAAATTGAAAGAAAAGAAAAGCGATGGGAATGTTTGACGACATAATTGTTCCGAAGTCATATCTAAAGAATTTGCTGACCAAGGAAAATGAGAATCTATTGGATAAAGATCACAGCTTTCAGACGAAAGCCTTTGATAATGTTTTAGATGTTTATAAAGTTTACAGACAACGCCTCTACAAACTTGATCGCAGCGAGCCTGAACCGGAGGAAGGGGCCGAAAACACTAACCTAACGGAGAAGTGGGACAAAATTCACGAGAATAAAACCGTAGTCTTTTACGACGGAGTTAAAGACGACGAAGAGAACCAATGGTGGTTTGAGTTTGAATTTATCTTTAGATATGGCAAGCTGGATAAAAAGAAGCTTATTTCATGCAAGATAGAAACAACAAAGCAAGAAAGAGATCTCACAAATAAAATGTGGGACATAGAACAGGAAACGTTTGATTTTTATAGAGAGAACTCCATCAAATACATAGTGTTCTCTTTCTTAGAGAAAACTCTTCAAAAAGCAACGAATTGGGCAAGAAAAAAGCATCAATTACCCCTCTCACTCCGTAAAGAAGCTTACGAAAAATCCGGAAGATTAAAAAGAGATCCGAAAGCTTTAGAGATCTACATGGACATATAATGTGTAATCTATTAAGCCATGAAAAAGATATTTGCGTCGCTTTTGTTAATGCTCGCTTTAGGCGTTAGGGCAGATACTAATAAAGTAGAGAATCCCTACTTAAGCATAGTCAAAAGAAACGCTTTTGAGCTGACGAATTCGTTGCCGGTTCCGATACTTCCTCCCGCAACAAATATACTTTCCCCTAATGTTTTTCTAACGGGAATCACACGTTTAAATAGCGTTAGAAAAGTTCACCTTGTATTAAAGAGAGGCGGTGAGCTAAATAAGTATGTTTCTTTAGCCGTAGATCAAAAACAATACAATATAAAGCTAAATAAAATACTCAATGATTCTGCTAAAATCACAAATAATGGGGTACCGACGTTATTATCTTTTGAGAAAAACAAACTACCATCAACCATAACCAAGTCAGCAGCCAAGTCACCGGGAAAGCCTTCTAGTCCCAAAAAAGTTCCTTCTCGCGGGTCTAGGTCTGAAGATATAGCTAAATACCTAGAGAAGTACCGAAAAGATGGAAGAAAATGACAGAGGAAAAGTCTATAACATTAAAAGGGAAGTTTCCTAGGCTTTTCGAAAATGGTTTTTCTTTTGAATGTGACGATGGGTGGTTTTCTATGTTAGAATCCGCTTTATTATTACTGAATCAACACGTTGTGCTAAATTCGTACGAAAATTTCGAAATCAAACAAATAAAGGAAAAGTTTGGGAAATTGAGAATCTATACAAACATCAATGATGATTATATCTATGGCGTAACCAACATGGTAGAGCATTTGAGTTCAAATTATTGCGAAGTTTGTGGTTCGCCGGGAGAGTTAAGAAACGCAAATAAACGAGTCAGAACTCTATGTACCTTTCATCAGAACGAGTATTTGAAGACCGTAGATGACCCAAATCAAACAATAATGGAATTCACTAAAGAGGAAGTGTAATATACAGAGAAATGGCCAACGGAAGGTTTCCTTTTACTAGCGAAGCAGCGGAGCTAAATCAACAAGTATGTACGGTCATAGCCCTTTCCCGTGACCTCGGTCTCAATCGAGGCGTCCATTTAAACGGAGAAATCATCACAATTAAAAAATTAATAGCCAAACTTATACAAATAAAAGACTTACTAGAAAAAAAAGACAAAGATATAGAATAATGAAAAAAGGAACTCATCAAAAGATTAACGGGGCTATAAATAAATACGAGAGCATAATTGCAGAACAAGATATTTCGACCGAAGAAGATGCCGTTAAAATAGAAATGTCTGATGAATTCGTCAGGGAACTTAAATCCATAAGAGAAAGCTTTCTGAAAAATGAATAATAAAGAAGATGCGGCGGATGCAGGCGTAGGGCGACTCGCCGCAGATGCTTTAAAAGATTACCTTCTACTAAACGAAGCTAGAGAACATTCAGCTAAAAGCATTTGTTTATATAAACAATTACTTAAATCCGGACAAAGCGAAAACGAAGCTAAATCGACGTTAACAGCAGCATTAAATCAGTTTATCGAAGATTCCCGGAAAGAAGACGTCTAAATTAGGTGTATGTAAATCTAGATAATTTTAATCTCGGGACATTCGAGGGTAGTTTTCTAATCAACGAGATAGAAAGCGGAATATACGACTCCCTGAAGCAAATAAAGGATGGGGATGTTGTTGTAGATCTTGGCGCAAGCACCGGCATAATCTCCTATCTAGCATTGGCTGATCTAAAAAAACCAAGTCAAATAATAATGGTGGAACCATACCCTCCCAATATAAAAATAATAAAAGAAAATTTCAAAAACAAAAAAAACTGGGTCTTGGTGGAAAAAGCCATTTCAGACAAAAACAGCCCACACCAAATAAGCTGGGAAGACAACCCCACGGTTCCGTCGATGACATTCAAAGAATTTGTTTCTGACTTTGGCCTTGGGTTTATTGATTTTTTAAAGATTGATATAGAAGGCGACGAATACCATATTTTTACAGAAGAGAATTTGGACTATCTAAATAATAACACGGGGACAATAGTGACAGAATTCCACCTCTCTGCCCCCGACAAGCCCCGGTTTAGAAACTTTAGGGACAATATTCTTCCCAAGATAAACAAATCTCGAAAAATAAGGTCGGTGGACGGAACCGATATAGAATGGGACTTACCCAATGATCATTTCATAAATTACTACAGCTGCGTGATGATAGAATGGAAATAGCAACATATAAAAATAATTCAGTTTACAGGATGGGAGACGTTATAAACGCTACCGGAGTAAGGTGGGTTGTCGATAGGCTTACAATACTTTCCAGCCCCGAATATGAGGACACTATTCTTAGGCATTTCGTAGAGCATCTCATATACTTAAAACCAAAAGATGCCGCCAACCTTGATTATTGGGGAATGCTTCGGGAAATAACAATGGAGCACGCTATAAGAAAAGAACACAGACTGCCAACAAAGTCAGACATAGTAATGCACCTGAGACTCGGAGACATCCTAGCGGAAAAAGAGGAAAGCCAATGGCGCATGGATGAAACAATGGGTTATTTTGACAGATGGCGACGAGAAAGCATCCTTAACTACTACGAAGATTTCTTCAAAAGAATAGAACT
>Ga0310122_10000500_pt1 | contig 24776 bp, 16 predicted proteins | sample CB6_Bottom_1051__FD_203503 | JGI IMG/M metagenome (GOLD analysis project Ga0310122, IMG submission 203503) | Marine microbial communities from Western Arctic Ocean, Canada - CB6_Bottom_1051 | ecosystem: Environmental > Aquatic > Marine > Oceanic | place: Canada: Western Arctic Ocean | collected...
CTGTTGAAGTCGGCCGTGGCGGCCGGTGTCGGTGTGATGTCCGCCGGAGCGCTGCCGGTCGAGGCGGGCCGCGCCGGTCAGCCCCGTCGTCAGCCAACGGGCGCCGCGGACTACGAGACCTTCGACCTGGGGGACTTCCCGCTCCTGTCGGGCGAGGTCCTCCGGTCGGCGTCCCTGGCCTACCAGACCCACGGCGAACTCAATGCCGCACGGGACAATGTCATCGTCTATCCCACCTGGTATGCCGGGCGCCACACCAGCAACGCCGGCTCGATCGGGGAGGACCTGGCCCTCGACCCAAGCCGGTACTTCATCGTCGTGCCCGACCAGTTCGGCAACGGGCTCAGCTCGTCACCGAGCAACAACCCGGCCCCGCAGGACCGGATGCGGTTTCCGCTGGTGCATCCGTATGACAACGTCCAGGCCCAGCATCGGCTGCTGACCGAGCGCTACGGCATCGACCGCATCATGCTCGTGGTCGGCTTCTCGATGAGCGGGCAACAAGCCTTTCATTGGGGCGCCCTCTACCCGGACATGGTCGAGCGCATCGCCCCGATCTGCGGCAGTGCCAAGACGGCAGTGCACAACTTCGTCTTTCTCGAAGGCATCAAGGCGGCGTTGACGGCCGACTGCGCCTGGGCCGGCGGCGAATACACCAGCCCGCCCGTGGCTGGTTTGCGCGCGTTCTCCCGGGTGTATGCCGGCTGGTATGCCTCGCAGAGTTTCTTTCGCGAAGGCCTGCATGACACCGGGGGCGGGGTCGAGGGATTTCTGGCCGGGGCCGAGCGGTCGTTCGGTCGCTTCGACGCCAACGACCTGCTGGCGATGCTGGCCACCTGGCAAGCCGCCGACATCAGCGCCCATCCGCGGTTCGGCGGTGACCTGACGGCCGCCTTGGGGGCCATCCGAGCGCGGGCCTTTGTCATGCCCTCGCGCACGGACCTCTACTTTCCGCCGGAGGACAACGAGATCGAGGTGCCCCAGATGCCGAATGCAGAGCTGCGGGTCATTCCAAGCATCCGGGGTCACCTGGCCGGCGGCGGGGGGAACCCCGAGGACCGACGCTGGGTCAGCGACCAACTTGCGGAGCTGCTGGCGACATGAGTGGACGCCCCCGTATGATCGGGCGCCTGGCGGTTCGACGGCACGACGTCGCTCTGGCTGCGATCCTGGCCGCCGCCCTCGCCGCGGCGTGCGGCTCATCGTCGGAGCCCGCCACCAGTCCGCGTTTCGAGGTAATGGAGCGGACGATTCCCGAACTGCAGGACGCGATGGCCGCGGGGCGCGTCACGTCCCGCGAGTTGGTCGAGCAGTACTTGGCTCGCATCGAGGCGTACGACCAGCGGGGCCCGTCGCTCAACGCGATGATCAGCCTCAATGCGGCCGCCCTCGAGGAGGCCGACGCGTTGGACGAGGAGCGCGCGAGCAGGAACGTGCGTGGTCCGCTGCATGGGGTACCGGTCGTGGTCAAGGACAACTACGACATGGTGGGTCTGCCGACGACCGCCGGCTCGGTGGCACTGGCCGACTGGTATCCGCCCGACGACGCGTATCAGGTCGCCCGGTTGAAGGAGGCCGGGGCGGTCATCATCGGCAAGACCAACATGCACGAGCTGGCCTATGGTATCGAGACCATCAGCTCGCTGGGCGGGCAGACCCGAAACCCGTACGACCCGACGCGCAACCCGGGCGGTTCGAGTGGGGGGACCGGCGCCGCCGTCGCCGCCAACTTCGCGGTGGCCGGCATGGGCAGCGACACGTGCGGCTCAATCCGCATTCCGTCGTTTCACCATGCCCTGGTCGGCTTGCGGGGCACACGGGGACTGTCGAGCCGCGACGGGATCATCCCGCTCGCGCTGACGCAGGATATCGGCGGGCCGCTCACCCGTACCGTTACCGACCTGGCGCTCGTGCTGGATGCCACCGTCGGCCACGACCCGGCCGACGCCGTCACGGAGCTGGCCGACGGGCACATCCCGCCGACCTACGCCGACTTCCTGGAGACGGGCGCCCTGGCCGGGGCGCGTATCGGCACCCTCGAGTTCCAATTGGGCACGACGCCGCTGGACCAGCCGGTCCGGCGAGTAATTCAGGCGGCGCTCGACGCCATGGAAACCGCCGGCGCGACGATCGTGGCTCTCGAGATTCCGGAGCTCCCGGACCTGTTGCAGGGGGCGTCACTCGAGCGCCGGGAGTTCAAGACCCAATTCGCGGACTATCTCCGCACGCCGGGAACACCCGTAGGGTCGATCGAAGAGATCCTCGATGCCGGCCTCTACCACGAAGCCCTCGAAGCTCGGTATCGCCGGTCGGCGGCGGCACCCGGGTTGGATGACCCGGAGTATCTGGAAATCGTTGCGCGTCGTGACGTCGTGCGTCGCCATGTCCTCCAGGCCATGACCGACCAGCAGATCGACGCGATAGCGTATCCCACAATTCGTCGCACCGCCCGGCCTATCGGCGAGCCACAACCCGGCACCAACTGTGTGCTGGCGTCGGTCGCAGGGCTGCCCGCCATCGTGGTGCCGGCCGGGTATGCCGCGGACGGCATGCCGGTCGGGATCGAGTTGCTCGGTGAGGCGTGGGCCGAGGGTGCGCTGATCCGGATCGCCTATTCGTACGAGCAGCTGACCCACCATCGTCGTCCTCCGCACACCACCCCGTCACTTGACGCCCCGCGCCAGACGACCGAGGAATGGGTGGCCACCGGCGCCGACCACGTGCCACCGGTGGACACGGCCGCGACCGCCCGGGTGCGACTGACCTGGAACGCCGCCACCGGTGAGCTGGGTTACGACGCCCGGGCGTATGGCGTGATGGACGACGACATGCTGTTCATGCACCTGCACCGCGCGGACGCGAGTGAGGTCGGTCCCGTGACGCTGATGCTGTCGAGCCCAGGCGAGGCGCGCAACGCGGGCTCGGTCGTGCTCACCCGAAGTCAGCGCACGGCGTTCGAGGCCGGCGAACTCTACTTCGACGCACACACGCGGGACCATCTCACCGGTCTGGTGCGAGCGCAGGTCGGGCCACCATCTCTGCCAACGGCCCCGTAAGGCTCGTCTCCCGCGATCGCTTCAGTATCTGAAGAGATACTGAATCTTCGTAAAGACGGCGCGGTTGGTTCGAAGGAGATCGGTGGCCAGGAGGAACTCGTCGCTGGTCTGGTCGAACTGATCGCGCTGCCGGTAGTGGTCGTCGTAGCCGAGGAAGACGGCGGTCCCCGCATTGAGGCGATAGGTAGCCAGCAGGTTCACGCCAAGCGTTTTCGCGAACGTGTTGTACTCGGTGATGTTCCGGAACAGCAAACGCTCAGTGAGCTGGTAGGTAGTCAAGGCCCGGACGAGCTTGACGTTGAAGACCTCCAGGTCGCCGGCGCGGGTGTCGATCAGACGGCTCGTGTCCAGGTTGATGTCGGACTGGAGCCGCGCCATCGGGCGCAGCGTCACGTTGAGCCCGACCCGCGCGCCGCGGCCCAAGAACGGACGGTCGTCAAAGAAGATCTGGTCACCCCAATCGAGTCGACCCGTCACCCCGACCAGCCGGCTGGCGTTCACGCCGAGGGTGACGCCGTAGTTCCATTTCCAGAAATCCACCTCGGCAAACCGCTCCAACGCCCGCTCGGCGACGAGCCCCGCGGTGAGGTTGCGGGCGAAGGCAAAATTGAGACCAGAGTCGAATCTCTGGTCCTGCAGCACTCCCTCGAAATCCCAGATCCGCTCGTAGGTGAATCGCGGTCCCCAGTTGATGAGCCAACTCTCTGGCCACCACCGATAGGCGACGGTGTCACGATGCGTGTGGGTGTCGACCCGCCGAACGAACCCGAGGTCGGTGCGCAGGTCCGGGTGCGTGCTGCCGTTGAAGGTCGAGAACCGGAGGTTGCGACCGTTCTGCTGCAGAAAGACGCCCCAGGCGGGTCCGGTGGTCTCGTCACCGGCCTGGTCCCGGTTCAGGCTCTTGTCCGGCAGGAGGATCCGCCGAGAAAAATATCCCAAGATAGCTTCCAGAAGGCGACAGACTGATACTGTGCACATCTTCTGAAAACGTGGTCCATTCGACCACCTGTTCCGTCTCGATATCGATCGTGCCCAGGGCACTTCCGCCCGTTTCTAGTGTCACCGACTCAACATAAAGGAGTCGGCCATCGCTGGACCAGCCAAGAGGAGACAAGTATCCATTCTGTTCCAGAGGGCCAATTGTCTTCAGGAGCCGTCCCGTCTCAGCAGAACGCACCATGATCTTGGCCTCTCCTGTGTCGTACACTCGCTGTGCTATCTTCTTGCCATCGGGAGAAAACTCGGGGGGGAAGATTGCTCGGAACCGAGGTTCCAAGGGTATGTCTGTGTCGATCGTCCCCTCCAGGTCGGTTATGCGTATGGTCTTAGGTCCGGCCAGGTAGGCCAGACCGGTTCCGTCAGGGGTAAAGGCAGGCCAACTATTGTCAGTTGTCCGTATCTTCGGAAGAATCTTGGCTGACACTGTCTTTACGGGTGTGTCGGGCCGCTCCGCGATAGCAATGTCCGAGCCGCCTACCTGCTCATGGACAAAGAGCCGCCCGTCGACGGTCACGCCACGAAGGCGGGTCGCTTCCCCCAGGTTGGACTTGAGAAGGACGTCATCTCCAATGGAGTGACCATTCTGCATGCGCAGGGCATACAGGTCCCATGTTCCGGATCGGTCGCTGCGAAACAGCAGAAAGCGACCATCACGTGTCCACAACGGTGAATCATCCTGGCCGGGTGAATCGACCAGCACAACTTCTTCGGCACCATCGGCGCTGATGAGATAGATCTTGCGGTCTCCGCCTTTGGTGGAATCGTAGGCGACGAAACGCCCATCCGGCGAGTACCGGGCTTGTCGAGGACGTTCCCAATTCAACGTCACGAGCCGCTGTAGTGTCCTGTCTTCGAGACTCAGAGTGGCCAGGAACACCGAGCGGTCGGCGGCATCACTGGAAATGAGGACGTGCTCTCCATCCGGACTCCAGTCGAGACTGAACATGTCGACGAGGGCATTGGCATCATAGAGGGTTTCGCGATGCCCCCCACTAATAGAATCAATCTCGATCCGGGTGGTGTCACCGTAGTGTATGGACACTACCTGTTTGTCGTCCGGCGATAGGACGGGGTCTTCAGAGAACCCAAAATAAATATCACCCCGGGCAAGACCATACAGGCCCCGAGTTTCCCCGGTTGCCATGTTTCGTGTCACTAGGTCGCCGGTGTCCCAGTCCGTGTAAACGAACAGCTGTCCGTCACCGCTGACGGCGAAATTGGGGTCTCTCGTGGGCGCCGCAATTTCGCCCTGCCGCTGTTGATCACTGCGTATGACCTCCCGAACCGTCATGGTGGGCGATGCTCGGCTCGTCTTCGACAACGAGAATCCGCTTCATGCGAGACCTTCCCCGGTGCCGAGGGCGTCGGACGTGCTGAGCAGCGTGAGCATCATGGTGAAGCGGCTTCCCTGGCCCGGCTGACTGGTCAGACGAATCTCGCCACCATGCGCCTCCGCAATGCGCTGCATCATGCTCAGACCGACCCCGGTCCCCTTGATACGACGGGCCTTCGACTCGGCCCCGCGCACAAATCGCTCGAAGATGGCGCGCTGCTCGTCGGGCGGGATGCCGAAGCCCTGGTCGCGGACGGTGAGCGAGACACGGTCCTGTTCCCGAACCACGTCCACCCAGACGGTGGGACGATCGGGCGAGTACTTGACCGCGTTGTCGAGCAGGTTCCAGATGGCGCGAGTCAGGGCGTCGCGGTCCCCGCGGATGTAGGTCGTCTCACTCGGTAGCATCAGCTCGATCGTGTGGTCGGTTGCCGCCGCTCTCGTCCTAAACTCGGCGACCAGTGTCTCGAGGAATGGTCCGATCGCCAGTGGCTCGAAGTGGTAATCGGCCCCGCCGGCTGAGAAGCGGCCGAAATCCAGCAGGCCCTCGACCAGCCGGCGCAGACGATCGGTCTCACGCGCCAGCACGCCGTAGGCCTGTTGCCGAAGGTCCTCGGACGTGAAGCGATCGGAGACCAGCATTTCTGCTATCTGAGATAGAGAGGACAGCGGGCTGCGGAATTCGTGTGACACCCCGGCCACAAAATCTGACTGCAGCCGCTCGACCGCCAGCTCTCGCGTGATCGCGCGCACGACGAAATAGGCGCCGGTCATCCAGACCGCGGCAAGGAGCACGAGCACCCAGGACAGCAGCCCCTGCCTGGGCGAGGTCGGGGACAGGTCGAGCCCAGTCGCGGCATGCACCTGGAGGCTCCATGGCAGTCGTGACGCCGCGGCAGTGCGAACCGCCAGGGGTGAGAGGGACGGGGTGCCCAGCACGACGCGGCCGGCTGGGTCGGTGAGCGTCCACTCGAGATCGCCGTCTGGAACCGCCTCGCGGGCGAGTGTGGCCAGGTATCTCGGACCGGCGACGCCCACCTGAAGACGCTCCCCGGACGCATTCCAGACCGCAAGGACCGGAATGTCGCTCATCTGCACCAGCCGCCGAGAGGCGGGCTCGGGAGATGGACCCGCCTCCCAGGGACGTTCCTCCCAGAGCCACTGCACCGCATCGGCGAGCGCCACCGCCTCGGCGTGCAGATCGGGTACCTCTATCTCCGGCTCAGGGGGCCCTAGCCAGCGAAGTGCCTCGGCCGAATAGAACTGATACTGGGATTTCGTCAGCCGCCAGCGGCCGCCGCGCAGCTCGCGACCGAGTTGTGCGGCCTCGCCGCGAAGCTCTGGCGCACGGGCGAATTCCTCGAACATTCTGGCCCTGCCCGCACGCGCCACCAAGCCTGCCGGGAGTCCCCCCACGCGGACGTCGGACAGCGCGGCAAGCTCGTCATAGGCTGCGAGCGCGGCGTCAGGATGTCGCGCTTTGCGGTGCACGCGCGCCAGGCCGGCGAGCGCGCCAGCCCTGACGGCGGTGCCCGCGGCGTCGCCCTCGGAGGCGAGCGCGGTGTACTGTTCCGCCGCCGCCACCAGATCCTGCCGCGCGAACTCCGCCTGTTCCGCCACGATGAACGGTGCGGTCGGCAGGTCGGACATCTGCTCCGGCGTCGGGTAATAGAGCAGACCGCCCGTCGGGCGGACCCCGTCGATGACGCCCGTCGGATCGCTGAAAAGGACCACGACGCCATGAGGGGCCTTCGATGTGCGCGCCGACGGTGACGCGAGCCGCAGCTCGAGATCGGCCAGCGCACCCCGCATGACGGCCGTCGCGCGGTCCGCTGCCTGCTCCAAACGCTCCTGGCGGCGCTGCAGGTCCAGGGCCCGGTCCTGCTGCAGCAGCAGCCAGGACAACCACCCCAGCGTCCCCGCGGATACCACGGCGACACCCAGAAAGATCGTCAGGATGTGACGGGGCGGGCGAAACCACGCGCGAAACGCCATTCCTATCACAGGATATCTGGCATCTGTCAAGATTGTGTCAGCGCCCGGCTACCATCACCGTATCTCGCGTTAGTTGTGGAGGTGACCTCATGCGATACATCGCCCTGTTCACGGCCGTTGCCAGCTTCGGATTCGCGATAGGCGCGAGCGCCCAGGACCCCTTTGACGGGGTGCCGACGGAGCCACGTCCCGACGAGTATGTGCACTGGGACGCCAACGCGTTCGGCCGATTCCAGGACGAGCTCGAAGGGGACCTCCGCGACGGTGGTGGCATTTGGGGCACCCCGTTCGCCTACCTGAACGCGCTGCCCCGGGCCGACCATCGCCCCCACGACGTGCAGATCATCCACCGGTCGGAGTACACGCAGCCGGAGATCCACGAGACCAAATGGGACATCTATGTGGTGGTGGACGGGACAGGCACCGCGCGGGTGGGCGGAACCCGCGTGGACTACGACGTCGGTCGCCCCCACGAGGGACAACGCCCCCGGCTCGATGGGGCGCGTGAGTTCCCACTGGTCAAGGGAGACATCCTGCACGTGCCCGCCCGGGTGTGGCACCAGGTGGTGACCGAACCCGGAGAATCGATCACCTACGCGCTGATCAACGTGTTCGAGTAGGGGCTACGAGCCCACGATCTCGTCGCGGCGAACCTTTGTTCCGCGACCAGCTCGGCTCCGCGCATAATACGGGCGTGTCACAACCTACCGTGGACCGGCGCCAATTCGTCAAGACGGCCGGGGTCGCGGGCGCGGTCCTCGCGACCGAGGGGACCACATGGGGCTGCGCGGCGGCCGCCCCCTCAACGGACGAGACCCTGCCCGGACCCGACCCGGCGGAACGGGACCTCGCGCTCTACGCGCTCGATGAGGCGCAGTCGGCCGGTGCGAAATATGCGGACGCCCGCGTGTCCCGTCACTGGACCGAGTCAATCAGCGCGCGTGAAGACCGGATCACGGGCGTCAGCAAGAGTGAATCGTACGGCATCGGCGTCCGGGCGCTGGTGAGCGGGTCGTGGGGATTCGCCGCGACACGGGAGTTGACCCGCGAGGCGGTGGCGCGAGCCGCGCGGGAGGCGGTGGCGATCGCACGGGCCAACGACCAGGTGGCGCCGGCCGAGACAACGCTGGCTCCCCTCGCCCCCGTGCCGGACGGCCGGTGGGTCACCCCTCACGACACCGACCCGTTCGACGTCCCCATCGAGCAGAAAGCGGACCTGCTGTTCCGTGCGAACGCGGCCGCGCTTGGGGTCCAGGGCATCCGATTCGTCTCGTCGAGCGTCGGCTCGAACAAGGAGAGTCGCCTGGTGGCGACCACCGACGGGTCGCCCATCCAGCAGACGTTCATGCGGGTCAATCCGAGGATGAACATCACGGCGGTCGCCACGGCTGGCGACTTCGCCAGCCGTGGGTCGGTCGCCGACCCCGCGGGCCGGGGCTGGGAGTATGTCGTCGGGCTGGACCTGGCTGGAAACGCGCCGCGGTGGGCTGAAGAAGCGCTGATGAAGCTGCGGGCCCCGTCGGTCGATGCCGGCACCTGGGACCTGGTGCTCCACCCGTCCAACCTGTGGCTCACCATACACGAGTCGATCGGCCATCCGACCGAACTCGACCGGGCGCTCGGGTACGAGGCGAACTACGCCGGCACCTCGTTTCTGGCCCCTCCCGATCAGGTGCTCAACCGCTTTCAGGTCGGTCGCGAGCTCATGACCTTCATGGGCAACCGCACCGAACCGGGCGGGTGCGCCACGGTGGGCTGGGACGACGAGGGCGTAGCGGCCACGGCCTGGCCGATCATCGAAAACGGCATCTTCGTCAACTACCAGACCACACGTGAGCAGGCGGCGTGGATCGCCGACCAGACTGGTGTCGACGACAGTCTTGGGTGCGCCTACGGTCAATACTGGTCCAGTATGCCGTTCCAGCGCATGCCGAACGTCAGCTTGATGCCGGGCACTGAGGACTTGAGCGACGAGGACGTCATCGCGGCGACGGACCACGGCATCCTCGTGGAGGGCCGCGGGTCGTACTCGATCGATCAGCAGCGATACAACTTCCAGTTCGCGGGGCAGGTGTTCTGGGAAATTCGGAACGGACGAAAATTTCAGATGCTTCGAGATGTGGCATACGTCGCACGCACGCCAGAATTCTGGAACTCGATGGCCGTGATCGGTGGACCAGGCACCTACTATCTCGGCGGGTCGTCGGGTGACGCGAAGGGGCAGCCGGTGCAGTCGAACGCCGTCTCGCACGGCTGCCCAATCGCGCTGTTCCGCGACGTGGACATCATCAACACGGCGTAGCAGGCTGGCTTCAGGCTTCGGACTTCAGGCGCTCTCGCTGGACCGGTCAAGAACGGGGCCCCGCAGATGGTCAGCGCTCGGAGGAACCGGCGCAACTGGAGCACCCGAAGCCAGAGAGAAAAACGCATGGGACGGCAGCAAGAAGATCCTGGTGACGCGGGACGGACCGGATTGTCGCGCGACGACACCCGGACGCTGTGTGACCGCGTGCTGGCTCTCTCGGAGGCTGACCATGTGCGCATCCGCGTCAACTCCGGTTGGCGTGGGTTCACACGCACGGCGACCAACCGGATCACGAGCGCCGGCGGCAGCTCCGCCGTGACGGTGCGGGTCACGAGCGTGTTTGGCAAGCGGATCGCCAGCGTCGCCACGAACCAGCTCGACGACGACGCTCTCGCGACCGCGGTGCGCGACTCGGAGGCGCTGGCACGGCTTGCGCCGGAAGATCCCGAATACCTCGCCGAGCTGGGACCCCAACCGTACAGCGACACGGGCGGCTTCTATGCCACGACCGGTCAGCTCACACCGCAGGCCCGCGCGAATGCCGTGGCGCCGGCGCTCCAGGCAGCGGCGGCCGCCGGCACCGTCGCCGTGGGATATATCGATGCCCGGGTCGGCTCTCGAGCCCTGGCGACCTCCGGCGGCTTGTTTGGATTCCACCGCAGCACGGGAGTCGCGTCGACCCTGACCGCCCGGACACCCGACGGGGCGTCATCTGGATGGGCCGGTGACGAGGCAAACGACTGGGACCGGATCGAGTCGGACCGGATCGCCGCCGCCGCCGTCGCCAAGTGCAACGCGTGGCGCGCGCCCACCGCGCTCGAACCGGGCGTGTACGAAACCGTGCTCGAGCCGACGGCGGTTGGGATGCTGATGTTGCGGATGCGCGGCGCGTTCAGCGCGCGGACCGCGGATGAAGGGCGGTCGGCGTTCTCCCGACCGGGTGGCGGCACCCTGGTCGGCGAGCGGCTGTTCGACGCTCGGGTGACAATTCGAAGCGACCCGGCGGCCCCGAATGCCGAGACCAGTCCGTTCGCTGATGACGGGGTGCCGACTCGGGCCCAGACCTGGGTCGAAGACGGAGTGCTGCGCGGGTTATCCTACTCGCGGTTCTGGGCCGACCGGCAGGGCGTGGAGCCCAGACCGTCGGCGGCCAACCTGATCATGGCCGGCGGCGATGCCTCGGTCGAAGAGATGATCCGATCGGTTCGCCGCGGCGTGCTCATCACGCGCTTCTGGTATATCCGCCCGCTCAACCCCCGGACGATCTCGTACACCGGGATCACGCGAGACGGCACGTTTCTAATCGAGAACGGACGGATCACCCGTCCGGTCAACAACTTCCGGTTCAACCAATCGCTGGTCGAGCTGCTCGACAATATCGACATGCTGGGAACGCCCACCCGCGTGGCCGCTGGCGAAAACAGCTCCGTCGGAGTGCCAATCGTGGTGCCGGTACTCAAGGTTCGCGCGTTCAACCTGTCCAGTGTGAGTGATGCGATTTAGATCGGAATTCGGCAGTTTCGAGGAGGTTGGGACATGAAGGGACGACTGGTCGAGTCGCTCGGTGTGGTCATGGTGCTCGGAACCGTCGTGGCGCTGCTCCAGTTCACGGCCGTCCCGGTCGGGGGCCAGGCGGCGGACACGACCGCGTGGGGACATCCGAACCTGGAGGGCATCTGGCTCGACGTCTACGCGACACCGCTTGAACGGGCGCCCGAGCTGGGCGATCGGGAGTTTACGACCCCTGAAGAGCGGGCTGCACGGGATCAGGCCGGCCGGGGAAACGCCGGGCGTGACCGGCGCGGTCCGGCCCGAAGTCCGCAAGACGTCTCCGGCGCCTACAACGCCGTCTACACCTCGGTGAAGCCGGCGGGTCCGCGCACCTCGCTCGTCGTCGATCCTCGGAACGGAAGGATTCCCGCCCTGACGCCAGCGGCCAGGCGTGAGGACGAGATCCGGCGCGAGTGGCGCGTCATGCTCATGAGGAACACCCCGACCTGTGAGCAGAACGCACCCGGTTGCGAGGGTGGGCAATACGGACCAGTCTCCCCGAGGCGGTTCGATGTCCCGCCCTTTTACAACACGCTGCGCATGAACCGCCACGACGGTCCCGAGGACCAGAGCTTGGGTGATCGGTGCATGCTTGGTGCCACACCCGATTTCAACGGCTTCCGTCGTATCGTGCAGGGCCGGGACTCAATCGCTGTCGGCTATGACACCGGACAGGGCCAGGGGTTCCAGCGTATCGTCTCGCTGGGGGGGAACCACCCGCCGAGTCCGATCCGTCTCCGCCACGGCGACTCACGAGGGCGCTGGGAGGGTGACACCCTGGTCATCGACACGACGAATTTCTCGCCCCAGTTCCCGTTTCGTGGCTCGGGTGCGAACCTCCATCTCATCGAACGGTACAGGCGCGTGGACGCGGACACGCTCGAGTACGAGGCGACGCTCGAGGACCCGACCGTGTGGGTGGCGCCGTGGACGGTCCGGCAGCAATTGAAGCGACAGAGTGATGAACAGAACCGGATCTACTATGAGCCGCGGTGCCACGAGGGCAACTATGGCTTGGCGGCGATGTTCATCGGGGCGCGGCTTCGCGAGCAGGAGTTCGCCGCCCAGCAGGGCCCCGATCCGTTCTCACTCGATACGACGACAGGCGGTGGTGGTGCGCGATAGCGAGCCCATGTTCGATCGCGCCTGGCCTGTAGCCACGTTGACGCGCGGGGCCATCGTCGGTTTGTGACCACGACTCACGTCGGACGCTATTCGTCCAGCAACATCGCCAGTCGAGTCTCAGTAATGAGCCGTCGCGCCCCTTCGACTGTCAGATGGCGGTCGTCGAAGTACCACAGCGCGGTGGTCGTTCCGGAGGAACAGAACTCGGCGGCACACAAGGCCGGCATCGGATCGATTCGCTCAACCTCGAGTCCCACGCTCGCGGAATCGAGCGCACGTGTTGCCCTCAAACCATGGCTCTCGGCCACGGTCGTCGGTAGTCGCAGAAGGCTCAACCCAAGGAACTGGCCAGAGAGCCGAAGGGAGCGTCTCGCATGCGCGACGACGTCTCCGTCGAACTCCAGCGTCGGATAGATCAGCACGATACGCTTTCCGGCCCTCCTCAGCGACGACAATGTCTCACGAAGCGCCATCTCCACGCGGCTCCACAATGCCGCGAGCTCGGCTGGTTCGCCCGGGACCCTCTCGACTCCATTCGGATCGCCGTCCAGCCGGAGCCAGTCCGGATAGCTGGGCCATCGCGCATACAGCATCACGGTTCGAACGAGTCCGTCCTGGAGAATCTCCTGGAGCGCGCGCTGTCGAAATTCGATGCACGGGCGGCCGCCCTGGTTGGTCATATCAACGACGGGGCACCCGTTCATGTAGTAGACGTTGCCGGAGATGCTGTTCGATCGGCCGTAGTCGTCGAGCCCGGACGCTAACGCCGCCGCGAACGAGTCCCCCCACAAGACGAAAGATGGAGGGCGCTGCGGGTCGCCAATCGGACAACCAGTTGGCAACGGTTGGCACCCCTCCAACGGTCTTCGGAGACCGTCGACGGACGACACCGCGCGCGGTGTGAATCGGCCAAGCTCGCCCGGGCGCACCATCGCGGCGGCGCCGAGACCGAGGCCGAGGACGAGCCCGGCCAGTGACAAGTACAACACCGTGGGACGGCCAAGCCGAGCGACAGACCGACGCATAGGAATATCGCGCGGGTCGAGAGATCGCCAACAGTCGAGATTCGCGCGAACGCGAATACCGGCTGGTGCCACAGATAGGCGCTATACGAGATGAGACCCACCAGCACGACCGGGCGGAGAGCCAGCACCGAGCTCGCGTACCCGTGAGGGCTCCCGAACGCTATGATGAGTCCGGCACCGATCGTGGGTACGAGTGCCCAGAGACCAGGAAACGGTGTCGTGCTGTCAAACGTGAGGATCGACAGACCGACCAGCCCGAGACCACATCCCGTCAACACGTCTCGGGCCAAGGCGGAGGCCCGCACGGGACGTCCCCACCGTGGCGAATGCCAGTACGCAATACATGACCCCACCAGCAACTCCCAGGCGCGCGCCGGCAGCAGATAGAAATTCGCAACCGGCGTGTGCCTCCATCCCCACTCGGCCAATCCCAGCGAGACCGCGGCGATGACGCCCGTCGCCAGGAACAGCGTCCCCATCCCAAAGCGCCAGCAGATGATCAGAAATACCGGCAGGACCAGGTAGAACTGTTCCTCCACGCCGAGACTCCATGTATGCAGCAGGAGGCGCTGCTCAGACGCTTCGGCGAAGTAGGTTGTCTCCGCCGTGGTGGACTGCCAGAAATGGATGTTTGACGCAAAGAGAGACAGCGCGAGCAAGCTCCGGCCGAGACGCTCCAACTCGGTCGGAAACATGAGCAGCCACGCGACGGGCAGGCACAGCAAGAGAACGAAGAACAACGCGGGGAGGATCCGTCTCGCTCTGCGCTCGTAGAATCGGGCGATCGAGAATCGGCCGCGCTCCATCTCCTTGACGATCGTCGCCGTTATCAAATAGCCGGAGATCACGAAGAAGACATCGACGCCAACGAAACCGCCCGAGAACGCCTCGAAGCCGGCGTGGAACAGGATGACGGACAGCACCGCGACCGCACGGAGGCCGTCAATATCGGCGCGATACGAAATCTTCGGCTCCGTCCGCAGACGTGGACTACCGGATGTCATCCCTGTTTCGCACGCGGGGGCAGTTCTTGGCCAGCGTCGCGCTGGCCTGTCGAGACGGCGAGAACGGCCAACGTGAGGCCGAGCGTGGCCAGCGCCCACCCCAGCATGATGGGAACCGCCGACGCACCGGTGCTCTCGAACGCAACGGTGGCCGCGAGGCCGACGACGCCCCCAGCGCGGGTTTGCACTATCGGGCGCCGTGAATTCGGCCCCGAGCGCTAGCAGTCAACAACGTGCTTTCCACTCAACAGCTGGTGACGATAGTCCGGCTTCGCGCCCCTCGTCAACATCGCGCTCAATATCCGCCCGTCTCCGACCCATCCGCCCGCCGCGGACAGGTCCCGACCGAATCGACCACACCCGCTGGCCTCCGACCGCCGGTCGACGGCGTGCTCCTACTGCATGTCCTTGGACAGTGGCACGAACGTGAACCCAAGCGCCCTGATGCCCGTCACCAGTTCCTCGAGCAGCGTCGGGTCATCAGCATAGAGAAACGGATGGAAGTATCCGGCCGCCCAGCCATCCCGAACGACGAGATTCCGCTCGACAGACGCGACCATGTCAGCCGGAAATCTGGTGGCGAGACCGAAAAACGACACGGACTCCACGCTACCAAGGTTCTCAGGGGCGATCTTCTGTCCATACATGTCCCGCTGGATCACATAAGGAAAGAACTGCCCAGCGACATGAACCTCCACGCCTGGTTCCGGGGTAGGCGGATGGTCCGACCCTCGCTTTGCGACCGGCCAGCGTGTAGGCGGCGCCGGCGCCATCCCGAGACGGTATCGGTCGTCGTCCCCGAGCAGGGCGCGAGCCCGCTCGTAGTCTGCAGCGGCTTCCAGGTAGCGACCCTGCTCGAACCGCATATTCGCTAAATATTCGTTGTTCGCACGCTCAATTCATCTTCGGAGACCTGGCTCATCCAGCCGTCCGCCTCGCCGAGACGTCGCTCGTTGTAGTCGAGACTGGAGAGCGCCCGCAACAGGGCGGTGTCCTCGGGGCGAAGCGCGAGAGAAGTGAATCCTGAGACCGTGATTCGGCTCAGTCGACGGAAATTCACCGGACGTTCGACGCCTGGCTTCACGCACGAGCATCGGCGAGCAAGGCGAGAAGAGGGAAAATACCGGCAGTATTTGACCGATGAAGAACGCGGATCCGTCAGCCTCCGTCGATATCATGGAACTGTGACGAAGCCGGACCCGGTCGACCGCTTCAGGGAGCGGTACGCCCAACGCCGAGGCGAGGTGGCGCGGCGGGTTGAGCGCGTCGTCCTCGGCCATGAAGTCGGCCTGAACGGATTCACGACCGTCGAACAGGCAGACACGCTGTGCGACGCCTTGTCCCCGGCCGCCGCCGGCCGCCTCCTGGAAGTCGGCTGTGGTCACGGCTGGCCCGGATTCCACGTCGCCCAGCGGCTCGCGTGCGACCTCGTCGGCTGCGACATCCCGTTGGACGCCCTGCGGGATGCGCGCGCGAATATCGGGGCTCGTCGACGCAGGGGTCACGCGTGGTTCGTCGCCGCGGACGGTCGCGCACTGCCGTTTGCGTCAGGCTACTTCGACGCCGCAGTTCATGCCGACACATTCTGTTGAATCCCAGACAAGCTCTCCGTGTTGAGAGAAAGCCACCGGGTCGTGAAGAAGGGAGGTTGCCTCGCCGGTTTTGTAATCCACACGCCTGCGGATCTCACCGCGACGGCTGAGCGGCGAGCATCTGAACTCGGACCCGATGCCGTGGTGGCCGCCGGTGGACCGGAGGATTTGACCCGAGAAGCCGGCTTCTCGAACGTGGTACGGACGGACGTCACCCACCAGTTCACGGCAATAGTTGAAGCGATGCTGCGAGCCGCGAGTCGGTGGGAAGCCGAACTGCGCGCCGAACAGGGCGAAGATGAGTACGTGGCTGGGTGCGAGCGGGCGAAGGCGATGTTGACCGGCATCCGAGAAGGGCTGCTCCTCCGGTCTTTGGTGACCGCTATCAAGGGCTGAGCCCTCGGCTGGAGCTGATGGAGTCGCGGCCGCTCCTGATCCCGAACCGTGAGCGGCACTGTGAACAGAGCGTTACGGCAGTGCCAATGCGACCCACTCGGCCGCGTGATCAGTGGCACCAATCGGCACGACGATGTACTGACGTCCGTCGTGCAGGTACGTCATCGGGCCTCCGGTCGTACCAGCGGGAAGCTCGGTTTGCCAGACGACGCGGCCGCTCGCCTTGTCATAGGCGCGGAACCCGGAGCCCCACATGTTGGGCTGGATGCCGCCGAACACGTTGCTACCCTCGCCAAGAAAGAGCAACGTCCGGGTCACAAGCGCCACCGGGCGGCTGGCCACACCGAGCGGTCGGAGGTCGAGGCCGCGTAGCGCGTCATGATTCCGGATGCCCCCGCCATTGGCCACCTGCCACACGTGCTCGCCGCGATTGAGATCGATGGCGGTGATCCGGCCCCAGGGCGGCTTGATCAGCGGGATACCGTCGAGATACGGCGCGTCACGATTCGGGCTGTAGTACGTCATCTCCGCCCCTGGCTGGTCGGAGGCGTCGGCGAGACGATACACGCGTGGGACCACGTGTGAGAACGCGTAGTAAAACCCGGTTTCTGGATCGAACGCACCGGTATTCCAGTTTCCAGAGCCCCAAGACCCGGGCAACGCCAGCGTGCCCTGGTTACCATCACTCTCGTCGCTGACCAGGGACGGGGGCGTAAAGATCGGTCCGAGCGTGAACGTGCGGGCGATGTTCCTGGCGCGAGCCTGGAGTTCCGGCGTGAAATCGATGAGGTCGGCCTGGGTCACGCCGTGGTGCGCGAACGGTGGTGGTTTGGTCGGGAACGGCTGCGTTGGCGATGTCTGTTCACCGGGCACGGCCGATGGGGGCACCGGCCGCTCTTCGATGGGCCAGACCGGCTCGCCAGTCACGCGGTCGAACACATACAGAAAGCCGGTCTTGCTCGGTTGCATGACGGCCCGGATGCGACGTCCCTCGACCGTGATCTCGCCCAAGGTCGGCGGACCGATGGTGTCGTACTCCCACAGGTCGTGATGCACCATCTGAAAATGCCAGACTCGCTCGCCCGTCTCGGCGTCGAGTGCGACGAGACTGTTCGAAAACAGGTTGTCACCCGGACGGTGTCCACCGTAGTACGCAGCGGTGGGCGCCGTGAGCGGCACATAGACATAGCCCAGCTCGAGGTCGGCACTGAGACAGCACCACGCACCGAGGTCGCCCGACGGCGCCAAAGAGCCGTCGCCCCAGGTCTCGGCCCCAAATTCACCTGGCCGCGGCACGACGTGGAACGTCCATCGGAGCTCACCCGTGCGAACATCGTAGCCACGGACGTTCTCGGCGAGGCTGCCCTTCCAGCGGACGCCGCTATCGCCCGCACCATCAACCGTACCCGCCACCACCACCACATCGCCGACGACAATCGGGCTCGCGCCGCCGTTCGCGACTCGGGCCCCGGTCGGGGTCAGGTCGACACGTCCGCCATCCCCGAACCCGGGAACCGGCCGGCCTGACCGTGCGTCCAGGGCGTACAAGGAGCTGTTGCGTAGCGACAGAATGCGTCTGTCGTCGCCGTCGGCCCAAAAAGCCACGCCGTGGGCGGCCCGACCGGCGACACCGGCCAGCGTCGACGACGGGGGCGGCTGGGTCCAAATCGTCTCGCCGGTACCGGGCTCGAAGGCTTCGACGAGTCCGACCGCGTTCGAGGCGTACAGGATGCCGTCAACCAGAATCGGAGTCGACCGCAGGTAGTTGGACGGACGCAACGACGGGAACGCCCGGGTCAGCGTCGAGTCGATCGCCGGACGACGCCAGACGATCCGCAAATCGCGGACGGTATCGCGGTCGATCTGTGCAAGCGGCGCGTACCGGGTGAAGGCGCTCGAGCCGCCGAAATAGGACCACAGGGGCGGGTCGGCGCTCTGGGCATGCACCGTGGGCCCAGCCACAAGGAGGCAGACCGCCCAGAGCACCGCGTCGCCACATCGTCGCCCCAAGGTCACCACGCCGGTCCCACAAGCATCCTCACTCGTCCCGCACAGTTGGATACTCGATGCCCAGTTGCTCGAGATAGGTGTCATATCTCGACGGGTCGTAGTAGTACGGCTCCAGCTGCGGTCGGAACTCTTCCATGATGTCCCGGTTGAGCCAGATGGCCGGCTCGTCCTGGGGTCGCAACAACGACAGATAGTCCTGGCCGTTGGTCTGGACGTTGTCGAAGTAGTCCCACGCATTCTCGAGCACCGACGGCGTCACAAGCAGATCCAGCACCGTCATGGCGTAGGCCTTGGCGCCGGCAGTCACGCCCTTGTGCGCGATCGGGGTGGCCATCGCGATCGCCTTATTCCAGTTGTGGCCCGGTCCGCCCGGAATGTTCGCCGGAAAGCTGAGGGTGACCGTGGGCACGGTCCACATGATGTCGCCGATGTCGTCCGAGGGACCGCCTCGCAACTGGCGCACCGGCACCGGATCGCCACCACGGAGGTTGCCGTTCACTTCGGTGCTGAGACCGTCGGCCGGGACACCGAGCATGTCCTGCACGGCGCGGGCCAGGCGCTGGTCGTCTTCGCTCCACTCAGGCATGCCGACCTCGACGATATTGGCGTGCATGGTCTCGGCGAGCGACTTGTTGGAGTGCATCGGATAGGCGGCGCCCAGGACGCGTGAGCGTACCTCGGTGCCGGTCATCAGCGCCGCACCAGCCGCGATCTGCTCGGCGATGTCCCACATGTTCTTGATGCGGTCGTAGGTGACCTCGCGCAGGAAATACCAGACGGCCGCTGTAGGCGGCACCACATTGGGCTGGTCGCCGCCGTCCGTAATGACGTAGTGCGAACGTTGCTGAATCTCGAGATGCTCGCGACGGTAGTTCCAGCCAACGTTCATCAGCTCTACGGCATCCAGGGCACTGCGTCCATCCCACGGCGAGCCCGCGCCATGGGCGCTCTCCCCCTCGAAGAGGAACTCCACCGAGACCAGGCCACTGCCAAACCCTTGGCCCCAGCTCGTCCCGAGACCCGTCCCAACATGCGTATACAGCACGGCGTCGACATTCTCGAACAGACCGGCTCGCACGAAATGCGCCTTGGCTCCGAGCTGCTCTTCCGCCACACCGGGCCACAGCATCAGCGTGCCCGACAGCGCTTCGCGCTCCATGATCTTCTGCACTGCCAACGCCGCCGTGACGATCAGCGCCTGCCCCGCGTTGTGCCCCTCACCGTGCCCTGGCGCCCCGGCGATCAGTGGGTCTCGATAGGCCACGCCCGGCTTCTGCGACGCTTGTGGAATGCCATCGATGTCGGTCCCGAGTGCGATGACCGGTTCGCCAGAGCCCCAGCGGGCGACCCAGGATGTCGGGATACCCGCCACACCGGTTTCCACGTCGAAGCCGTGCTCTTCGAGGATGCCGGTCACTTACTTCTGAGTCTCGAACTCCTGGAACCCGAGCTCGTTGAAGCTGAAGATGGAGTCGACCATCTGCTGCGTGAAGTCGCCTCGCGCGTCGATGTCCACGACGACCTCGGCCTTGAAGTCGGCCAGACGAGGATCAGCATCGGTGGCCTCAATCGTCGTCGGCTGAGCGCGTGGCTGCGCGACAACGAGGAGAGTGGCGCTACCGACGGCGAGGACGATCGGGACGAGCAATCGCAGTGCAGACATGGTCACCCCCGGGGACAGAAGAGTGCCCCATGATACCTGTCTGGCGGCGGGGCGGTCTGGCCGACCGGTCGATGGCCAGTCTTGCGTTGCGGCGTGGCTCCGGTTGCGGTGTGGGAAACTGGCGGCCGGTAGTCCGGCCGGATGTCTTCGACGATAATCGGCAAGCGTGGATGTCGTGCCGCAATCGCCGGCAGTCATCCATCGGGGCGGCACACTCATGAGACCATCCGTAGCATTCGTCAGCGTGGCCCTCGCCCTTCTGGCCGCCGGCCACGCCGCGGCGCAGACGGCAGACGCCACACCGGCGCTCGGCTCACCCACGGCGGACCGACTTCCCATCTACGAGGTGGATCCCACCTGGCCGCCAACGCTTCCGAACGACTGGATCTGGGGCGATATCCGAGGACTGTTTGTCGACGATGCTCGCGATCGACTCGAGAAACCGAATGTATACGGGCGAGGCGGGCAACGGCCGACGGATCCAGCGGTGGATCCTCAAGGGGACCAGACCCGCTTCGAGCGTCGAGCCTCCGTTACCCTTTGCGCCGTAGTGCCTCGGCGCCGCGCACGGCTCGCTCGACGTGCTCGATGGTGTTGTACAGATGCGGGCACAGCCGCAGCCCGCCGGTGGCGGCCCCGGCGATGCCGTGGTGTTGATAGAGGGCGGTGACCAGCGCCCCGCGCTCTCCCTCCACCTCGGCGATGCAGACACCGGCGCTCAGTTCGGGCGCCATCGGCGTCACCAGCCGATAGCCGGCATCGCTGAGCCCCTCCTTGAGCCGGGTGGCCAGGGCGGTAATGCGGGCTTCGATACGGCCGGCTCCGATCCGTTCGTGAAAATCGACCGTCGTCCCGATCGCGGCCAGCGCCGCGTCATCTCGTTGCCCCATCGATTCGAACTTGCGCGCGCCGACCGGCCGGGGCTCGACCTGGTTCCCCCAGCTCGGTGCGATCTCGCTGGGCCAGATGCGGCCGACGTGTTCAGCCTTCACGTAGAGTAGCCCCACTTCCTTCGGTCCCACGAACCATTTGTGGGCGCTGCCGGTGAACGAGTCGCAGTCGAGGGCCGCCAGGTCGAGCTGCAGCGCCCCCCAGCTCTGGGCACCGTCCACATGCACGTGAATACCGCGACGGTGCGCCATCTCGCAGAGTTCCGCCACTGGCAGACGGAGCCCGGTCAGGTTCGAGGCGTGCGTGACGGCGAGCACCCGCGTCCGCGAGGTCAGCGCCCGCTCGAAGACGCCGACCAGCTCATCGATGCCGGTTGGTTGCGCCGGGGTGGAGACCCGGGTCACGGTCACGCCGAATCGTGCCCCCCGAACATCCCAGGCGACGTTGTTCGTCGGGTGGTTCTGGTTCCACAGTACGACGTTGTCGCCAGCTTCGAGTGGCAGTCCGTTGTTGATGATGTTGTTGGCTTCGCTGGTATTCCGGACCAGCGCCACCTCGTCGACCGTCGCTCCCAGCGCCGCGGCGACCTTCGTCCGGGATGCTTCCAGCAGGCTCCCGAACTTGCGCCGGTTCTGGGACGAGCAGTCCCGATCGATGTCCCGGGTGAGCGCGAACACGCGTTCCGCCACGACCCGCGGCGAGGGGCACAGATTGGCGGCATTCATCGGCACCTGTTCCTCGTGAAACGAGAACTGACGCCGAACCTCCTCCCAGAACCTCTCGGTCCCGACCCGGCCGGTGCCGGGCTGTCGGGCGAGCGACTCCAGTGCCGACGGCACGACGACGCCGCCGGCGGCCAGATCCCTGAGGAACCCACGCCGTGACCGTAGTTCGCTCCGCGGTGGCCAGGGTTGCATCTATTACTCCACGGTGAGAGCCACCAGCTCGGCTGGGTGGTCTCTATTTCCCACCGCCATGACGATGTACTGCGTGCCGTTGAGCATGTAGGTCATCGGGATTCCGGTCTGGTGGGCCGGCAGCTCGAACTCCGACACGACCGCCCCGGTCAACTTGTCATACGCACGGAACATCGGTCCACCGCTCGCACGACCTGGCACGGCGAACAGTCCCGAGCCCTCACCGGCAAACACCAGCGCCTTGGTCACGATGATCCCGCCGCGCTCCGGTCGGCCGGTCATCGGAATATCGACACCGGCCAGCGCCGGGTGGTCGGTGATGCAGTCCGGCGTCTCGCCGTTCGGTACCATCCACAGATGGTCGCCGGTGCTGAGATCAATCGCGGTGATCCGCCCGTACGGTGGCTTGGTCAGCGGCAGGCCCTGGGGGCCCATCATCCCGCAACCCGAGGGCGGTGTTGGCGGTCGCTGGCCTCCGCCTCGCGCCGCCCCGCCGCCGGGTCGCCGTCCACCGCCCTGAGTGGCCGGAGCCGCGGCGGAATCCCGGAGCGTAACGCCGTAGGCCATCGGGTTCGTGATCGAGGGCACGTAGACAATGCCGGTCTCGGCATCGGCGGCCGCGCCCTGCCAGTTCGCGCCACCGATGAGCCCGGGCAGAATCAAGGTGCCCCGGAGACCGTTCGCGCCTCTCACGCTCGGCGGCGTGAAGATCGGCCCGATCCGATACTCCGACACGATCTCGACCGCCTGTGCCTTCAGCTCCGGGGTGAAGTCGATCAGGTCGTCGTGGGTCAAACCCTGGCGGTCGAATGGTGCCGGCTTCGTCGGAAACGGCTGTGTCGGTGAGGTCTGTTCCCCCGGAACGTCTGTTTGCGGGACCGGGCGCTCCACGATCGGCCACACCGGCTCGCCCGTCACCCGGTCGAACACATAGAGCCAGGCCTGCTTGGTCGCCTGCGCGATCGCCTTGATCGGCCGACCATCGACGGTGATGTCGAGCAGCATGGGCGCATTCGGCGTATCCCAGTCCCAGACCCCGTGATGGACGAACTGGAAGTGCCAGACCCGCTCGCCGGTGGCGGCGTCTAGACACACGAGGCTCTCGGCGAACAGGTTGTCTCCGGGTCGATCGCCGCCATACGTGTCGTTGGTCGCCGTCTCAATCGGCAGGTAGACATACCCCAGCTCGAGGTCGGCGGACATCGGCGCCCACACACCCGTGTTCCCGGTATAGGTCCAGGAGTCGTTCTCCCAGGTGTCGTTGCCGAACTCACCTGCCACCGGGATGGTGTGAAAGATCCAGCGTCGCTCGCCGGTGCGCACGTCGTAGCCACGCACGAACCCGGTCGGGCTCTCCTTGGTCGGCGCGAAGGCCGACTGCGCCGACCCGACGACGATGATGTCTCCGACGATGATGGGTGGTGACGTCGAGCCGATGGAACCGGTTCTGGGTCGCGGTCGGTCGAGATCATCGTAGAGATCGACGATCCCTTCGAGCCCGAATCGCGGATCGGGCAATCCGGTCTGCGCATCGAGGGAGATGAGGTTGAAGCCGGGGCTGATGTAGACGATGCGCCCCTCGGCGCCGTTGGTCCAGTACGACACACCGCGGTGGTTCTTGCGTGGCGCTGCCTCTCCCCGAGCGCCCTCGTTGTACCGCCACACCCAGCGCGTCTCGCCCGTCTCGGCATCGATCGCGACCACGTCGCGCTGGGCTCCCGACGTGACGTACAGGACGCCGTCGACCATCAACGGCGTGGCCTGGTAGTTGGTCTCGGGACGCGGCCCCGGGTCCTCCGGCGTCCAGCGCCACGCGATCGTCAGGTCCCTGACGGTGTCTTTGTTGATCTGGTCAAACGGTGCGTATCGCGTGCTCCCGGCGTCTCCGTTGTAGAACCGCCACTCGCCGTCGACCGTGCCCGTTTGCGCCGAGGCACCGTGGGCGCCGCAGAGCAGGGCCATGAGGCACACAACGCCCCAGAAGGTACCGATACGAAATCGCGCCGCTGACAAGCCGCCCCTCCCTCTTATCTCGCGGTGGTCATGACCGCCAGGACCGTGAACCCTTCGCGGATCCGTCGAGTCGTCTCGCGCTCGGCATCCTCACGCGTGCGCGCCACGATCGGATAGCCACACGGGATGTTCCGCTCGATGCAGACCTCGAGGACCTGATGCACGAGCGCGTCGACCCGTGGGGCATTCGGACCGTCCTCGCCGGCCGAGGCGGCGAGATCGGTCGGTCCCAGGAAAATCACGCCGATGCCCGGCACCTCGAGAATCTCCTCGAGATGTTCAATGCCGGCCAACGTTTCGATCTGCAGTATCGCCACCAGCGTCCCGGCCGGATCGAGAGGCCAGACACCGGCACCCGCCGCCCGCCCAACCCCGAGCGAGCTGACGGCGGCGATGGCCTGGGCTCTCGTCTCGATATCGGGAAACATCACGCCCGACACACCGGCGTCGAGAACCTGCTTGACCACCGCCTGAGGCGCGTCTCTGGCCGCGAGCGGAATCCGCACGACCGGTGTGGTGACGGGCGCACCGCCACCCGCCCGTATCGCAGCCACAGCCTCGCGAACCGCGGCGATGTCGAAATCCCCGTACTGTTCATCGATGACCGCGAAGTCGAGGTCGGGGCGGGCGGTGCGCGTGAAGGTGCCAATGACGGGTCGCCCCTGCTGCAGTCGCTCGATGAGGCGATTGACCGGGGCCGCGCTCTGCGCGTGGAGCGGCGGTGGCGACACGCCGGCGAGCGTGGCGATACACGTGACCGCGAGCAGATGGGACATCGGTCGCATGATGTCGCCCATCATACCGGAGGTGGCCTGGAACGAGACCTGTAGGTCGTCGAGAGGGATGGTGCGCCCTGGCGGGCCCGCTTCCCTCTTGCCGTCCGGCGACAGCTCGTGCCGCG
>Ga0310122_10000502_pt1 | contig 24771 bp, 22 predicted proteins | sample CB6_Bottom_1051__FD_203503 | JGI IMG/M metagenome (GOLD analysis project Ga0310122, IMG submission 203503) | Marine microbial communities from Western Arctic Ocean, Canada - CB6_Bottom_1051 | ecosystem: Environmental > Aquatic > Marine > Oceanic | place: Canada: Western Arctic Ocean | collected...
TGATCTTGAAGAAGGAATCACGACTACCATAGAATGGGTGGACAGGAATCTTGAGACACTAAGAAATCTGCCACACGAATACGTACATAAAGCCTAATGAAAATACTACTTACAGGTGGCTGTGGCTACATCGGAACGAACTTAACTAGTTCCCTTCTTGAGCAAGAGCATCATGTAACAGTTGTAGATATCATGTGGTTTGGTAACTATCTAAATCCACACGAGAATCTTGATATCATCCAGGCTGACATACGTGATATCGAAAAAATTCCGATGGATGGTGTTGATACCGTCATACATTTAGCAAATATTGCCAATGACCCCACGGGAGATCTGAATGCTAGGCTGACATGGGAAGTCAATGCACTTTCCAGCAAGTTCCTAATAGAAAAAGCTATCGATAAGAATGTTAAGCAATTCATATTTGCATCCTCTGGAAGTGTATACGGGATAAAAGAAGAACTGCAAGTTACTGAAGATTTACCTCTTGTTCCTATAACTGATTACAACAAAACTAAAATGATTAGTGAGAGTGTGCTGCTAAATTATCGAGATAAAATAAAGTTACATATTGTCCGTCCAGCAACCGTTTGTGGCTATTCGCCGCGAATGCGTTTAGATCTTTCCGTAAGTTTGTTGACTATGCATGCCCTCACCAAGGGAAAAATAACCGTTTTTGGTGGGAAACAAATACGTCCTAATATTCATATAAATGATATGGTCAGGGTTTATTTACATTTTCTTGGCGATGGATCTGCAGATGCAGGCATTTATAATGCTGGATTTGAGAATATTTCAATACTGGATATAGCGAACAAGGTCAGTAAACATATCCCATCTGAAATAATTGTTACGGAATCTGAAGATCCACGATCATATCGATTAAATTCTGAGAAATTGCTTGCAACTGGCTTTCGGCCTAAGTGCAATGTAGAAAAGGGTATACAAGACTTAATTAAGGCTTATCAAGAAGGAAAGTTCGTAGATGAAGATCGCTTCTACAACATGAAAATAATGATGCAACTCTTCGCATGATAAGAGTTTGATAAAAATTTTGAAAAAAATGTTATTAGAAAAAATAATCTTTAACCAACACAGGAAAATAAATAGTTAGAAGGAAATTATATGAAAACAATGGTATTTAATTTTTTATATAAATTTTTCTTAGCAATAGGTATTGTTTTTCTTTTGTTGCCTATATATTTGAATATTTCAACAATGGTGTCTGATGATACTATTTCTAATAATTACCTGACTATGCCAACAGGACTTATAGAAATGTATGATGAAAAAATAGCAAAAATAGATAACTTAGATAATCTTAAAAAGTTAGTGGATTATGACATTAAAAAAAATAATTTTGCAGGCATAGATATACCTATTTATATTGATGACATAGTTAGAAGAAAATATTTTCATCAAGTGGCTTATATTTCAGCTGACACTAACTGGATTTTAAAGATAGCGGATTATTTTTTTCCTGAATACTTCTTTTTAACAGCAATGGATCCTAAAGATTTAATGATGAAAAATCATGGTATTTGTAATCAGCAATCGATAATTTTTCAGGAATTAATTAAGGATTATACATTTGAATACGCTTCAATTGTATTTGATATTAAAATCCCTAACCAAAAGAATTTTGGGCATTTTGCAACCACTGTAAAGGTCGGTAGTGATTGGTTCTATTTTGATTCAAATATGGAGCCTGTTTATGACAGAAAGAATTCTTTAATTTTCAAAAAAGTATTAGAAGCAGACAAAGAAGTTTTAAAGAAGTTATACCCTCAATACAATTTCGATCTTCTTACCAAAGAAATGATAGATTTAAGAGATTTAAATAGATTTCCTGCTAAAAGAGGCGTCATGTTTCAAAAAATTACTCAATTTTTGTCTAACTTTTCCTGGTTCCTATTTCTTATTTTTTCACTATTGATAAAGAGCATCGGTCTTAAAAAAGAAGGACCAGTAATGGAATGAAGGGTTTGAAAAAATCAGATAATCTGGAACATACAGCTCGCCATATCCGCGGTGAGCTGGTAAAAATTTCAAATAAAGCCAATACCCCACATCTAGGATCTTCCCTCTCATGTGTGGAGATATTAGTTGCAGCTTATTGGGGGGTACTTAACATTGACCCACAGAAACCAGATGCTCCAGACCGTGATCGACTCATTTTCAGCAAAGGTCATGCCGCTACTACATTATATTTAACTTTAAATATGAAAGGACTCATGTCCAATGAGACTCTAGCTACCTATGCTAAACCTGGCGGAATATTGCCGGAACATCCTATTTACAGGTCTGCACCTGGGATTGAGGCAACCAGTGGTTCACTTGGACACGGGTTACCACTTGGTTTGGGAATAGCTGTGGCAGCTAGAATACATAAAATAGATTATCGAGTGTATGTGGTAATGAGTGATGGGGAGTGCAATGAAGGATCAGTATGGGAAGCAGCTATGTTGGCTCCTGCCCAAGGCCTAGAAAATTTGGCAGTTATTGTTGATTGTAACCAGTGGCAGGCCACCGGTCGTAGTAAAGATATCACCGGGATTTCTTCACTCAAAGGTAAATTTGAAGCATTCGGTTGGAGCAGCTGCGATATTGATGGGCATGATGTGAACGCTCTGGTAGAAGTATTGCAAAAAGTTCCAGACGGGTCGGGCAAACCAGTTGCTGTAATTGCACATACCATAAAGGGGAAAGGTGTTTCCTTTATGGAAGATGACAATAATTGGCACTACCGTATTCCAAATGAGGAAGAAGTCAAAAAAGCACTAACAGAAATGGGTTTGTTATGAGAGCCGCCTTTGCCGATGAAATAGAAAAACTCGCAGCTGAAGACAATCGGATTGTCTTGCTGTCAGGCGATATTGGTAACCGCATGTTTGATACCTTTAAGGAAAAATTCCCTGATTGTTTTTATAACTGCGGCGTAGCGGAAGCAAATATGACCGGTATGGCTGCCGGTATGGCATTGTGTGGCCTTCGTCCGGTTACATACACAATTACGGCTTTCAATACTGCCCGTGTACTTGAGCAAATACGGCTTGATGTTTGTTTGCAGAATTTGCCTGTAATTATTGTGGGTGTGGGCGGAGGGCTTTCCTATGCATCATTAAATGCGACACATCATGCTCTAGAAGATATTGCATTCTTACGTGTTCTGCCCAACATGACAGTGATTTGCCCAGGAGACGCTTGGGAGGTACGTGCTGCTCTTCGTGCTGCTTTTGAGATTGACGGGCCGGTCTATATCCGCATGGCTAAGAAAAATGAACCACTCGTCCACAGCGGGATGCCCGATTTTTCAATAGGCAAAGGACTTATAGTCAAACAAGGGACAGATATCTGTTTTTTGAATGCTGGAAGTTTATTGCCGATAGCCATGGATGCAGCGGATATTCTTCTGGAGAAAGGCATTTCTGTTCAAGTGATAAGTATGCACACCGTCAAGCCATTAGATAAAACCCTGCTCCTTGATGTTTTCTCAAAATTCTCTCATGTCTTTACTCTTGAGGAGCACAGCATACTGGGCGGTTTTGGTGGCAGTGTAGCAGAATGGCTCTCGGATCAAAGGGGTCTTCGAGCGCGTTTGACGCGTATTGGAACTCAGGATAAGTTTATGACTGAGGCCGGCAAACAGGATCATGCACGCGAGTTTTTTGGGATCTCAAAAGAACGAATAGTTGAAAGGGTCGTCCAAAAACTATGAGGCACTGATGGTCCTAGGTATCGATTTTGACAATACGATCATTAAGTACGACGAGCTTTTCCACAAGATTGCTTGTGAAAAAGGTTTAATCCCTACAGAACTCCCAAAACAAAAAAATGCCGTCAGAAATTACTTACGCGAGACCGAAGTTGAAGATGAATGGACCATGATTCAGGGAGAGGTCTACGGTGAGCGGATTAAAGAAGCGGTACCGTTCTCTGGAATACTGGAAACATTACAGATGCTTAACGCTGAGCAGATACCTATAAATATTGTCAGCCATAAAACACGCGAACCGTATTTGGGCCCCAAAAGAGATCTTCACGCAGCCGCATTGAGCTGGCTGAAACTTAATCGAATCATCGATACCGAGGGAACGGGCGTTAAAGAAGACCAGGTTTTTTTCGAAGTAACAAAAGAAGATAAAATCAACCGGATAGTACAAATAGGTTGCACCCACTATCTAGACGATTTGCCGGAGATACTGGAAATGATCCCGGATGGTATTAACAAGATACTATTTTCTCCAAACGAAGAAAGAATATTTGATAGAAATTGGACTGTAATTAAGTCATGGACCGAGCTGCCATCAGTTCTATCGTAAACCATGAAACCGATATTTTTTCACAGCTCCAAGAGTTTGTGGAAAGAGATGGATTCATAACTGTCAGCGGGATTAAACGAATAAGGCATGGTCGCAACAGCCAAGTGTTTCTTATCGAAGAAGGAAACAATAAGTGGGTAGTAAAAAAATATCATCAACATGCCAAAGATCGGCGCAACCGACTGGAAAACGAAACTCTTTTCCTTTCCTACCTAAAAGAAATTGGTGTGGCAAGAGTTGCAGAGCCGATTGCGGTTGATGTTGAAAATAATCTCGGGCTATTTTCTTATTTACCTGGTGTAGTACCTGAATCAATAAACGACGACATTGTCCATCAGGCTAGCGAATTTATTAGGGCAATAAACGAATTCAGGAATCAAGAAGAGGCAAAATATCTCCGGGATGCTTCTGACACAAGCTTTTCAGTTATCTCTCACCTGAACCTAGTTAAGCAGAGGGTGAACCGTTTAAATCAAATAGTCCCTAGCGGACCGATTCAAAAAGAAGTATTGGCTTTCGTAAGATCAAGTCTGGTTACATCCTTGGATAAAATCATTAATGATATTACTAATAGATATTCTGATGACGAACTTAAACAGGTTTTGTCGCATGAATCTAGAATTATTTCACCCTCTGACTTTGGTGTGCAAAATATGCTTGTAGAAAATAGTACTGTCCATTTTCTAGATTTTGAATATGCGGGTTGGGACGATCCCGCTAAACTAATTTGTGATTTCGGTTGTCATCCAGAGATACCCGTAAAGAACCGATACCTTCAATCGTTTAAGGATTCTTTTTATTCCTGGCTTGATGATGCGGAAGACTCCATACATAGAAGTGAGATATTGATCAATTTATATAGGCTTAGGTGGTGCTGCATCATTTTGAATGAATTTACTGCGGTGGGACAGGAAAGACGTGCTTATGCGGGGGAAATAAAAAATTACGAAAAGCAATATCAAAAATCTAAAATATATTATGAAAGGCATCTGTCGTGGCTTACGTAGATTTCATGTCGGTTCTGCACAAAAGCACAAAACGCGATTATCTGGAACGTGTAAACGATCCTGATTTCCCTAAAGCGAGGGCGTCTAAATTGGCCAAACAATGGGACTACGATTACTGGGATGGTGACCGCCGTATCAACTATGGGGGATATAAATACATTGAGGGACGTTGGGAAAAAGTAGCAAGAGAGATGGTAGATCACTATAGATTGCCTGAGAATCCTAAAATATTGGATGTAGGATGCGGGAAGGGATTTTTATTGTTTGACTTCCTTAAAGTTATGCCCAACTCGAAAATATATGGTATCGATATTTCTGAATATGCGATTGCAAATAGTAAAGAGGAAATCCGAGACAGCTTGCAGGTAGGAAATGCTACAGACCTGCCGTGGTCCGATAATTATTTCGATTTGGTATTCTCAATCAACACATTTCATAACTTGCATAATTTTGATCTGGAACCGGCGTTACAAGAATTTGAGCGAGTAGGAAAAGACAATAAATACATTTGTGTAGAGTCGTATAGGACTGAAGAGGAAAAAGCCAATCTGCTTTATTGGCAGGTAACCTGCGAGTCTTTTTGTACTCCTGAAGAGTGGGAATGGTGGTTTAAGCAAACTGGTTACACCGGTGATTACTCGTTTATTTATTTTGAATAAGATATGAAAATAAAAAATATGCTTGCGGCAATTTTGGTTGAGCAGAATAAACCGTTGATTATAGATGAGGTAAAGCTTCCAAAAACATTAGATTTTGGTCAAGTTCTGGTTCAGTTAAGCTATAGTGGGATCTGTGGATCCCAATTGGGAGAAATAATGGGCGTGAAGGGAATAGACCCTTATTTGCCTCATTTGATGGGTCACGAAGGATCGGGTACAGTTGTTGAAATCGGACCCGGGATTACAAGGGTCAAAGTCGGTGATCATGTTGTACTTCACTGGAAGCCAGGTGGGGGGATTGAAGCGAATCCTCCAGTATACGAATGGGTAGGTAAACGCCTTAATGCAGGTAAAGTAACGACGTTCAATGAATACTCAATTGTTTCTGAAAATCGTTTAACAAAAATTCCACACGATTTTGATATGAAAGTTGCAACACTATTTGGGTGTGCAGTAACAACCGCTCTCGGTGTCGTGAATAATGACGCTAATATAAAGATAGGCCAGTCGGTCATCATCTTTGGATTAGGTGGTCTTGGTATGAATATTGTTCAAGCTGCCAATATGGTTTCTGCTAATCCCATAGTCGGGATTGATTTATTCGAAGAAAAGTTTGAAGTTGCAAAAACATTCGGATTAACCCACTCACTACATAGTGAAACGAAAAACAGAGACAAGAAAATAAAACAAATTGTTGGTGAATCCGGGGCCGACGTTGTCATTGAAACTACAGGGAATTCAAGGTTGATTGAGCAAGCATATGAACTGACTAATGATCAAGGTAGAACGATTTTAGTTGGAGTTCCTAATAAGGGTGATAATATTTCAATATATTCCTTGCCTCTCCATTTCAAGAAGACCCTTACGGGATCACACGGCGGTGATGCTATTCCTGATATAGATATACCAAGGTATATACGTCTTATTAAGGCTGGAAAAATGTCCCTTAATGGACTGATTACTCACGATTACGATCTTATTGATATAAACAGTGCACTGGATTTATTCAAGATTGGCAAAGCAGGTCGTATTGTCATAAATCTTTAGAACTGGAACAAGGGAAATAATTACTTATACCATCTTAGGTCTTTGTAACTAGATGCTTAGGGCAATTGAAGGTTACTGAAGATTATCTAGAAGACATGGAAACAATTAAAAGAATCATAATATTGGGTGATAGTGGATATATTGGTGGAAACTTAAAAAATACTCTTAACGATAAATTTCCAGATATTGAAACATTGGGGTTTTCATTTCCTGAAGTGGATCTAACCAAAAATCATGATGCTCACCAGCTTGAAAAATACGTAGTTCGAGGCACGATTATTGTTATGTGCTCCGGTATAAAAAAACAATACGGCGATTCTTTAGAGATATTTGAGCAAAACCTAAAAATGGTTATCCATGTCTGCAAAAATCTTCTTTCAAGCAATTTATTACGTTTTCTTTTTGTTAGTTCTGCTGAGGTTTATGGAGAGGACCTTAATAACCTGCTCATAACTGAAGAGACTCAGGTTGCACCGACTTCATATTACGGTATGGCTAAACATTCCTCTGAGTTGATCATTAAAAAGTCTTTAATAGACTATCCCAATACTTCTTATATGATATTGCGTCCAGCTCTGGTATTTGGTCCTGGTGAAGAAGGTAGTTTTTATGGACCCTCTGGTTTTATGAAAGCAGCTGTAAAAAATGAAGAAATTTTATTGTGGGGCGATGGGTCGGAGCTAAGGGAATTTATTTACATTAATGATCTCATTTTTGTTCTCATTTCACTGATTTTTAACGAATATGAGGGATGTGTAAACGTAGTCAATGGGTCCAGCCGATCCTTTAAAACTATTGTGGAGGCTGTGGGAGATAAAGTTAACAATTTGACAGTTACATCAAGACCCAGAACCCGACAAAAAACAGATCAAGGGTTCGATAATTCTTTCTTGTTGGAGCTTGTTCCTGATTTTTCCCCAACACCTTTGGACCAGTGTTTAATAACTATTCGAGATGAGGAAATCTCAAGGAAATAAGGACACAAATAAGATGAAGTCTTGCAAAAGTTGTGGGAATCAAAATATAGAAGTTGTTTTTGATGCAGGGCAACAACCTATTACAAGCAGATACTTAAAATCTCGTAATGAGAAAGAAGAGCTTTATAGCTTAAAGTTGGGTCAATGCCTATCTTGTGGATTGGTTCAATTGATGGATCTTGTCCCTATTCAAGAACTACAACTAATCTATGAATGGATCAGCTACAATGAGCCGGAAGGACATCTCGATGATGTTGTGAATCAGCTTTCTCAATTGGAGGGTATAAATACAGAGTCATCAGTATTGGGGATAAGTTATAAGGAAGATAGCACTCTAGCTAGATTTAATGCACTGGGTTTTTCGAAAATCCAACGTCTTCCCATTCCAGACACGATAGCAGCAAATGTCGATGCAGCCGGTGTAGAGGTAGTTCAAAATTATATATCAAACGAGGCTTTCTCAAACAGTGGTAATGATTACCATTACGATATTATTCTGATTAGGCATATCTTAGAGCACACATATGACTCAGAAAGTTTCCTGCAATCGTTAAAAAAACTGGCCCATAAAAATAGTTATCTGGTGTTTGAAGTGCCTGATTGTTCGCTACTTTTTTCCAGCTGTGATTACACAGCTATCTGGGAAGACCACACACTTTATTTTACTCCATCAACTTTTAAGGCTTTTTTGAAAAATGCTGGTTTTTCAATAGTTGGCTATCATCTCTACCCTTATCCTTATGAAAATTGTCTTGTGATTATAGCTTCAGTTGACAATGGAGTGAGCGAAGCGAATGTATCTGAAAATTTAGATGCTTCTAGAAAACTGATGCTTAATTATGGGAAAAACTTTGCAAAAAACAGGGAAATCGTTAGAGAAGAATTACAGCAAATTAAAAAAAACTTTGGTGATATAGCAATATTTGGAGCTGGTCATCTAGCCACGATGTATGTAAATGTTTTTGATGTTGCAGACTTAATAAGCTTTGTTGTGGACGATGATCAGAACAAACGGGGTTTATTTGTTCCTGGATGTAGACTACCAATCTACAGTTCCTCGGCTCTTTTGGATAGAGGTATCAAATATTGTCTTACTAGTTTAAGTCCAGAAAGCGAGCAAAAAGTAATTGCCGCAAATAAAAACTTTCTGTCAAGTGGGGGTATTTTCGCTTCGATATTTCCCAGCAGTCCAATGTCATTCATAAATCTCTATGAAAATTGAACCAGTAAATTATCGAGAGAAAGGTGAAGGCATCTATTATGTAGAAGATGATGTAGTAAAATTCGGGCCAGAGGAGGTTAACTTCCTCAAAGAGCAGGTAAGATTTTGCAGTAAAAAGCGTAACCGGATTTGTGCGCATTCAACTGCTGATGACCAACTGCATGAGATGCTAATCTGCGTTATGGCAGATAGTTATATTGCTCCTGCAAAGCATATCTCTAGAGCAGAGTCATTACATGTCGTAGAGGGAGCAGCTGATATAGTTTTTTTTGATGGGGATGGGAATGTAGATAAAGTGACAGAATTGACCAAACCAACTTTACCAGGAAAATTCTATTATCGGATGAATACAGAGATCTATCATATGTTGATAGTCCGTAGTGAATTTTTCATCTTTCATGAAGTGACATTGGGACCCTTTGATAGATCATCCACTGTTCAACCAGATTGGGCTCCAGAAGAGAATAATCAAAAAGAGGTTTATGCTTTCTTAGATGAAGTTGGAAAAGCGGTAGATAAGCTAAAAAAGTAATGTGGATAGAATGTCATACCTAAACAGCTTAGAGTTTATATTAGTTTTGTTTTAGAAAGTATTGGTTCAAGGAGGAATTTTGCAAATTAAGAAATGCCGACTTTGCAACGGTAATGATATAAAACTAGCTTTAAATTTAAAGTCAACCCCAGTAGCAGATGACTATGTTAGAGAAAATAAGTTATCTGATGTTCAACCCAGTTACCCATTGGATCTTTTTTTATGTGAGAATTGTGGCCATGTTCAGCTTGGTTATGTTGTGGATCCAAACACCTTATTCAAAGACTATATTTATACTAGTTCTGTTTCGACTAGCCTCCTTAAACATTTTGAAGTAGCTTCTTCTGAGATGATTGATCTTCTTAAGCTTGGAGAGAACGATCTTGTCGTTGATATTGGTAGTAATGATGGGTCATTTCTCAGGTTTTTTAGTGATGCTGGGATTAATGTAATAGGAATAGACCCTGCAGTAGAGATTGCACAGAAGGCGAATGACTCAGGCATTGAAACAATAGCAGAGTTTTTTATGCTTAGTGTTGCTAATTCTATCATAGATAGAAAGGGTCACGCGAAGCTTGTTACTGCCAATAATGTTTTTGCACATGCTGAAAATTTGGGAGAGATAGCTGATGGAATTTTTGATCTTTTGACACCCGACGGAATCTTTGTTTTCGAAGTATCATATATGGTTGATATTGTCGAAAATATGCTTTTCGATACAATTTACCACGAGCATTTGTGTTATCACACGGTCTATCCGCTGGATTTATTTTTACTGAAGCATGGTCTCGAACTCATTCGGGTTGAAAGAATAGACTCTAAAGGAGGTTCAATACACTGCCAAGCACAAAAGAAAGGAGGACCTAGACCACGCTCTACTTACATTGATCAATTAATTGAGAAAGAGAAAAAAGAAGGCTATGGTCAGTTAATTCGTTATTCAAAATTTGCAAATGACATTAATTTTAAAAAAACTGCAGTTTTGGATTGGATAAAACGGGCTGCTAATTCCGGGCAATCTTTTGCTGGTTATGGTGCATCCGCTACTGTAACGACATTACTTCATCATTTTGAGCTTGAACAATATTTAGAATTTCTGGTTGATGATAATAAACTGAAACAAGGTACATACAGCCCCGGGCACCACATTCCCGTTTGCAATTCTAATGAAATATATAGAAAAGAGGTCGATGTAGTTATAATCTTGGCATGGAATTATTCGACACCAATTATACAGAATCATTCAGAATTTCTAGAAAAGGGCGGAGTTTTTCTCATTCCTCTGCCCAATTTAAAAGTTATAAAGCAGCCATAGATGCCTAGAAATCATTATCTGATAATTGGCGGGACCAAGGGTATTGGCAGGCAACTAACATTGTCGTTGTCGAGTCAAGATGATATTGCAATATCGGTAATTAGCAGGGTGACTCCAGAAGATAACCAAAAAGTTGCCGGTGCATCCTATTTCGAGTTGGATCTTTTAAAAAGGAATACAATTCCAGAGGTATGCAACGAGGTAGTGAGGAGCAATGGCAGCATAACGAATATCGTTTTTACCCAGAGGCATCGAGATTCAGGTGACCTATGGGATGGTGAAATTGAAGTTATGTTAAGTGCAACACGCTGTATTATTGACAGTTGTCACGCATCTTTCTTGCCAAATAATGATAATTCGATCGTGATAGTCAGTTCTCTCGCCTCAACTTTTGTGGCGGATAACCAGCCTATCTCTTATCATCTAACGAGAGCTGCTCTTGACCAAATGATTCGTTACTATGCGGTGGTCCTTGGAAAATCTGGTATTCGAGTGAACGGGGTAGCATCTTGCACTTTTTTGAAAGACGAGAATAGGAAATTTATGCTTAAACAAAAAGATCGTCTTGATACCCAAAAGAGAATAACCCCTTTGGATAGAATGGGCACTGTAGAGGAAGTTTGTTCCGTAATCAAATTTCTGATGAGTAGTGACGCGTCCTTTGTCACTGGACAAATTATTGTGGTTGATGGAGGGGTTTCTCTTAGGTGGCAAGAATCTGTTGCCCTAGAGGACAGTTAACTTCTAGTTAAGTTCAAGGCGCCATTGCATTATTTTTTTTGTTACATCGCATATGTAGTCTTTTAAATTGTGAAAAATAGTCTTTTCAACCCATCACTCGCTGTCGACTAAATCCTGTAATTTATAAATATCGTTGAAGTTATGCAGTTATTAAAAAAAATTCGTGACAAAGGATTAAAGTGGTTTTGGTGGAGAATTAAGAGTGAAATTAGATTTCCAAGAGAAGGATCATTTGCTGAAACCATAATTAATGGAGTGTTGCGGATAAGGGAGATTATGATGCGCTCACGAACTGTAAACGATGAAGATAACCTCCTTTATTCAATATATGACCTAAAAATTGCTCCATTTACCTTCAATATTACAGAATTCCTAATTGCTTCTGAATATGAAGCAAATAGAACCGGTAAACAAGGTTTTGTCGTTGTGTTCGTGCCAAAAGACGAAGAACCCCCTTATGGGTATGAGGAATATGATGCTGTAATCGATTCGCATAATAAATTATGGAGATTGCAAAATATCGTTCTTCCCCTAACAATGGCCGCAACCAAATGCAAGGGTGTATTTATGCTTCCTGATAGGTCCAGTATATCTAGCTTTGTAAAAGATCATAACGTATACCCACCTTTTTATGACGGTGTCAATCTCAGATACATCGATATAGTGGAATTATATGAAAATGTTGATAGACCTGGAGTGGTTCAAGGTTTCAAGGCACCATTGCAAGGATGCAAATACATTCAGGACTGGATTAAGGAAATGGATATTCGAGTTCCAATAGTCAGCATAACTTTGCGCCAGTTCGATTTCGATAAGGCGAGAAATAGCAAGATCTCAGAGTGGTCTCGAGCGTCCAAATATATATTGGAATCTGGTTTTTTCCCCGTCATTATTCCAGATACAGAAACAGCGCTTGCAAGCAACGATTTGTTTGAAGATTCATATGTGTTTAACGAATGCGCCTGGAATATGGGGCTGCGCATGGCTCTATACGAGGCTTCATTTGTTAATTTTTTTGTTCCCAATGGCCCAGGTATGCTCGCGACTTTTATGCCAAATTGTAGTTATATAATGATGAATGCTTTGCCAGAGGGTTCGTTTGTGACTACTGCAGAGGGTATTAAAGCAAGAGGATACGACATCGGCGAAAATTACAGGTGGGCAACACCTGATCAACGACAAGTATTTAAACCGGATACTTACGAAAATATAATTAATGAATTTGATCGTTTTATGGAAGAATTTAACAAACCTGGTAGTGTTCAGGGGTAATGATTTCAAGCCAAGTGATCTTGAGCTGAAAAGCTTATGATTATGTCAACCGTATATGCAATCTTGATGTTCGAAACTTATAACCAACAGCAGGGAACCCTAGACTGATATGTGGGCTTACTGGCTTCTTTTTTTAGTACCGGTTGGTATTGCATTTAGTCCAATTAAGGGCGACAAGAATGTCAAATATATGATATGGGCTATAGTTGGCTTGCTTACTATTTATATAGTCGGTTTTCGCGACAACGTTGGGGGAGACTGGGGAAACTATTTACAATATCTTCAATGGATTCGGCTCCATAGCGATGATTTGCCTGCAGTACTTGCTTTAGGTTATGCCAATGGTTCTGCCTACATGTTACTCAATTGGGTTGCACTACAACTGGGCTTGGGAATATATTTTATAAACGCTCTTTGCGCTGTAATTTTAGTTGTGGGTCTGACTAAGTATTGCCGACAACAGCCCATTCCTTGGTTGGCACTAGCAGTGGCTATGCCTTATCTGGTGGCCGTTGTTGCAATGGCCTACACTCGTCAGGCTGTGGCATTGGGCTTTCTTTTTTGGGGTCTTTCTATTTTAAGAGCGGGGAATGAGCGTAAATTCTTTTTTTTGATAATGCTTGGCAGCCTCTTTCATCTATCGGCTATCATCAATTTGTTGTATTTGGTGTTAACCCGAGAAAAAATTCTTCGGCGGTATTACCTATTTTTCGGACTTTTTATTGTCGGGCTCTTGTTTCTGTTTGTTCGGTTGGATGTTTTACAAGGTTTTCAAAGCGTCTTTTTATACACAGCAAGTATACATTCCGAAGGGGGGGCGATTCGTGCCTTTATGAATGTGTTTCCAGTCACTGTGTCGCTCTTTTTCTGGAGCAGAATCAAAAGGATTAGCCCCGACTACAAAATAATAAAATGGATGGCAATGGCCGCCCTTTTATCTTTACCATTATTGAGCCTGTCGACAACGTTGGTTGACCGATTTGCCTTGTATTTAATTCCTTTGCAAGTAGCACTTTGGCCTCGCTTGATTGCTGTCCAGAAAACCATGCTGATGCGCTCCATAGTGGCTTCGACGATACTCGCCTATTATGGATCGGTTTTATTCGTTTGGTTCAACTTCGCCGTAAACGTTCGTAATTGGTTGCCATACCAACTCTGGCCCTTGTCCAATGACCCCATTGACCGACTCTGGCCACCTATATTCTAAACGTGAGAAAAAGAGCTTTAACTCAAATCTGTGATGCAGAACGATAGCAACACTGAAGTATCTATAATAATTCCGGTCTTCACGGGACACGAGAATCTAAAATACTTATTGCCTGCAATCAATCAACAGGCTCTGCCTCCTCGTGAAATTATTATTGTGGATTCTTGTTCGCATACAGCAGTAAAAGAATTAATTGACAATATTCATCTCGACATTCCCGTTCATTATCATCGAGAAGACAAGAGGGCTTTTCCTGGGAAAGCTAGAAACATCGGTGTTTCCATCGCAAAGTATGCATACATAGCATTCTTGGATTGTAGAACAATTCCATCTGAAAATTGGTTGCGCCACTACAGTCGGATCATGAAAGAAAATAACACTGGCATGGTAGCCGGATCAACGACAACATTAGCTAACAACAAATTTCAATGGTATTTGCGTACGGCGACGTACGGCACACGCTCGTTCAACTCGGTTCCTGGAACGTTAATGGAAAAGCAACTGTTCGAGAGTACTGGCGGATTTGTTGAGAATTTGCGAATGGCTGAAGACCTAGAGTGGTTTAAACGATTGCACAGCAAACAAATTGAATTTGTCCCGGTTAAGACCCCTTTTCTCAAATATGACGGTCTCCCTGAATCATTATTTGCTGCATGCCTAAAATACTTGGAATCTGGATATTACGCATCAGTCGTAATGGAGAGTTATAGGAACCTTGTAACTAGTGCTTTATTGATTGCAGCTATCCTAATCATTCCAAAATGGAACTTTTTGCTCGATGGGTGGGAGTCAAACCCCTTGTTTATCCCTAACGTGACCAAAATACTTTTTTTAATTGTGATCTCTTTGTTGTTGGTCTGGAGATTCATTTATTTTCTAACCCCAAAGGAATTTCCTGATAATATTTTCGTATTATCGGCCAAGTTATCTGTTCTCGGAATAGTTACGGTATCAGTTTACAATTGGAATGCATCAATAGCTTTGTGGGTAGAGGATGCAGTATTGTATATTCCACATATCACAAAAATATACTTTGGACTTTTGCTCGGATCAGTTTTTATATACAGAGGCTTGATAAAGCCAATGAGAAACAATACACCTCGTAAAGAATTGTTACCTAGGAAGTGGTTTGTTGTCGGTATTTTGGGTTTATCAATGGACATAGTGAAAATCCCAGGGACTATTTACGGTTCATTAATTGGAAGGGTAAAACAGTTAATATCATCGTCTAATACTCCTGTTGGAAAATAAGATTGCTATCTCTGGGCTAAGAGAATTTTTCTTCAAATATAAGCTGGTAAAGTTTTACTACTAACTCCATGGCTATTTTATACATTACTTATGACGGTCTTCTTGACCCGTTAGGGCCAAGTCAGATTCTTCCTTATGTCAAGGATATTTCCAGGCACCAGGACGAAGTTGTTGTGGTAAGCTTTGAAAAATCAGAGCGACTTCTTCATGGAAAAGATGCTCTGTTATCTGATCTTCGAAACTACTCGATTACATGGAAACCATTACTGTTTACAAAAGGACTAGGGTTTCTTGGAAAGTTGTTGGATTTGAGTCGTATGTATCTAAAGGCCTTTATTATTGCTTGTAAATACAATATAAAAGTCGTGCATACACGATCTCACCCGCCTGCACAGGTCGGTCTTTTCATAAAACGTATAACAAAGGCAAAGTTTATATTTGATTTTCGCGGTCTTTGGGTTGATGAACGTGTAGACAAAGGAGGCTGGGATCTGAACCGCTTTTTTCACCGTTTGCAGTATAAATATTTCAAGAGAGTCGAGAGAAAATTACTCGTTCAATCTGACCATGTTGTAGTTTTAACCAATAAAGTGGTGGATGAAGTTATCAAGCTAGGCGCAATTGAAAAGTCAAAAATTACTGTTATCCCATGCTGTGCAGACTATAACCACTTTCCTCTTTCAACCGATACTCGCAAAATAGACGCTAGGATTTCATTAGGTATCCCTACCGATGCATTCGTTTTAGGATATTTGGGTTCGATAGGTAGAATGTATCTGCTGGACCGTTTCTTTCACTTATTTAAGTTGGCAGCCAAGGTTCGTAAAGATTGCCATGCTTTGTTAATTACACGAGATACTTCTGCGTTAAAGCAATTGATGAAGTGTTATCTGACACCTGAATTGTCTGGTCGTGTCCATGTTAAGTCTGCTAGTCGCGATGAGGTGCCTGTTTTTTTACCAGCAATGGACGTAATGGTAAGTTTCATTTTCTCAACGTACGCACGTACAGGCGCATCCCCAACAAAGATGGCAGAATGTTTCGCTACGGGTATACCAGCTATCGCTAATCCTGGTGTTGGTGATGTTAAGCAAGTGGTTGATCGGCTAGATGGTGGCTGGATAGTTGACCCATATTCAGATGCCGATTTAATGGAAGTTGTGCAAAAATTGGATACCATTTGTTCAAAAGGGGGGCAGCGTCTCCGTGATGCGTCACGTTCTATATTGGGTCTAGAGTATGCTACTCAATGTTATCAGTCTGTCTATGACAAATTGGTTTGACATTGTATGTACTATAAAAATAAAACTAAAACATTATCAGAAATATTTGGTACACCAGATATTCAGTTACAAGGAACATTCATAAATGTTGCAGGAAAAGTCTATCCGATTGTTGACGACGTGATCATTCTATTGAAATCTCATCAGATTCCATGCCGTATATCGGAAAAAATACAGTGTTTGACTCGGTATGAGGAGATCGCCCCATCTATTGAGAAAGATATCCAGTACACCTTCGGTGAAGAGTGGAAGACATTCAATAAAATTTTGCCTCAACATCACGATGAATTTAAACTTTATTTTGACCTAATTGATCTTCCAACGCTCGAATCAAAACGTATTTGTGATTTGGGATGTGGAATCGGTCGTTGGTCATATTTTCTGAAGGATATCGCTAAGGAAATAGTTTTGATCGACTTTTCTGAAAGTATCTTTGAGGCAAGAAAGAACCTCTCAGAATCGGACAATACGATCTTTATTATGGCCGATGTCCTGGATCTTCCTTTTCCGAATGACACTTTTGATTTTATATTCTGCTTGGGCGTGCTTCATCACATTCCTCAACCAGCATTACAGTCTGTTAGAAAACTATCAAGCCTAGCTCCCGAATTCCTGATCTATTTATATTATGCTCTGGACAATCGGGGGGCACTCTATAAATTAATATTTTACTTCGCCAATATGATCCGAAATTTGACATGCAATATCACTTCACCAACTGCGCGCTCTATTCTGACCGAAGTACTTATGTGGCTACTGTATATACCAATAATTATTATAGGGAAGATTTTGACCATATTTGGGGCTCAAGCCTCAAAAGTTCCGTTTAACTTTTATGGTCACATGAATCTTGGCAGAATCCGGCAGGATGTATACGACCGGTTTTTTACTCGCATCGAACAACGAGTATCAAAACAAGAAATACAAAAACTATCAGATACATTCTCGGAGATCGTGGTTTCTGATGATTTGCCTTTTTGGCATTTTTTATGTCGTAAATGAGTGAATGGCGAAAGATTTCCTACAGTCAATAACATTTCTTGGCTATTTTGTGTTCACTTTATAGGATGAGTTTTTTTGATGATGAGTAATTATATGCAGATTCTACGTGATCTATTCTTTAATATTGCCTATCAAACAGGAATCTCAAAGGCATTCCAATGGATTCTTACAAAGAACAACGATCTGGTAATCTTGACGTTCCATCGTGTTTCAGATGATGTGGATCCAATGTGGTCTCCGATGCCTATTGCTTCTTTCCGATCGCTTATGGAGGAATTGGTAAAGACATTCCGAATAATAGATATTGATAGTGTCACAGAACTTCCTGATAGTTCGGGGCCACCATTCATCGCAGTGACCTTTGATGATGGATATAGTGATTTTATTGAAAATGCAGTACCCATTCTTCTAGATTTAGGTATCCCTGCTTGTCAAAGTGTTTGTCCTTTTTTAGTAGATAGAAGAACTCCTCCATGGACCCAGGTATTGTCTGTATGCCTAACTTCCTTTGAAGATAAATACCTGGAACTACCAGATGGCATAAATTTTAAAATCTCTAGGCCAGTTGATGAGAAGATGTTCCTGGAACTCTGTGACCGCTTATACTTAGTGGATGATGAAGCTAGAAGTGCATGGCTCGATAATTTAGCTGCAACTTTAAAAGTGACTTTTGATCTCTACTCAATGATGACTTGGGATGATATTAGAAGTTGCATCCAGAATGGTTTCTCAATTGGCTCACATAGTTATTCTCATAGAAATTTATCGAAAGTTGAGGACCCTGAATTGCTCGAGACTGAGATTTCTCTCAGTCGACAGAGAATTCTTGACGAGACGGATATAGCCCCATCAGTATTTGCATTCCCGAATGGTTTGTATAACGATAACTCACTTAAAGCGGTAGAGAAAAGCGGTTATTCCATCGCGCTCTTGTGTGATGAAAAGCCAGCAAACATTGGTATCATTAATGATTCGGATGGACTTTTGTGTCTCCCCCGCATAAATATAGGCAGAAAGAACTGGAGGGAAGAAGTGCTTAGATCCAGTGGGCTGCATTATCAAATTAAACGAATAACAAATCTAAGACAAAGTAGTTGATCTATGTGCGGTTTAACTGGTTGCTGGACTAAAAAAACAAACGCTAATTTGCATGCAAGTGTTCAGGCTATGTCTAAAACGCTAAATCATCGAGGTCCTGATGCCGGTGCGGTTTGGATAGATGAATCTGAAGGAATAGGATTGGGTCATCGTCGATTAAAGGTCATTGATCTATCTGAAAATGGGGCACAGCCAATGCATTCTGCATGCAATCGTTATGTTCTGGTTTTCAATGGGGAGATATATAACCATCTCACGTTACGTGCCGAATTAGAGGAGTGTAGACTAGCGCCTGCTTGGCGTGGTCATTCTGATACAGAAATACTATTAGCTGGTTTTGTAGCTTGGGGTGTAGCCGCTACGTTGCAACGTACAGTGGGTATGTTTTCGCTTGCATTGTGGGATAAGAAAGAGCGGCGCCTGACGCTAGGGCGCGATCGATTTGGAGAGAAACCACTTTACTATGGTTGGCTGGGGAAAGGGAATGGCCAAACCTTTGTGTTTGGTTCGGAGCTTAAGGCTTTACGTGCATTCCCAGATTTTGACAACCCAATTAGTCGTGATGCGCTTGCACTATACTTCCAGTTTTGTACGGTTCCCGCACCTTATTCGATCTTTCAGGATATTTTCAAATTAGTGCCCGGTCATATTCTTGTTTTACACGGCGAGGGGCTAAGAAAACAAACGGTAAAGATCGAACCGTATTGGCAATTAACTGATGTTGTAGATAAGGGAATCTCTAATCCGATAAACAACGAGATTGAGGCCATCGAACTGTTGCATTCTCTATTGCGACAGTCTGTGGAGCAGCAATCCGTGGCAGATGTCCCACTCGGCGCTTTCTTGTCAGGAGGCATAGATTCGTCTTTAATCACAGCACTCATGCAGGAGCAGTCCAATCGTCCTGTCCAAACTTTCACCGTCGGTTTTGACGAAACTGAATTTGATGAGTCTCCCTTCGCACTGGCAGTTGCGAAACATTTGGGAACGGATCACAATGAGTTGCGCGTGACCTCATCGGATGCTCTTAATATAGTCCCAAATTTGCCCGAACTTTACGATGAGCCTTTTGCAGATGGTTCACAAATCCCAACTTATTTTATGTGCCAAGCTGCACGTCAGAAAGTTACTGTAGCATTGTCAGGTGATGCTGGCGATGAATTGTTTGGAGGCTATAATCGTTATTTTTGGGGAAGGCGTATATGGAATAAGTTTGCTTGGCTCCCACCAAGGTCACGTCGGTTATTGGGAAGAGGAATTTCATGGCTGTCTGTCGATACTTGGGATGCAATGAACTATATTCTTCCGAGTAGTTACCGGATTAATAACTTAGGTAATAAGGCATACAAAATGGCTTACCGTCTTGAGCGAGTAAGGAATCTGGATGATCTCTATCGAAGTCTAGTGAATATATGGCCAGAGGGAAAGGACATAGTGAAGTACTCGAACAAAATACCAACAATGTTGGATAATGCCAATATTGTTGAAAACATTTCTGAAGCTGAACATCGTATGATGTTGTGGGATAGTCTCACTTATCTACCAGATGATATTTTAACAAAAGTGGATCGAGCCGCTATGAGCGTTAGTCTGGAAACACGTATCCCTTACCTTGATCACCGAATTGCAGAATTAGTTTGGAGAATGCCTTTACACATGAAAATAAGAGACGGAAAAGGTAAATGGGTGTTGCGGCAGATACTGAATAAATATGTTCCCAATGAGTTGATTGAACGGCCTAAAACAGGGTTTGGCATACCTCTTGGGCAGTGGTTAAGAGGTCCATTGCGTGACTGGGCGGAGGATTTGATAAATGAGGAGAGACTTCAGTCTGAAGGATACCTGAACTCGACACTTGTTCGTGAAACATGGCAACAGCATTTGAGTAATCGTTATCACTGGCCACTGGAACTATGGTCGGTGCTCATGTTCCAAGCATGGTTAGATAATGTGAACTGATTTTTGAGCCAGAATCTAATCGTTAATATCCTCATTTTCTTCATTTATCGGAATGGTACAATTACAATCAGTGCTGAAGTGTTTGATTAACTATGCTTTGAAAGGTGTGTTAAATACAATATACTCGAGCAAATAGAACCGATGGAGAGCAATAACCTTGGAGTCTGGGAGGGCTATGTCAGAATGACAGACAGACTTTGTCGAGGGTTTTTACTGCAAGTTAAATAATTAGAGGAAGTTTTGTGAGAAATCCACTGAGAATATTTTTAGGCGATCTGACGTACGACACAACCGTTACATCTACCAATGGAATACCGCTAAATATTGGCTATTTAGCTAGCTATATTATCCAGAAGTTTGGGTCAGATATAGAGGTTGTTCTATATAAATACATTGACAAATTGGAACAAGATATACTGAAAGCGCCTCCTGATGTGTTGGCACTTAGTAATTATTGTTGGAATCAGAACATAGGACATGAAATGTTCAGCTTATTGCATGAGGAAAATCCCAATGCTTTAACGGTATGGGGAGGTCCGAATTTTCACAAAAACAGACTGAGCCAAGAACAATGGCTAAACAAATTTCCCGAAGCCGATGTTTATGTCCCGCTAGAGGGAGAGGTAGGTTTCGCGAATACTATTGAAGCCATATTAAAACTAGAAAATAGAACAGGGATTAGAAGTCATATACGCACAAAGACTATTGATAATTGCATAATTAGAAGTTTAGATGACAACTATCTCCATGGTGGCCCTTGTCTTAGAGTGAAAGATCTTAATGGTATTCCTTCTCCCTATTTAAATGGTCTCTTGGACAAGTTTTTTGACGGAAAGCTCGATCCTTACATCCAAACTAGTCGTGGTTGCCCTTTTAAGTGCTCATTCTGTGTCGATGGTTCAGAGCTAGTTAGTAAGGTGAATAGGTTTAATCTGCAACGTGTGACTGAAGAACTCAATTATATCGCTAAGCGTGTTCCTAGCAACATCCATACTTTAGGCATTATGGATTTAAACTTCGGTATGTATAAAGGCGACTTAGAAGTCTGCGATGCAATAGTTGATATTCAGAATAAATACGACTACCCACGTAATATTTCAACTGCTACCGGAAAAAACGCAAGGGCAAAAATTATTGAAGCAATTAGGAAGCTTGCCGGTACGTTGAGACTTACTATAGCCGTTCAGTCTATGGATAAAGAAGTGTTAAAGAATGTAAAAAGAGACAATATAAGTGAAGAAGGCATGATGGACTTAGCACCAATAATTAAAGAGAGTGGGCTAAAAACTCGTGCGGAGGTAATACTTGCATTGCCAGGCGATACTTATGAAACTCATTTAAACACCCTTAAAGTTCTGCTTAATGCAGACATAGATGAAATATTGGTTTTTTCATGCATGTTGTTACCGGGATCAGAAATGTTTGATCAGCGTGAAGAATTTGGTTTGAACACAAAACACCGCATACTGCCAAACGATTTTGGCAAACTGGTCAATGGAAAGGTAGCGCTTGAGACGGAAGAAGTTGTAATTAGTACCAATACAATGACTTTCGATGAATATGTAGAGTTACGACTATTCAATTTTTTACTCAATATAGCGAACATGGATATTGCGTATTCAGCCATGAAGAAATTTTTGAAAGAACATCAACTAGGTCTTTTTGAGGTTGTAAATGAAATGATGAGAACGTTAGGCAGTGCCCCGGATAGTGTTAAAGATGTATGTAACAGCTATAGACGCTCAACAATTGATGAATTATGGGATTCTTCTGAGGAAATAGTGTCGAATTACCAGCAGGAATCTGAATATCAAAAATTGTTAAATGGAGAAGCGGGTATAAATGTTTCTTATTATCATCAAACCTTGGTAACGGTTAATTACATGAGTGAATGGACTGATTTCATATTTGGTGCTGTTAAACAAGTATTAAGTCAAAAAAATAATTTTGACGATGTTTTAAACTCTCAATTCCAAGACCTTTTCAATTATAGTCGAGGTCTTTGTTTTAACCCAGTTGGCACGGATAGAATGTCGACAAACCCAAAATACGAATTTGATTATGATTTCCCTCAGTGGTTGGATGGAAACGAGGCAAATTTACCGCTATCTCGATTTAAGCTGTCTCAAAAAGAAGAAATAGAATTTCGCTATGATCAAGATCAGTATAATGTAATACAAGATATGGTAGAGAGGTTTGGTGATGATGTGGTTTCTGCCAGTAAATCCTTATTTGAAAAGAATGTATTTCCATCGCATTATTTTTGGAGGAAGCCATTCATGGAAAATAAAACCCCCAAAAAGCAGGTAAGCTGATGCATACGAGCCAGTTCTGGTTGTAATCTGGATCAGAATTCCGAAATATGCACTCTGGAATGCATTGGATCACCAAGAGTTCGTTTTGAAGGAGACTTCATCGCATGGCTGATGATCCGGCGATCTTATCTCAAAGCAATAGAATTGATGACTAGATGGTTTTAAATTAATGAAGAACAATTTGACTGTAGTGCTTCTGTGTCACGATCGACCAAACGGCGCCATAGAAGCGGTCCGCTCAATCTTACGACAGACCGATAGCAATTTTAATTTCTTAGTATCTGACAACTCGTCCAGTAAGGATTTACAAGAAATCCTGGAAGCTGATTTTCCTTCCGTGGAGACCATTTTTTGGAATCCAGGTTATGCTTCTTTCTTTGATCATTTCAATGAGATTGCTTTACGCATCAAGACGAAGTACATCGTAATGTTTCATGATGATGACATTATGAAACCAAATTACGTAAAGAGGATATTGGAACAGTTTAAGGCGGCACCAAATGTGGCTGCGATTGGTACAAATTTCACTTATTCACAAAGGAGCGAATTTGCTAACGGTGAAATTCATCATCCTGATAGGAAAACTCTTCTTTGTGAAGGCATAAATGGCACACAGGTATTTAGTGATAAAAAGGCCATAGTACTGCGATATTTAGTGACTGATTATGGTGGTGTGGCGGCATTCGGCTCTTATGCCTATAACTTAGAAATAATAAAAGATTTACATCTAGACTATTCACGAGGCAGACGCTTTTGTGATGTTATACTGCTTATGGATTTAATTGACACAGGACCGATTGTCTGGATTGATGAGCCCTTAATTCAAGCGTCGCCGCACGACGACCAAATGTCTGCACATACTAGCGTTAGAGATTACAAAAGTTTTATCACAGCTATAGTGAGGGAGACTGATGAGGAAATTAATCAGCTACACATAGATGAATACCGATTCCGCAACCTATTTTGGATCTTAGGGCAAAGAAAACGATGGCCAATTCCTGCATTGAAGTTCTTGGTGCGTACGGCTTTCATGCTCATGATTTACTCGCACTCATTTAGAAGAAGAGTGTTGAACAGGCTGTTTCGCAGGGAGAGAACAATCCGGTGGTAGTATGTTGTTAATGCTGTTTTACAACCGTCTCGGGATTGCAATTCTTTAAAGTTTTTTAGGAAAATTAGTGGTGCAAGAGGCAAATAAGAAAAAGTTAGTTTTTATTGGCGCAGGTGCTATCGGCAGAGGATTTTTACCATGGTTATTTGACGAAAAAGTGTACGATCTTGTCTTTGTTGATAATGATCAAAGCATTATAGATGCAATGCGAAACTCTAAAGCATACTCAACTTTCCGAATAAAAAATAATGTATATGAAGAGCGAGTTATTTCTGTGCACAGTGCATTTACTCCAGAGGAGTTTAGTATAAAAAAACAATCCAACGTAGCAGCCTGCTTTTTGAGTGTTGGGCCTCGTAATGTTGCGAAAGCTGCTACTTTAATGACTGGATCAAATGTTCCATTAATTCTTTGTGAAAACGAGCCAAATTGCGTTAATACTGCAAAAACA
>Ga0310122_10000504_pt1 | contig 24676 bp, 40 predicted proteins | sample CB6_Bottom_1051__FD_203503 | JGI IMG/M metagenome (GOLD analysis project Ga0310122, IMG submission 203503) | Marine microbial communities from Western Arctic Ocean, Canada - CB6_Bottom_1051 | ecosystem: Environmental > Aquatic > Marine > Oceanic | place: Canada: Western Arctic Ocean | collected...
GGCAAAGATACAAGCAGTAACTGGGCTGACCGATGAAGAACTAGAGGTTTGGGCCGGGTCGCTCCCAGAAAGGTAGCGTATGGGTTAAGTGGCTCAAGAACCAGACATAACCGAACAGCTAATACAAGCACGGGTGGAAATAGAACGCCTGAAGGGGAAGAGCGCAACCACTCTCACAGGCACAGAATTTCTCACGTTATTGTTTATGATGCCGATTATTTTAAGTTTTGTCCTGATGGGGACGGTGATAATTTGGCGTACCACAAGTAATCCAGCGGAAGTGGCTCCTCATTTGGACCTCGTCCTCGTGGCTATGGGATTATTTTCCGGGCCGGTGACCGCATTTATTGCTACTCTGGCCCAGCGTTTGGTAAATGACGGCAAGGGGAAAACGGAGGATTAGATCATGGAACTATTAGTGATTGGTAGCGGCGTTCAAGCTATCCAATTCTGGATAGTATCACTTGGTGTATCGGAGGCGCTGGCGTTCTGGTTAACCGCAGTGATTTGCGTCGTAAGTGCATCGCTCGTCACCGTTGGACTGATGGTGGTCATGTGGAGATACCGCAAGACACTCACCCGTGACCGTGACATCAAACTCGATAGGTTCACGGCACCAGGCATCCCTGGTATCACTCTACTCAATGCACTGCGGATTCCAATGCCCAAGTTTTCCTTTGACCTAAGTGGAATGAAGGGTATCGGGACATCACTAGCAATCGTGGGCATCGCGTTCGTCGTGGCGTTCACGTTCGTCGTTGCCTCGACAGATGACACCCCGGTCTGGCCCGAAGCTGGCGCGGCTTATGGCCTGCCCAATGTGCATGGAATCAGTTTAGAACCAGACCCAGAGAATCCCGCAGACCAAAATCAGACGTTACAGATTAACCTCGCGGCGGGGGTGCGTTTAACCACGCTGACCCTCAACAACCTCGACCTAGGAAAGGCGGGACTAACGGACTGCGTGACCATCCAGCGAACCACCAATACCACTGGCTGGCTTTTTGTGGACAACTGGGTGATGACGGGCGTATCGGCACCGTCCCTGAGCATGGAAAACATCGAGACTGGCAATCTGGTGTTACAAGCCTACACTGACGGCCATGCGATGGATGCGACCATCGACAGCACTATCAGTGAAATCAACATAAATAGTTCGCGCGGTAGTGGTTCGTTCATGGCTCAAGATTCCGTAGTTGACCGTGTAATCATCGAAATGCACGGCGATGCCACCATAGGGACCCTAACCATGACGGATGTGGACTGTTCGGTGGGTGGTTTTAATCTCGATTATGTGAAAGCTGGAACCATCACGATGGATGCAAGCTCGAAATTCGGTGACGGCGATGGAATCGACCTAGCGGATTTCGTGGTAGCGGCGAGCGTGAAGGCGAGAACCATCACCGACAACTTGGTTGATACGCCAATCACGGTTCGATGATTTGTCGATTTGGTTGGCTCATTTAGGGAGTATGTACTAAACTGGCACGGGGAGGGCGCTGTGAACCCACTATTGATACTTGGCGGACTTGGGATACTAGGCTTCTTAATGATGGGCGGCTACAAGAAGAAGCCTACCTCGCGTCCTTGGGAAGGCGCTGACGAGTCTGATCCGTATGAGGGCCAGCCATATCAAGGTTCTCGCTTGCCGCCAGGCTTCGGCTCCGGTGGGAACCCCGATGACCCGATGTTTAATCGTTTCACCGTCACACCTGAGAGGTTAGCATGAACCCCCTAATGATTGTTGGCGCAGTTGCGCTAATCGGCTTTCTGGCAGCAATGGGTGGCAAAGCAGAGGCCGAAGAAGATGTCGTCATAATCAACGGCAACGGCGGGGCCGGTAACGGCAACGGCCTGGGTCAGGGCAATGGCATCGGCAATGGCAACGGCAACGGCAATGGCAACGGCAACGGCAACGGCAACGGCAACGCCAATTTGAAAGCCGGCCACATTCAAATCATCACCAGCTAGGAAGGTATCTATGGCTTCGATAATTTACACGCCATCTCACGATGTTAGCTTGCCCGACGAGGGTCAGGACCCTCTCTTTGGGGCACAGACGGCAACGGCAACGGTAACGGTAACAAATACCGGCAACGCCCCAGGCAATGTCCAGTTTTACATTTCGCCGGATAGACGAGCATCCAGAGGTGGTCGTATCGACAGGAAGACAGTTGAGGGAGGGGAGAGCGTAGATTTGACTGCTTCTTATCAATTCGAGGCTAGTATCGGCCTCAAAAATGCTTGGGCTGTTGTCACAGATGACGCAACTCCACACAATGAAATTGACGCCCACCGGTTCTTGTTGACCATATCCCAGCGACAGGCAAAACTGGCAGTCCAGGGCCATATAAGCATTAACGTAGGGTAAGGTGACGGTATGGCATCTGTGATATTAAGAAGTTCCGACTTACACCCTGCTTCTCATTCACAAACAGGGCAGATCGGGCAAACGGTTACCGCTAGTGTGGTTGTATCCAACCCTGGTTCAGCCGTTACTTACGTGCGTCTAGCGATGCGGGGCGGGGCGATACAACAGAATGGCGGCACGCACAGAGTTGACCCCGGCACAAGGAACCTGACCATCACCACAACGGCCCCACTCTATGCTAGTGCTGCCGGTAGAAACTGGAGTATCACAGCAACGCTTTACGAGACCGATATTAACGGTAGTTCCATTAGAACGGTGGATACCCATGCCAACTACAAGCTGGCTATAGAAAAGCCGTATGTGCCGCCGACCTGGGAGTCTAGCGGTGGTGACCCCTACGAAGATGTGTCGTCGGACATATACGGAGACCAGAACGGGAACGGGAACGGGAACGGCGGGGACACCCGATGGGAGTCTAGCGGTGGTGACCCCTACGAAGATGTGTCGTCGGACATATACGGAGACCAGCCGGCCCCGGCCCCGACGCCGCAGCCGAAGCCGCTGCCGCAGCCGACCTACTGGGGCGGTTATGACCCCTACATGGACCTTCCGGCGTATGTTTCGCCGGTGATACCTGATTGGATAAGGGCGCAGGAAGAAGCAGATGACGGCATGTACTGATGGTAACGCTGTACGCCATAACCAACGACCCGCTATACGGTATCGTTCCTAACTGGATACTGGATAACACTCGTACCGAGATAAAGGTGCCGGAGCGTGTCTGCGCTACTTGTACCGGTGGGTGGGCTACTAACCCTTCCAAACAGCCCACGAAACTCGTCAAGATAGGCTCCAACCCGGAAGAGGGTGTGATAGTCCTGCATCCCGATTATTACAAGCCGCGTACCGCTACCGGGGAGGCGTTACGTGCCCACGAGTTATACCACGTATGGCAGAGGTCTGTTTACCCCAACTTCAAAGAGTTGTTCGCCTTCGCCGCTGACGAGACCGAGAAAGCCGGGCTTGAACCGTGGGAGAACCCTTACGAAAAACCGGCCTACGAGTTCGAGCAAAGCGTTAAAGAGCATCTGCTGGCAAAAGGATACCGTGAATAATGGCAAGGGAAGTTGAAATAGTCTCCCCTCCGCCTCCTATAGGCGGATGCACTCTCAACCCTGCCACGATTTTGATGGGTATGATCATCGCGTCCACCTTCACTTGGTTTTTCGGTTCTAGGAAGAACAAGAGAAAGGTTACCAGGCTTCCGCGCTACGCCCTTGGTGACACGATTGATGGCCGGGAGGTAACCGCCGTCAGAACCACCTGGGAATACCAGTTCAATGACGGGACCCAATGGGTTGAGGAGGGCGGCTGATGGCTACTTCACAACGTGTCGATTCTTTCAGTGCAACCGAAGACCTTGACGCCGACCTTTCAAGGATAGAAAAGCACTTCCAGCCTGGTGAGTACGGTGAAATCGTCTTTCGCCTGGACAGGAATCAGGCCAACGAAGCAGGTCAGGATAATGTCCAGAAATCGACCCGAGAGTTGTCAAGCGAACTGGCGCAGCAGGGCATGGTCTCTTGGCCGGGACAGTCTTTAGCCACGCTTGATTGGAACGCGAAAAAGGTGAGCATCCGCTTCATAGACCAAGCCACTCCTTCTGCCCACCACAGCACTCCGTCATTCTTCATCTTTGCCATAACCGCAGCCCGTGCCGCCGCCGTTATCGGGGTCAGGGCAGGCTTCTGGGCGTTCCTACTGAGAGGGTTGTCTAGGACAGGTGCAATCTTCAGGAAGATAGGTGCCGGAATCACTCGCGGCAATGCTTTCCAGGCCATAGCGGCCGGCCTACTGATCTGGAGTCTTATTGATATCGGCTCCCTAGTTGAAGTCTTCAAGTGGACAGGCAAGGGGATAGGTAAAGCCGCCAAAGAACTGTTCGGCGCACCTTTGCTCGTCGGTTTTGGCGTACTGGCTGTGGGCTTAGTTATGATGTCCAGGGGGAAGTGATGGCTAACAACTATGGGCTGATGCTTGCCGCAGGCGGGGCCGCACTCATAGGCTTCGTCTTTCTCAGCATGGGCAAAGACGAAGCAGCCGAAGCGTCCGGGTTAGAACTCTCTATGGAGGATTTAGACATTGAATACTGTCCGGACGACATGTCGCCGGACGGCACAGTATTCTCTGTGAATGGGATAAGAGTCATACCCAGGTGTCCTACAATAGCTAGTTTCAAGATTCAGGAGTGCGATTACGTCAACTACCTCGATGACGGAACACCTATATGCGGTAAGTTCGGTGGTCGCGTGGAAGTACCATTCCCCGAATCCACTGACCCACCGGAGAAGAGGTGGTATGGAATCATTACAGACTGGATTGAAGGGTCGCCCAAGCGCAATGAGATACTGGATAGGGCGGAAACCCCAGAGGATTCAAAGCTGTACATGTTCTCAGGCGAACCGGTCATCGAATCCATCGGAATAACCAAGCCTGCGTGGCTTGCAGTACAAGACCCTGATCCAATCCAGTAGGAGCCACGATGGCAAAGTTGACTTCACCATACAGGCATTTTCCCGCTTACGGCGTAGGTTACTCCGATACGGTAACCATGCTGAAGATAGCGGCTGCTGAGACAATCGACATCACTTGGACCTTTAATGTTGGTAACAACGGTCCCTTGGCAAGGTACGGCGACCAGTATTTCCTGCTCTCACGGAACCTGGGCAGCGGGAGGCAAGAGAAACTCGTCGAGTACGCACCCGGCGAAGGCAAAGTCTTCGATGGCTTTGAAGAAGAGTTTGGCGTGAGTTCCTCGATTTACCCGTCCTGGCCTGTGACAGTAACCGAAGAGCCGAAGATTACGATGTACGACCTTCCGATTCATTACGGATTACCTAAAACTTACAAACTTCAGATTCCAGGCCCGTTTGCTGGAATGGATGCACAAGGCGGCGGATTGAACCGGCCGCTATATGACTTTTGGGAAGAGGTTGCCCGCCGGGAAGCCTTCTCCTATCTCAGTATGGAATTTGGTTACTACCAGCTAAGCAAGGACAAGCAGAGCATTGAGAGACAGATACTGCCGAGGGACGAGGAGCCTTGGTGGGAAAAAGGCATTCTTGACTGGCTACCTTCTTCACCAACCCATAAGTTCCAGAACCTCATTCGTGTTCTGTGGGAAGAAGACCGTTAATGGCTAAGAAAGCAAAACCAGTCATCCAGTGCATGGACCTGAAGCTGAAGCGTGCGCTGATCGAAGTCTTCAAGAAGATGGAGGCTAACGACACCGACTTTAGTGCCGATGAGTATATCGACGGCTTGAAGGCGCTACCCTTCTGCGACGGTGACGACGTAATCGAGTTTGCCGAAGCAAGCAAGGGCGGGACACGCAAAAAGTCCAACCGGGCACCGTCCGCTTACCAGCAACACACGGGTGAGTGCATGAGGGGTGGACGAACCATGCAAGAGTGCGCTGCCGAGTGGCGTGAGATGAAAGCCAACGGAGGCGCGTGATGGCTGGGGTAATGAGCAAGGACTGTTTGGCCTCTATACATCAAATGTCTCTACACGTAGGCCAGTTGCAAGGCATCCTTATCGCAGAAGGTATTAACCAGTCTGTTGAGTCACCAGATAGTTGGGCGGCCCCTGATGTTGCCCTGCCGAAAGATGCGGTACTCCAGGATGACTTTGATGTGATATCCGCGCAACTGGCTGAGTCGGTGCCTGGGATAGCAGAAAGTTGCATGGATCGCTACCCTGAATTTGCATCCGTGTTGCAGATGTCCGCCGTCGGTGCGGCTGAAGATTTCAAGAACCCATTCGCGGGTGAAACCATTCTGCTTGAAGGTGAGGAAACTAGCGGTCTGCTTCCAGTGACACGGTCAGGGGGCCGTGTTCCCAGGCCGCGTGGAAAAGCCACCGACGCATACGAACTCTGGAACCACCTTAATCAAGTGCAAGACGCCATCTTGGAATGGGTTAACGAACTTTTCCCTGAACCATCCCGCCACGCAAGGGTGCTTAGATGATTCGCTTCCTCCTGATAGGTGTACCACTCATACATCTGGGTTGGGCTACCCTGATGGCCTTTACCAGGCCACCAACGGCTAGTGCCGATGACCCGGATATGTACCATGCGTTGTACCGGCTAAATCGCTGGCGGAGATAGTGCGCTGATGGCTCAACCCGAGAAAATACTGCTTCAAAAGAAAGCCTGGCGTCAACACGCCACCCTCGCCAACGGTGTGAAATGCGGGGAGGAAGCCGCGTTCCCCGTTGGCTTGAGGGACGCAGGGAGCAGGGGGATGATAATTGGTTGGGGGACTTACCTCAGTCTCTCAGGTCGAATCATGGAAGGCCACTGGCCTCCCCAAGGCGGAGTAGATGCAGACAAAATCTTTCGGGTCCGCGACAAGAGCCTTGGGTGGGAAACAAGGGATGTTTCAGACCAGTTGTCTAATAGGCGCATCCTTGGCTTGATGACTAACAGCGCGATGCCGGACTTGGTGCGTGTGGTGCTTGATGCAGGCGATGACAAAGACCAACCCGGACAGCGAGAATGTGAACAAACACTGCTTGGTACGAACGACCTCGATGACCGGCTAATCGAACTCCTGAAGTGGGGGGGAATGTTGCCAGAGGATTACGTGCCGCCGGAAGGGCCACCGGAGGGGCCAGTTCTATGACAATGATGCCGCCAATCGCCCCAGAGCCAGGTGATGACATGCCATACTGGTGGCACGCAGCCAAGGGCAAGCTATGGCGACCTGATGACGCCGGACAAGAAGTGTTGGCTAACGGCACGGAATGTGGCTTTCGGATACGTCACCTCGCCAACCTGTGGGGGAAGGCCGCAGGGCTTACTATCGCTGAGGTGGTAGATATAGTGAAATATCCGGTGGACTACTTCGAGGGGACCGCGCCGGATGCTGAGGGCGAGGAGATAGAACCTGTGAAGACACCTATCACTAACGCCACCATACTCCATAAGGCTGATAACCACCCGATACTAGCCTGGGCGGTTCAGCCTGGTGGGGGGTCTGCCGCTGTGGTGGTTGACTCACTGGAGAAAACTGATTCACCCTACGCTGACTGCAAGATGATACGAGGGACGCCTAGCGAGGTGTTGCCGCTAGAGATTTTGGAGAAGATGGGGCTTAGCTGATGCCATTGCCTTTTGAACTGAATTGCCAGATATTGTTAACGGCCATCTCTCAGAGTATCGGCCAAATCAACGGCACTGCCTTTGGCTGTGAACGCTGGAATGTCCGATCCTTAAAGAACCTGCAAGACCAGCTTCAGGCGCTAACCCGTGGCTCCGGCTGCCAGAAAGCCTTTATTGACGAGATCGAGAAGGGTGACGAGGATGGCTACGGGCCGCTTGTTTCGATGCTTGAAACTGTCCAGGGTGTCCTTGAAGAATACGGGACAACCCCTGGAGGGTTTGAAGAGTTAGAAAAGGCCACGGTTAGCCGCAAAGAGGCGGATGACATCGTCGTTAAACTACTACAGACCGAGTGGTTAAATGTGGTCAAGGAACTAACACACCTGTACGGCTCCAGCGCCCAACAGACTTTCGATGGCAGGTGGCCTTACCCGATACCGCCGTCAAAGCAAGAGGTACGATGATAGAAGAGAGTGAATGGGCGCATGTCCAGCGGGTGATGGGGCGTTTGCGGGTCGATACTGTTGTGATCGCCGGCGCAGAGGGCGGTGACGAGCGGATATATGTTAACGGCGAACTGGTCTACAGCGGGCCGGACTCTGCCGAGTCCCGTGGTTACTGGGGCGCTAAGCCATTCATCCATTGCAACGCTGACGAAGATGAGTGGCAGTGTACCCACCGAGATGGCACCTACCTTGACATAGACCTCATACAAGAAGATTACATATGACGACACCTTCATCACATGAAGGGTATCGCAGGATTGCACGACGGGCATTACGAGGCCCAGACAGCATTGTCGCTAAGACCGACTGGGAAGTTTTCCTCCACGGCTTCTGTGACACTAACCAGCTAGGCGATTCCAGGCGAATCTATGATTGCCTCATCGACCTCTTCCCTACGCCTGAAGCGGTCTTACGCTGGCCTGTGTATGACCCCAACACGGGCGAAAAGTTTGAACTACCCGAAACGGGCGGTTGCCAGAATTTCCGTAGCCGTGTCAACGCCGGACAATGGCTCAGGGACAATGCTGAGAACTGGGAAGGCATACGTCGCTACTTACGGTGTGATACGCCCGAGAAGAAACGGGCCGCCCGCGACTTCAGGGGTAGAAAAACTAGAAACTATATGGGGAGTCTGAACCGGCGACTCAGTGAACAGGTTCAAGGTGCCGGGCTGAAAGGTGCGGATATGCACCTGCTCTGGGGTGGATGTGAGGTCCCTGTCATAGATATCCAGTTAGTGCGCTACATGGCTCCGCACGTTCTTGGGATAGACTACAGAGAACACTCCAGGCAGCAACTTATCTTGTGGAAGAAAGCTGGCAATCCGATTGACTTAGACCCTGACCGGCCGGCCGCCGAGAGAAGGATTGTTCAAGCTGAAGATATACAAACAGACGAAACTGACCCCGACCAACCAGACGCAACAATGCACATCAGTGCTATGGAAAAATCGGAGATCAGCAAGATTCAAAATAACGTGACAGACTACCACCGCTGGCGTGAAGCGGCCTATCAGATGGCAGAAGCCGAAGGCATACCCGTTAACCAGTGGCATGTGGCTACATGGCTGGAGTCCAGAGCAGGCGGTGACCCTGACAGAAAGGGGCGGCGCAGCATGGCCCTAATAGCCGAAGACGACCTGCGGTTAGCACGAACCCAAGAGTTCACGGCGCGGACTTTCGGGCCTACCGACTTCCCTGAAGTCCCAGCTTCCTGGCCGTTGCCAGCGGAACGCTACCCACGCAGGGAGCGTAGAAAGCGGTTGGCACAGATGCGGTCTGACGGGGTATCCCGTGCCGAGATGGCCGAGAGGGAAGGGGTCAGCCGAAAAACTGTAGCTAGTGACTTGGACTTCTACGATCTCCAGCAGAGCCGTCTGCCTGAGATACCCGAAGCCTGGTATCACCACCGTTCTGCGGAGATAGACGAACAAATTGACCGGGGTCTCGTGCAGATGGGGACAGCAGAGGTCGTTACTGACCCCAAGACCAGCGAACTGATCTCTGAGGAAGAGGCTATAAGTCGTTTACATTACACGCCCCGTCCCAATCCACGCACTGTCCCAGGCGACCCGGCTTGGTTTTATGACGCTTTCAGCGGGAGTGAGGAAGCCAAGCACCTGGCAGGCGTTGACCAAGCAATGAAGGACATCAGCAGCACAATACGCGAAGAGGGGCGGCTTGCCTGGCTGAATACCAAGGCAAGAGGGGGTCAAGCTGAGTATGACGCAGATGCCAGAGTGGAAGAGTTGTACGGAAGGTTCTTAGACGACCCTCACGATTACTACGGCCCAGTGAGGGGGATAGCAGGCCGTACCCGCTTTCCCATACTCCAAGAACAGGGCTTACTGCCTGACAAGATACAAGGCTATGCAGGTCTAGCTAACGTAAGAGATAAACTAGCAGACCGGAAGCGCCACCTCGAAAACGAAGACGAAGAACTCCTGAAAGCCATTATGCAGGCGGAAGAAGAGATGGTCGGGCTAGGTCTGAGCCTGCCAGAGTTCCCCGGCTCAGAGACACCTAGCGACATGGCCCCAACTGTACGAGAAGTATGGGAGCGGTTGGAGAAGGAAGCCTTTTCCAGGCTGATGGCCCTAGAGACATACCGAGACCGCCGCGACCTGTCGGTTCGTGAAATAGCAAAGATGTACGGCATCACGCATGTGACCTTATATGGATGGATCAGAGAAGCAGGGGTTCCATTAAGAAGACCGCGCAAGCCCTCCGCTTTCGTAGGCTTTGAGACACCTTTCGGGTTTGACGATAACATCCGCGTCATGTGGCAGGACTGGGTCCAGTACAAGATAGATGACACACCCGTAATCGTTAAACGGGTCAAGGCCAAGCCGGGAACCAAGGTCAACCCGAGATACAAGGGTGCCACTGCGCCCCAAGAACTGGAAATAGACTTCCGGCTCAGGGCGACTAACCGCAAGGATATGCAGAAGATAGACTTCCTGCTGGAGCGGCTCCGGGAAGACAACCCGACCATGACCGTCAGGGTTAACGTCAAGACCAACGGCCAGGTTGCACACCGGAACCTGCCTAGCTGGCAAGAACGGCCTTACCGCCTGGAACCGGCCATGTACATCGGCTACCAATCGCCCGATGAATACGACAGCAACATCCAAAGTTTCCGGTGGGAACACACGGTGCCTCACCCTGACATGGAAGACCACGCACTCATAACTACCACCAATCAGACAGAATCAGTGCCTACTATAGAGGTAGAACACTTACTTGGTCTTCAACGCGGCAATCCGCTGGGCCTTGACGAACAGGAGAGAGAGGAATACAAGGCGGAATACTTCAAGCAATCAGACAGCACCAATGCCTACTATGAGCTAGACGGTGTACATGTCGATGTGCGGTACGGTAGCTACACACTGGGGTATAACGCCATCGACCCAGCCGTTGAGATGGAGAGCATTAACAACGCCGCAACAGTCTCGATCCAAAGGGGAAGAGATACCAAAGCGGATATTAGCACCTTCAGAATGATAGGTAAATTCCTTGACCGCATCAAAGAGGAGAACCCTGGTATCCGGCTATTTGCCGAGGCAAAGGGCGACCCGGTCACTATCATGGACGCCCCCGGTGAGCCTGATGTCCAATCTATGCCAGATGACGAGTTCGATGCCGCGTTAGCAGAGGCAGAGGCACAAAGCAGAAAGGATATCAGGGCAAGGGTTTATGGCAGGTACGGCTGGGAAAGGCTGTACGAGATGGAAGGTGAAGACCGAGGTGGCTGGGCTATGGAATACAAACCCTCCCCCTCCGCCCCCTCCGCCCCCTCCACCCCCACCGCCTTCACTGGCATAGAACAGTACGCCAATGCCATAATGGAACTGGTTTAGGCAGGAGGAGAATCATGCAAGCTGGAATACAGATTGACGCGACTATCTTTGGCAAGTTTGGCATAAAGATCCGGTCACTGGTTAAGCCAGAGATGCCGGTGAAACTTGATAGCAGTTCCATCACTCTAGGCGTTCCAGTCTTGGGATCAGTGACCATCTACTGGAGCAACTGATGCAGAGACATCCCTACCAGCAAATTGGCGATGAGTGGCGTCTACCTTCCCCCTCACGGAACATGGGGTGCTGTTCTACTGATATTTACCATGCCATGTTGTTGCTGGGTTTAATGGAGTCAATTAACCCAGAAGATTTCGAGCGAGTCGATGTCGGCAGTGGTCTTCTTACTCCCCGCGAACTTATAGCGTCAATGTCAGGGAGACTTGCCGGTCATTTTGACCGGATGGCAGAAGACTGCAACAATGCTGGGGTCACAAGTGCAGATTATGCTGAGTGGTCAAAGACTGCGAGGTCTGTAACCTCAGCGCAGGATGCTAAGGACAAAGCCAGAGAGGTTATGGTGGATATGGGTAATAAACTTAGACCCTCCGCTCGCCAAGGGAACTGTAGGTAAAAAAATTTATGATGGGGAAAATACGTCCGCAGGTATTAGTAGCGATTCTCTGCGCTACGATCTTCAGTATGTTTGCAGCATGGCTGGGCTACAAAATGGGTGCCACAGAAATCCTAACGGGGCTAATCGGTGGCGTTTTCGGATTTTTAGGTGGCGTTTCCTTGCGTATCATCGAGAATGAAGCCCCAGAGAGTGAATAATGCCACATAACGTACCAGAAGAAAAAGAATGGCTACATCTCAGGGATGCTATCTGCTTGGGCGATGTTGATGCCATAATCGACGAGTTATGGAGTATACGAGTTGGCGAAAGCGTACAGGAAATTGACCCCGAGACCGGGATGCTGACCGGAAAGATAACCCATCGAGCCATACCCTACGAGGATATGCAAGACATCCTAAAGGCAGAGAAACTACAAGTAGGGAGAAATGCCTGCGCCGTCGTTGACAAAAGCACCTTCCAAGAGTACACCAACCATCTCATTACCCAAGTTATGAATATCTACCAGCCGGAGGAGATGCAAATCGACAGCTACAAAGAGTCAATGGACTCTGGACGCTGGGACAAGGTCTTTAACGACATGGTAGGGCGGGCCTCCGGGCGGATCGAAGCCGGCCCCTCCCACTACAAAGCCGGTGAACGGACGGCACATCGAGATAGCCACCATTACGTTTCTTTTTCTTCTGATGCCGGCGTTATAAAGATGCGGCAAGGTAGGAGTGGTGCCAGACCCTCCCACTACACCGACAAGACACCCGAAGGTGCGCTTGAGGCGATGGAACGGCGGCTGGGCGGCGGCTTCAGTCAGCAAATGGTTGACGCCCTGGCCCAGATGGAACTCAAGGTTGGCGAACTGGCCGAAGCCGTGCGCCTGATGGGTTCAAGCGTTCCTGCTCCCATCGTTGCGGTTGTCGCCGAGGTGGAAGAGGCGGTAGAGGGGGCACAGGAGGCACTTGAAGGCCGTGCCCTCAGCGTAGTTAGAGCCAAAGCGATAAGAGAACACATCGTAGGCTTGGGCGCAAGCGCCAGCGAGGAGAACCCACGTAGCGTTGCTGCGGCGTTGCAAGGCAGTCTCCCTGGTGTAACAGAACGTGATGTGGCAAACGCAATCCAGAGGTGGCCGGGCGGTTCTCCGCTGGGGAGGTCACCTACTATACGGAAACCACAAGAGAGTACCAGCCTGGAAGACCGGATGCAGAGCGGTTACCAGAAGCCCGAGCGGCACACGAGGTACTGGGCACGGAGGCCAAAGGGGGCAAGCTGGAGTAGGGACTACTTCGACCCACAGCATCAGCGCGTACAGAAATCAAACATTCATTCTGGGCGACGCTCACCTCGTTTGGGTTGGAATCCTTTCACCGAAGAACAACATGACATAATGGACGAGGAATTTGATAAGGCACTCAGCCAGTTGTCGGACGACCAACTCTTGTACGTCCCTTCGCTTCCGCCTTACGGGATGGCTGATACGGCTTTCGACAAAAACGGCAGGGAAGTCCAACTCCCAGGAGAACCTTTGTCGGGTCACGAGGACTGGGATATACACGGATTGTTTCAATTTGGCCCCGTTAGAGACCCATCTATTCCAGTGTATGAAGGACCGGCTGGACCATGGTATTTGATACCCAAACCCTAAAGAGTTTTAGCGACCTGGCCGGTGTCATCGGTGGCTACACCACGCCTGGTAGGTTAACAACACCATTAACGCAGGATCAGAAACGTGACGCCTGCTTAATGCGTTATACCCACAACTGGCACGCGCACCACATCGCTGAAGCCTTGGGTATCTTGGAGGCGAAGACCGCCCGCCACGCGGAAGAAGACATCCTTGAGGCGCTGGAAGAGTGCGCTCTGAGTGATTACTGGAACCGTCAGCAGGTTCGCTTGCAACCCGGTGTTCAGATCAGCGTGGCAGGAGGTAGCACCTACGCCGCCTTCAGAACATCCGCTATCAAAGATGCTATGGCCCGTTTGCTAATCACAAACCCAAAACTTAGCACCAAGGATTTAGGGGAAGCGGTCAACCGAGACATTGACCGACAGATAGATTCCGGCCAATTCCTGGGCCAAAAGCCGTTCATCCCTGGAGTGAACGAACTAGCGGGCTGGATAAGGGAGTTAGAAGCAGAAGGTTTCGTATGGGAAGGACGCCGACGAGGGGAGGGGGTAGCAGGATTACCGGAAGATGTGCGAACCCTTGTCGATGCTGAGATTCTACGCCAGTGTGCGGAAGCCCAAATAGCAGGCACCCTTAATTACGCCCAAATAGCCAAAGATGTCTACTCTAAATTCGTGTTAGACGAAGAATTTGGGGACACGCTGGAGTCTCTGCGCTACGACGTAATACGGACCTCTTACGTTGGGGCCTTGTGCCGAGTGGAAGGTGTCACCACCGGAATCACTATGAAGCCTGTGGCAGAGCAGGCAGCAGACCCAAAGTTGATCGCAGAGGTTAAAAGACTGAAAGCGGCAAACCCCAACTGGAGCAATCTCCGAGTAGCTACAGAGATGGGAACCCACGCCGGTGTAACAGCGGCCATCTTCAATAGCTTGGGCTTGCCATTGAACCCGCGGGGTATGCGCCCTAAAGACCTACGCGAACTGGTGCTGAAAGCGCACAACGAAGAGAAACTGTCCGTAAACCAGATGATTGAGAAATACCCCCAGATAGGCACTTACTTTGCTACTGGCAGTGTGAAGGTTAGAGATGCGGTTGTTAGACTATTGAGCAGGGCTGGCTTAACCCCATACACCGAAGAAGCCGTCATAGTCCAGCAGACCCAGGAACGCCGCACGCCGCTGGTAGCGGCAGAAATCAGAAGAATAATAATAGATTGGCTTAGAAACCCGAAATTACAGGAACAAAACCCGGCCTTTGGTCAAAACTTGTTGCTGCGTATTCCCGACAACGCGAGAATAGCCCAGCTAACAGGTGAATCCGAATCACTCATATCAGACGCTATCGGGCTGCTTCTGGCCGAAGAAAGGCCAATCATCCAACTACTTGAGGGGATTGTCCAAGCGCCCCCTCACGTTCAATTACGAGCCAAACGCGGGGAGTTATCATAATGGATGAGAATCTTCAGCGTCGGATGGAACAGTTTCTCGATAATCACTGGCCCCACATGATGAGTCGCGTTGGGAGTCTGGAAGGACAGGTGCGTCTGCTGATAGGGATAGGTAGCATCACCGTCGCTGGGATAATCACGTTGCTGGTCAAGGCGTGGTAGATGGTACTTCCCTTGATTGTGGTCGGTGGCATAGCGTTATACGGCCTTGCCCAAGCAGCAGTCCAGCCGGCGTCCGCTGACGCCATAGTCGAACCTGATTTGCCCCCAGAAGGCTCTGCCCCGGAGCCGAAAGAGCAACCTCACATCCCGGCCGAGCCACCTACTATGCCTGCACCAAACCGGGATATCGGTATCTGTCGGCTTTTTGTAATAGACACCGTTGATAACCGGTTATCTTATTCTGGTCAACGGCACATAAGGAGCAGATACAATATAGCGGCTGAATGGGTACGCGAAGCCGTCGGGGATCGTATCGCTTACGACCCTGCAATCACTATCTTACCAAGCGCACTCACCGCTGGAGAGATACGAGAGATTGTCCTATACGGCGACTTGCCGAAAGAGATATTTGATTGGCTTGAAAATGCGTTCGGAGGTCGCTACAACCCTTACGACGAGAGACTGATAGGAATGAACCAGACCTGGCAGTTCATCGTCAGAGGCGCTGGCGGCTATGCCGCTGGGTCCCATGTATCGTGGAACGGCCAAAACATCGGGTGGGGAATAGTGGGCGATGCGGTACTCTCTTCCTGGCTCTCTGAGATAGGGCTTGAAACCAACATAGCACCGGACGTTATCTTCATTGGTGACTGCAACAAACCTTCTCGTGGTGAAACCCACCCTGACTATGAAGGCCCGTGTATGCCACGGTCAGAACGGGAAGGTTACGGCACACCCGATGCTCAAACGGGTTCTTTCATACATGAAACCTTCCATGCTATGTTTGGAGCAGACCACTGGGGCGAACTCAACAGCATCATGCAATACTGGTGGAACTGGCCGGATAACATCATAGATGTCCAGACAGCAAGCCTGATACCCGACTCAGGGTATATTTTCTACGCATAGCCCAAATCACGGCAAGACGGTATAATCAACCCGAGGTGCCTTATGCCAAGCAACCAATGCACGAACTCACTGATGGAACTCTCATTCGCCGTAGGCAATATGCTTGGGGCAAAAGATTGTTTCAAAGATGACTACCGGCAACTTTCGGACATCCTTGAGGCATGGGAGTGTTCCAAGCGGGGAGATGTCAAAGACGAACTCGATCTAATGAAAGAGGTCGTCACTAAGGCCGCCGCTTTTGGTGGTGCGGCACGGCAAAAACTTCCTGTAACCTTCTGCCAAGACCTCTGGTATGCACACAACCGGCTTGTTAACACCATGAATATATTCGATGAAGAGGGTCTTGGCCTGGGCCAGCGTGGACCAGTGCCACCGGTTGTAAAAGGGCCGGATGGTGTCGCTATTACGAGAAGCCTAGATGATATACGCGAGGCAGGTTGGCCCAGCCAACCGCCTGTGGTGATAGTTGAGAGCGCAGAAACCGTAGAACCCGCAGAGGGTGAAGCCGCTGCTAGATACGGATCATACGGCAAGAAGGAGGAGAAGAAGAGATGGTATCCACAGAGACTGGCTCGTTAGGACTTTTCCCGGAGGAACCTATAATCCGTTACGAGCGCGACGACCTCACAGAGGATAGCCCTTTATTCAAGGCCCACACATTACTCGACGAATTGCTGGACGCGACTTGCGAAGTGCCTCTGAGTGACATCAACGATATGGCAGCCGAAGTAGGTGTAGACACCACAGATCTGTTAGCGTGGGCCACTAAATCTGAGAGTTGTTTCGTTGACTGGGCCAGCGGGCACATCCGTTGCCAGGAAGAAATGACTACCCAGCCGGTGCCTCCGCCCGAATCACCACCATCCTCACCAGATATCGGCGGGGACGACGACGACGATGACGAGGATGACGATGGCGAAGACAGTTAAGCTGTACGTCAGTGCCGAGTGTGGGGTATGTGAAGATGTGAAGACTGCGGTCAAGAACAAGAACTATGAGGTCGTGGGCGTGTCCGCAGATATCGAGATGATAGATATCGACAACCTTGACGACGATGTCATCTTAGAGAACTTCCCAGGTGTGCCAGGGGCGCAATACGGCAAGCGTACCTGCGAACTCTACATCGACGAAAAGAACCAGAAACTCATGGTAGATTGCAGTAAGGATTGACCGAAGGGCCAGTGAACCGCTAGAATATCCAAAGATTACCCCGAGGAGGGAACTAAAATGGCTTCAGGAAGTGGATTCCGAATCAAGCTGAGTAGCGCGATGCGCCCCTATGTGGGTCGTGTGCAGCGTAACGGCGCAATCCAGAAGGCTTTCGCCAACGAAGGCTGGGTGAAGTCTCTCAACAGTTGTGTCTCATCTGCAGTTAAGGACAAGAATTTGTCCGGTGGCGCGATCAAAGCCGCTGTCCGAGAATGTGCCAAAGGCACCAAAGGCAACTCGATACCGGGCTTCCCCGGTAGCGGTGGCAAATGGAAGCTGCCGAAGTCCCAGCGCGGTTATTAACCTTTACCCGCTGACCCGTTGACCAGACTCCTACTCGAAAGGCAGGCGTTTCATGCCTCACCGAAACGCTTGCCTTTTGGTATGCGTGCCACCTTCCCTGGATACTTCTTCCGCAACTTCCGAAGTTGGTCATCCAACTTAGCGATTCTAGCCGGGAGGAGGTTCGCGTACTTCCAGCAAGGGAAGCATTGGTCCTCTAGGATTTTCTCCACACCCGCCAACTCCACGGCAGAGAACAATATAGGGGTGTAGCCCATACCTACCCTTGGCTCACCACACCCCTCACAGGCCCCATCAGCAAAATCACTGTGCATTTTCTACTGCCACCTGGCCTGGGGCACATCTCAAGGAAAACGATGGCCTTAAATCGGCTCTCACGCACGCTTTGTGCCTAGAGATTGGGGAAAATGCGGCCCAATAGCCAGAATCTGCTCTGGTCTGAGTGATACACACTGTCGGCAACGCGGGATACCTCTTGCCAAGCAAGAGCCTTATCTTCTAGCCCGAGATGCGGAAACACATGGCCGACAAAAACAGCGCCGAACTCTTTGGCCTCAAACGGCAGGTCGGTGATATCGGCGGTTACGACCTGCGGCGCACCCTTACATGCTCTGGGGTCGATGTCGGTGCAGACATCACCAAACCCATGAGCCTTCAAGTGAAAGGCTCTGCGGATGGCTCCGTTCCCGTAAGGCCCACCCACGACAAGTAAGGGCTTGCCACGGCGATCAGCTTCATTAAGGGCTTCATGGTATAGGCTTACCCGGCTTGCGGCCTGATAGACCCCGACGCAGACCTGGGAAGCGAGCAAAGCACCCACAAAGGCGTTCATAGCAACATCGGCGGACCATCCAGGTCCACCATATACCTCATGCCGCTCTTCCGCTCCTCCACCTGCAGTACGGTTTCACCCAGGTGGCGCACCCAGAGGTAGTGGTCTGGAACGAACCAGGCCCAGATACTCGTCTTGGGGGGCACGCAGATAAAGACAACGTCGGCGACCCGGTGCAGTTCCTGCCAGGCGGCCTGGCAGGTTTCAACATCTGGCATATGCTCAAGGACATGGGCACAAAGGACAGAACCGAACTCTTTATCCGCGAAAGGAAGGTCGGTGATATCACCGTAGACATAGTTACAGCCTTCACAAGTGCGAGGGTCAATGTCCGTGCAAACATCCCCGCATCCGTGGGCTTTGATCTTAAACAACGCCTTGGCTTTCACCAACGGCTGTACCCACGCAACATCACTGTAAGCATCTTCTGACTGGGATGGGCCACCCACCACCAAGAAAGGCTTGTTCCGCATCCGTGACTCTTGGTGCGCTCGCTGGTACTTCTCCGCTGATTCTATGAATCGGTAGGCAATACCAGCACCCTGGCTTAGAACTAGGCCAAGCAGAAGGCTATTCATCAGTGTCCCTTATAGTAAGCCTGAAGAACACATAGATCATGGTGAAAGCAGCACATGCAATCGCTACGGCGCTCCAGAAGCCATACTTCCTAGCGTGCTTTGGCAAATCCCTCAGCCGGCTCTTCATCATATAACTCCGCCACGTAATTGACAGGTTCTAAATACACACTCCCCGTATAAGGACTTGTCACCTGCCTCACAGGAGTATCCACTACTGCATGATAGCCGTAAAGTTGCACCGGAGTACAGGAACCGCAGATGCGGCACTCGCTCTTTCTGGCGGCTTGCTCAGGGGTTAGCTTGCCACCCTTAGAGCCACCACTCACCCGGTAAAAGGCACCCTTGCCCTGCACCAGTTTGGTGCCTTTGGTGCCCGCTCTCCAGGCCATATAAGTGTCCGGGGTATCCCAGTCAACCCGGACGGCCATGAGGGCTGCAAACACATCCTTGGCGTGCTGTAGGCCATGTGTCCGGCGCTCTTCAACGACAGATTCGACGCCGGTCTGGCGGCGGAAGTGGGTCTCCAACAGTCGGATATTATCTTTGTTGTAATCGCCCATCATAACCACTTCAAAATGGGCGATATCGCCAACCATCTTGGTGCGGATGCCGTACAGGTGGTCCCTAGCCAGGCCGCCATCCTTGCCGTGACTGTCAGTCAAGCGGGTGAGCATCTGGCGGATACGCTTGTAGATGTCAGCGATGTCGTTCTCTAACTGGATGTGGTCAACGTGAAGCCGTTGCGAGAACAGGTACACCCTGTAGAGGGTAGGGTTTTCCATACCAGCCTGTAACAACTCATCCTTGCTGTCTAGGAATGACCGGATAAGCCACAGCGCACAGGCCATGCAGTTTGGATCGCCACAGCGCACCCGGTGAGCAGATACTTCACCGGTATTTTGGCACTTCTTGAATATGTAATGGCTGTAACAGAGGTTCATCATGGCCGCCTTGTGGGCGTGTTTGGCACCGGCCTGTGCGAGGAATTGGACGACCTGTTCCTTCTTCCCATTCATCCATTCGTCAAGCACGAATCCGAAGTTGTTCCATATCATTCCATTTTCGGGAGATATGAAACAAGTTCGGATTTCCTCATCGCGGTGTGGCGGCGCAGGCACCTCTGCGCTGTCTAACATATCATCCATGAGTTCGCGGAAACCGCCCCCTGCCTGCATCGCCATGTCGCAAGGGTCTTTGATCCCCGGCGGCGCAATTAAGACTTTCAAGCGAGGGAATTGCTCTCGTAGCCGTGCAACCATCTTGGCCCCGGCCTCGTCAGGTTCTTGCCAGGCGTAGATGTTTTCGATGCCCGCTAGGTGGTGGTTCCATTCGCTTTTGTAGTTCTGAGCGCCGGGGATACCCAGGACCGGGAAACCGTGGTAGTCCAGCGTGGCGTAGTCGGTCTCGCCCTCCACCAGAATCACGGAATTTTGCTCCTTGATGACATCGAGGTTCCAGAGGCCGTACATCCGTGGATTAGCCCCTCTGTCCCACCGGAAACGGTCACCGTCGTCCAGTCCAACCCTGAACCGCACCTGAACATCGCTGTTGGTCTCACTGGCGTAGGGAATGGAGATTGCGGAGGTGCCGAAATACTTAACATCACGCCATCCCAGTTCCTCGTAGAGGTAGTCGGGGTTCAAATGCTTGGCCTCAGCCAGTTGCGCGATGGTTGTGCCCTGCAAACGCTTCCGCACGTTCTTTCGTGCAGGTGCAGGAGTCTGTGCTGGTTGTTGCCGTGGAGGTCGGACGTATGGTCCCCGCATCTCACCTGAGAGCAGGTCATGGAGTTGTTTGGCGTTGCCCTTTGCTCCGCAACCGAAGCATAGCCACAGGGTTTCATCTTCATTTACGGAGAAACTTCCACCCCGGTCACGGTGTTGGCTGTCGTCATGGTCGGGCAAGGGGCATGACATCATGTAGCGGGAGCGTGGGTTTGCGGTTCTGCGGTGTTCTCTAGGGGCTAATTGAGAGATAACGTCAAGGACTTTGTATTGTTCTTGACGTATTATGCGCTGTGCTTGTACCATATAGCTTGCCTCACAGTATTGACAGTTCGGGCGCTGATGATATGTGGGTGGGGGGAGAGAAGGCTCCTGCGTTGATAGCGCAGGAGCCTTTTTGTCTCTCCAGCCTAACCGTTTATTCAAACAGCAAGGGTATTATAACGTGGCCGTCAAGACCCCTCAACGCGAGGGTTACCACGCACCTCTACACGCTGTCCGGGTGCCAGAGTCACGGTTCTCTTGACGATACCCAACTTCATGCACCAGTAACCTACCAGACTGTTTGATATGCCCATCTTCCTAGCCGCACTGGAACTTCCCCAGTCGTTGATCAGGCGTGGCATGAGGGTTTCCAACTTCTCCCCATGCTCCTTTTCGACCCGAAGCATTGCCCTAGTCTTATTCGGCATCGTACCGCTCCTGTTTCAGCTTCAAAGATAATGTTGCTGTCTCATGGTCGGTGCCGTGGTCGATGATCTCGCGGATGTGGTCGCCTTGTGTGGCCCAACCGTTCACAACCGTCAGGTTGATTTTGTCACCCACCTCAACGGTCTTTTCCTCTGTGTGCGCTGGGGTAAAAGCCCTGCTGAACTCTTTCTGACCGACAACCTCTCTCAAGCCAATCAGTCGGTCAACTATCGCGGTAGGTGGTCCCATCTCAACAACGACGTAGGGGTGAGGAATCTTCCTGGCCCGATTCGCTTTCATGCGTTGGGACAAGACCATCTTGATGATGTCCATCTCTTTGTAGAGTTCGTTATATTTGGTACGGAGTAGCGCCCATACATCCAGTAGTTCCTCGTTGCTGAAATCAGCGTGAGGTCTCATCACTTGTTCTGTCATCTAGTCCTCCTTGTTTAGTCCTGGCTTGGCAACCAACTAGGTTGCTTACTAGCCTCATCTTCAAAGTGCTGTTGGAGCAAACCAGCTATGTCGGTAGAGGCGTGGTACTCGTCGCGTATGTTCAGGCTCATCCGTCCATCGAGCCGTCCTTTGTCGTTTTCCCTGATATCCCTGACTTTGTTTGCCAACCGCTCTAGCTGTTGACTCTCGTGCCTGATCGCTTGGAGCAGATACCAGCCCTCATAGTCTGATAGTTCGATCTTAAACATGCTTTACCACCGGCTCTGACCCAGGTGATGCGGGTAAGATTTGTATCCCACCCTCCTCGTCGATTGTGATGCGGTCAAAGGTGTCCAGAAATGGTGTGTCACCACTCATCCACCGCATGATTTGGTTCAAGTGCATTAGTTTCTCCTCCACCGCAGGTGGGATTACCTTGCTGTATTGCCCCTCCACCGCCGCCTGGTGACCGATGGCGGCTAGTGTGCTGTACAAGGCGGAGATATACTCCGCCTTGTTCATGGGGAAGCTAAGTGTTCTTGGGTGTGGCATTACGCCTCCTCCTCCTTTTTGAGTACCAAACACGCATCTAGTTTCAAGCGTCGGGTGGGATGCCTTAATTTCCACAAGGCTTTCGCTTCAATTTGACGTATTCTCTCTCTGGTAACTCCGCTTTTCCCGAAAGGCGTACCGTCCCTTAATGACCGGGACACTTGCTCCAACGTCTTGGGGGTGCTATCTCCAGGGTTAAGGCCGAACCGGCCTTTTATGACAAGGCTCTCCCCCTCCGTGATGGTATTTAACACTTGGTCTAATACCGCACTCACATCCTCCCGGTCATAATCAAGCACATACTCAAAAAGGCCGTCCGGAACTCCATGTATAGCTTTCATCAGGCCGATGGGGCCACCTTCTTGCTGGGCTTCCCTATCCCACCGATTCTTTTCACGCCTCGCTTCCTCCATTTCACGCCTCCACTGGTTCGGATAGATCGGCTACTTTCCCTCTGGCACTGGCAATGACGGCGTGCAATCTCTCTACTAGGCGTTCTACCCGTTCAGGGGTTTGCTTGCCGGCAGCGCGAGGAAGTTCAACGATGTAAGGTTTTAGGCTCGCATCTAATTCCTTCATCTGCTCGTTGAGTGCTTGTCTCTGCTCCAACAATGCTTTGGCTGTATCGTGTACTAGGTAGCCTCTGTAAGGCTTTTTCCATTCGTCCTTGCCGGTCAGCCACTCTCCAGTGTTTTCATGCACTCGCCTCACCGTCATGGTGCGTGCGTTCTCATCCAGCAGTATCACATTCACCTCACTAGCCTTGGACTTCCTGGCGGTGGCGAGTTCGGTGTCTACGGAAGCCTTGGCCTTTGCCAGAGAGTCATACTTGTCAATCCTGACTGCGCCCAAAGCGTTCACCTCAGCCGTTTCCCTGGTGAAGTAACCGTCTGCCGATACCTTGATAACCATTCCCTCATATCTAAATTCCATTTCCTATGCCTCCTCTGCTATTGCGTCTACGATAGATTCCATGATTCCGGCCTGGTCCATCTCCCCCACCACTGCCGATATGACCGTCGATTTGCAGTCGAGCAGGGTAGCGATTTTCTCGTCCAACGTGTTTGCGGCCATCAGGTAGTACGCCGTGACTGGCCTTTCTTGGCCCTGGCGGTGCAGCCTTGCAGCAGCCTGTGCGTGTTCCCCAGGCGTCCAGCCAAACTCCAAGAACGCCAGGTGGCTGGCACCGTGCTGTAAACCGTCAACTCCCATGCCCATTGCCTTTAGACCGCAGATCAGAACCTGATAGTTGCCCTTGCTGAACTCGTCAATCGTTTCCTGGCGGTATTTCTGCGAGGAAGCCCCGTACAGAGGCAAGGGGACGTTGACCCCTTTCTTTTTCAATCCCTCGTAGAGGGCATCTGCCAGGTCGATATGGTGGGTATACACCACCAGATTCTCGGACTCAACAAAGTCGCTCACCCAGTCAATGGCGAGGCCCAATTTAGCCATTGCCGCCTCTTTCTTCAACTTGGTAATCTCTTGTATCAGGTAGCCGTAGAGTTTCTGGGTCGAATTGGCCTCGGCCCTACCAGCTATTGCGGTCTCCTTGGCTTGGTCGTCTAGCTGGTTTATCCGCTCACGTTGCTCTCGCAGTTGCTGGCGTACCTCAACCAATCTCTGGTGGACTTCCTTCCGGGCCTTACGATAACCGCTCAGATTCACCTCAAATGGCACCGTCACAGTCTCCAGGGCTGGCAACTCGTCCATCACCTCACTCTTGTTCCTGCGGATCATCAGCTTTTGCCTGAGTATCTTGTCCAGTTCGTCCAAGTTGCTGGCACCGCTGAAGTCCCAAGCGGTGTCTCTCGACTTCTTCTCCTGATTCCACACGGTATCTATCCTCTGTGGGTCGCAGTACCGCATATAGAAGCGATAAGGATTGGGGAACAGCCGGGGCTGTATGCAACGGGTCTGGTGCCAGAGTTCCTTGGGCCTGCTCAGGACAGGCGTACCCGTTAGGGCCAAGACAGACTTCACGCACGGCTGGTCGCAGAGCAGTTTTGCCATCTTGCTACGCTTGGATTTCTCCTCTTTGATGTAATGGGACTCGTCCAGAATGATTGCCTTGAACTGGTGCGCGTGTAAGTCTGCTAGGCGTCGGCTGAGAATGTCATAGTTGCATATGACAAAGTCCTTGGTGACCGGGGCTTGTTTGGTGCCTTTCATCACCTCAATTTCTTCTCCTGGGATACCCAGCCAACGGGCTGTCTCCCTGGCCCACTGGAGTTTGATGGTAGC
>Ga0310122_10000505_pt1 | contig 24664 bp, 53 predicted proteins | sample CB6_Bottom_1051__FD_203503 | JGI IMG/M metagenome (GOLD analysis project Ga0310122, IMG submission 203503) | Marine microbial communities from Western Arctic Ocean, Canada - CB6_Bottom_1051 | ecosystem: Environmental > Aquatic > Marine > Oceanic | place: Canada: Western Arctic Ocean | collected...
AATAAAATCCGATATAGCTAGTATGTGGAGATATTGCGAAGAAAACAAAATAATTTTAAGATATAATAAACAAGAAAATTGTTTAAAAAGGGAGTTGTTACAATGAAAGAATTAAAAATAAATGAAATAGTAATATTTCAAGATAGAATTTATAAGATAGAGTTAGCGAAGATAAAAGGTAATAGGGTTATTTTTAAATTATTAAATGATAAAGAATTAATTAATATAATTAAGGGAAAAATAAAACAATGATTAGTAAAAAAGATTTAAAGAATTATGAATTTAAAACAATAGAAAATTATTTTGATTATATAGTAGAAAGTGAAATTAATGGACAATACAGACAATTAAAAGAATTGATAAATAAACTATCTCCAAAACAGAAAAGATTATGTTTTCTTTATTTGAGTAATGAAAGTTTTAATAATGTAAAAAATATAAAGGAGTTTTTAATATACAATGAATAATATTATTAAGGATTTTATAAAATGAAAGAAACATTAAATCAATTAGAGGAGTTTATCACACACCCTGATAACGAATTTATAACAGATGAAGAACGAAACGCATTTTATATTATTGCCGAATGTATAAATAAATTTCTTAAAAAATATAATTAAAATGAAAGATAAAAAAATATTGAATAATGAAACAATGAAAGAATTAACAAATGAAACAGATGAGAAATATAATAAAAGATTAAAGAAAATGAAAAATAAAATATGTAAAGATTGTAAAACAGAAATAAGAGAATTTAAAGATTATTATAATAATATATGGGTTGGTTGTTTAAATTGTGATGATAAGGATTATTTAAAGGAGATTAAAGAAAATGAAAGATAAAATAATAATAGATATAAATTATTTTTATGATGAAAATAATAAAAAGGTTTTTGATGTTGAAAATATGACCAATGCCTTTAATGAATGTATTAAAGATTTGGAGTGCCTTGAAGAACATAAAATAAAAGATATTTATGGGAATGTATATTCTTATTTGTGTAAAAATTTAGAAGATGCTAAGGAATGTTTTAAAGCTGAAAATGGACAGACAGCAGAAATGGAAATAATAGAAGTAAATGAGAATAAGGAGTGCCTTGAAAAATGACTTTCATAAAAGGAGTAGATGATTATTATAGTAATTGTAATTTATGTGATGTAGAAATACACGATAAAATAAATGATTGTGATATTTGCCTTAAATGTTGGAATAAGTTTGAGGTATGTTGGAATAAAGAAAATGACAGAAGAAAAGATTAAAGTAACAGATAGTAGAGGAGAAGTTTATATTTATAATTTTGATGAATTAATTAAGATGTTAAATAAACAATTTGATTTTATGAAGTTTGAGGTTTTAGAAAATGAAAACTAAAGAAGAAATTTTAGAAATATATAAGGAAGAAAAAGAATTGTTTGATAAAGGTGTTTATTATTTAGGTAATGAAGATCAAAAACTTATATTACAAGGTTGGATTGAATCCCTTGAATGTATTTTAGAAATAAAATAAAAAATTACTTAAATGAGGAAATCTTATTAAAAGAATGGTGAATGTAAATTTAATTGATATTTTTTGGATAAATAAAAAGATCCAAAAAAAACAGGGTTATAAAGCAAGACTTGACGAAAGTTTAGGAATGAGAAGGGGAAAAGAATCAACAAAAACTCAAACATATAAATCAAGACGAGCCGAAAGTATTGGAATGGAAAAGGCATTGAGAAAAAAACCTTATTCAAGTGTTAAGACTATGGATAGAGGGAATAGGGATAAAAAAGTTTTATCTACTAAACAAACAGGAGTGATCGTTAAAGTTTTACCACAAATTAGGCATACAAAAGAGGGAAGACCATACTTAAAATCTCCTAAGAGGGATCAGGGTAGAGTTGCAATGCCTTCAGGTAAAAGAATCTCAAGAACAGGTCGAGAATATTGGGAAACTAGAGTGAATAGAAGTGATGCTATGGGATCTAGAATTTAGATGCCTGTTCTTGTAAAACAAATTATTTAAATGCCTTTTTTTTCTAATCTTTAGAGCAAAACATTTTAAAAAGGCATTGAAAAATGGAAATTACGCAAGGAACAGAGGAGTCATTAAAATCTTTAACAAGGAAAAATGGAAGGACATACACTTTAAAAGATAATAAAGATAGATTTCTATTCCCTATGGAGTATATGAACTTTGAGGATTGCTTAAAAGAAAAGCAAAGATTTGCTGTAAGATTTTTAATCAATACAGGAGCTAGAATTAATGAGGCAAGACATGTAAAGGTTATTGATATAGATTTTGAAAGTAATAGAATAGCTTTAAGGAAAACAAAAACCAAAGCAAGAAAAGGGGAGAAAGTGGGAAAGGTTAGGATTATTCCAATCTCCGCAGAATTTTCCAAGTATTTAAAAAAGGAATTGAAAGAAAAGAACCCTGAAGATTATCTAGGCATTCTATCAAACCCCGCTTTAAACATAGCATACAAGAAAGCTGGAAAGAAAGCAGGAATAAAAGACTATTGGAATATTTCAAGTCATACTTTTAGAAAGACATTAGAAGTCTGGTTAATGAGCTGGGGAGTTAGTGATCTTCCCTTAACAGCACACCTAGGGCACGATATAAGGACTGCTGCGAGTCATTATGTTAGTCCGAATATATTTAGTTATGAAGAGAAGCAACAAATGAGATTAATAATAGGGGATTTATATTCTTAGTAATACAAACATTTAAATACTCCCTGTCTGTTAGGGTATGTATGGAAATAGAAAAAGTAGAATTAAACCAAACTATGTATGTGGGTTACTGCCCTAGCTGTAATAAGAAAATTATTGGAACAAGCTCAAGTCAAGTCGAGTTTAATATTAAGATCCACCAATTATCTAAATATTGCAAAGTTAGGTAAACATTTAAATACTAAAATAAATTAAATAAAGAATGAGGAGAAGAAAATGAGTTATGAGGAACATGAGGCATGGATTTCTTATTTAGATGAACGAAATCAAGTTAGAGAAGGTTTTGTAACAATCGTAAAGTTTGATGGTTTCTTAATTAAATTTAGAACTAAAGGAAATATAGTTAGTATTCCAACTGCAAGAATACTAAAAGTGAAAGAAAAAGAAGGGGTAATTGAAGGTGAGAAAAGAAGATAAGGATATTATTGATTTTAAGAAGAGGGTGATTTCTCAAGATCCAGATACAGAAATTGGAGAAGATATTAGAAAAGAATTAATTGAAGAAGAGGAAACTGGAATACATAGAAGTGATATTATTGGCAAGAATGAATTTATCTTACAAGAAAAATATAGAGAAGAATTAAGAAAGAATTATTTTGATAATATTGATGTTCTAAAAACATATATTGATATGAAAGAGGATTATTATCCTATTGTATCTTGTTGGATTATTGGCACATATTTTCATGAGAAGTTCAAATCATTCCCCTATTTGTTCTTCAATGCCATGAGGGGAAGTGGTAAGACTAAAATCCTAAGTTTAATAGCTGAATTAAGTAAAGATGGCAGTTTAATGACTTCTCCTACTGAAGCTGTATTGTTTAGAACTAATGGCACATTAGCCATAGACGAGTTTGAAAGGATAGGTAGTAAAGAAAAGGCTTCTATAAGGGAATTACTTAACGCTTGTTACAAATCTGGCGTTAAAGTGTTTAGAATGAAGAAAAAGAAGGTTGATGGGCAAGAGGAACAAGTAGTAGAGGAGTTTAAACCATATAGACCCTTACTTATGGCTAATATATATGGGATGGATGAAATATTAGGAGATAGGTGTATTCAGTTAGTTTTAGAGAAAAGTGATGATGATATTATAACTCGATTGAGTGAAGATTGGGATAATAATGAAATGATTAAAGAAATCAAGAATCGTGTAGGGAGTGTAGGTAAGTGCAGGTTGTGTAGCCAAAAGTATCTATATAGAGAGTGGGATAATTATCTACATTCTAGATATGGGAATTCTATACAATTACATACACAACCTACATACCATACATATAATAATAATAATATATATAATAATAATAATAATACACATAATAATAGTGTAGGTGGTAGTGTAGGTTGTGTAGGGGATGATTTAACACCTTTTTTCAATAAAGTTGTCGAATCTGGCATAAAAGGAAGAAATTTGGAGTTATTTTTACCATTATTTATAATTGCTAGGATAATTGGAGATATTGATTTAGTTAATATTATTAAGATTGCTAAGGATTTAATTAAAGATAAAGATAAAGATGAGGAAGTTGAGAGTAGAGATATAATGGTATTTGACTTCATATCTCAATTAGATAACTATAAATTGAGATCAGTTAAGGAATTAACCATTGAATTTACTAATTTTTTAGGAGAAGAACATGATTATATGGATTCCGCCGCATTTGGTAAGGCATTAAAGAGATTAAACTTAGTTTTAGACAAAAGAAGAGTATATAGAGGAGTTGAGGTAACATTAAATATAAAAAAAGCTCAACAAAAAATGAAAATGTTTAGGAAATAAAATGGTAAAAGAATTTAATTTAAGAGAAAGAAGACAAGATGAATATGGAGATTATTGTTATAAAGAAGATGATGTAAAAGAATTTATTAAGAGGTTGAAGGAAGGTACAAATAAACAAGGATTTGTTAAATATATCTTAATAAAAGATTTGGACAAACTAGCAGGAGATAAATTAATAATTAATTGATTATAAGGAGGTAAAACCAAAATGCAAGAACAAACAAAAACAAGCAATGAAGATTGGAGAGAGAATGTATCTGGAGAATCTAAAGCAACACTAAAAGTGCAAGACGGAGAAACAGAAGAATTTATCTTCTTAGATGAAGGTAAGAAACATCATCATTCTGACTTTGGAGATTCAGTAGTCTTTAATATTAGACACCAAGATGTAGATAAAAACTGGTATATCAATCCAGAAAACTATACTTTGTTAAAACAGATAAAGGATCTTGGAGATTTAACTAATTTAAAAGTTAAGGTATCAAGAACTGGATCTAAAAAGTCGGATACAAGATATACTATTGTAAAGGCAGAAGGAACATTTGCTGGAGCAAAAGTAGAAGGGGCGTAAGCCCCCTCATAGTTAAATAAAATAATCAGGAGGTAATAAAATGCCAGATGAAAAAGAAGAAACAAAAGAACCTGAAGAAGAAGTAGAAGTTGAGGAAGAATCAGAAGAAGAATAAATCATAGTCTTCATACATCAATATGAAGATAGACTAGGGAATCGCAAGATTCTCTTATCACCTCTTTTGCCCCTCCAGAGAACCCAACTCATATTAGTTTGCTCTCATAGCAAGAGTATGGTTGTAAGGGAGTAATTCCCTTGTGGAAAACTCTGGGAGGGGTTTTATAGTCAAAGAAAATGAGAAGATGTCCAGTATGCAACATAAAATTTGAAGTTTATAGCACCACTTCTTCAAGAGGTGCAAGAAGAAGAAGACATAAAAGACCCTCTAGCTCTGCAACTTGCAGTAAAGAATGTTCAAGAATATACAATAGATGCACATCAACCTATCGTTTTAGATTAGTATCAAGAGGTAAATTAAAATGACAAAAGAATTTAATCTAAGTGAGAAAATTTGGCATAACCATGATGGAAGATTAGAGAAATATTCTATAGGAAAAGAAGATGTAAAAGAATTTATTGAAAAAATAAAAGAATGGGTCAAACCAGAATGCCATATTCATATAAATAAATATGCAGGAGATGAACTATCAAAATGAACGAAATAATAACAGCATACCTAATAGGAATGATAGGAGGACTTGCTATGGGTGCAATAGCAGGTTTGTTTATCTTTTCGGATGTGTTTGAGCTTCCAACTAAAAAAAAAGGAAAACATAAACAAAGTTTCTTTGAACATTATGACCTTTATAAGATAACTTATGTTCTCAATTTATTATTTTGGATTATTTTATTTGTAACAATTCTTTTTAGTAAATTTATTTTAGAATTTAAACTCTTATCTTTGATAATTATTTTTATTGCTATTGAATTAAATGTTAAATGGTTAGAGGATAATGAAAAGAAATGATAAGAAAAGGTAAGTTACACAAACCATGTAAGAAATGTCATAAATATTTTCAACCTTCTGGGAGAAACAGCACACTTTGTGATATTTGTCATAGGTTAATTATGATTGAAACTAATAGGAATAGGAGTAAAAGATGACAGACTTTATATCAAAGACGACAAGAATGAATGAAAGAATAGGGATGATATTAATGTTAGGTTCAATATTTATATTTGCTTCTGGCTCAGCTAAAAGTGGCATAGACCAAATAGGATTTATAGCGTTTTGGTTTTTAGGAGGATTGCTTTATTTTTTTAGTGATAATATTAAAATATTTAATGGAAAACGGAAAAAATAAAGATGAAATCGATTAAATTAAAATATTGTAATGATTGCGAGATGTTTTATAAGACTACGAGAAAGCATACAAAATATTGTTATAAATGTCGTATACAAAAAAACCCTAAATTAAAGTCAATTAAAGATATAGAGGAATTCTTAATAGAATGAAAAATGGAAGAAAGAAAAGAACACTTAGCAAATCGCTTAACTGATTTATTAGATCAGTTTTATGAATTAAAATTGGAACAAGATAATATTTATTTAGGAAGACATAGAACAGAACTTAAATCACAAATTGAAATGTATGCCACAGAATATTTTGAATTAACTCAAAGCAATTTTATTTATAATAAAAAAAAGGGAGATACAAAGTTATGAAAATACCAACAAATAAAAAAATATTGGATGCTTGTTGTGGGAGTAGAATGTTTTGGTGGGATAAAAAACAACAGAATACAATTTTTATAGATAATAGGGAATATGATAAGGGATTCATAGACAATCGCCCAAATAGAGAACTCCATCCTGATATGGTTATGGACTTTAGAAAATTAGAGTTTAGAGACAAAAGTTTTAAATTAGTTGTCTTTGATCCTCCACATTTAATTGGAAAACCTAATGGATGTAGAATGACAAAAAGCTATGGAGTTTTAAATGCAGAAACTTGGCAAAGTGATATTAAAAAAGGGTTTGATGAATGTTGGAGAGTTTTAGAAGATTATGGAATATTGATATTTAAATGGAATGATGCTAGTAAAAAAAGAAAAGAAATATTAAGAATAATTGAAAAAGAACCATTATTTGGTCATCCTAATGGAAGTAAAATACCTACTCATTGGTTCTGTTTTATGAAAATACCAAAAGAAAATGAGAGATAAATACGGAAACTACCTAACAACAAAGGAGTTCTTTAGTAGGTGGAAACAAGGAATTCAGAGTATAACTCCCCTTCAACAGACAAAAATCTCGTTACAAGGCGTTGTAATGGTTCTAGTGGGTGTTATAATAGGACTTATCTCTACTTTTATGACAGGGGTTTGGTGGTTATTTATTGTTTTGATAGGTAGTTTATTTCTTACAACTGTTAATTTGATAGGAACTTTACAGAGATATTTTGCTCTAAAGAATCTCGATTCTGAATTTAGTATGATGAAAGGAGGTGTTCAAGATGAATAAATTAGGACAAGCACAAGTATTTGGAATTGTTTTTGCTATCATAGGAGCAATTATGGCTTTTGTTATGGTTAAAAGCATGGGTGCAGGGATATTTATTAGTATTATAACTGTAATCTGTTGTGCAGTAGTAGGATATATGATACCAGTAGCAGTAGGTTCAAGATAATGGAAGACCATCTGTTGAATGAGTATAAGGAATATAATGATGATGGATCATATATAAAAAAGGATAAATTGTTTGGTTATAGAATCATTTATCCTTTTAAAAATCCTGACAGGAGTATTAATTGGTTTAATGTAATCACAGGTGGAAGTTGGGGAAAACTAATAGTATGTATGATTATAGTTTTATTAATATTATTTAGTGTTTATGCTTACAAGAAAGATGTAGCTAATTGTTTAGAAGTTATAGAAAATCCTTGTGATTATTGCGATAATACCATTCTAATAAATCCAAATGCTCAATTAGACTTATCTGAAAGTTGGAGTTATGAAGGGAGAGAAGGATAAGTTTTAAATACTTTATTTACTTTATTATTTTTTATTCTTTTGTGTATCAAATTCATAATAATATCTCCACCTCTTATCTCTAATTGCTCTACATTTATGGCAATATTTTGAATACTTCATAACTGTCTTGTATGTATTATCACACTCTCGACATAATTTTGTTTTCATAATAGGACTTTTTCTCCCCATTGTTATTTTTTATTCTTTTGTAATGAAGGGTATACTTTTACAACATTTAACATGATATATTGATATATTCTTTGGTATTTCTTAGAACATCCCTTAGAACAAGTAAGAGCATCCTTTCTCCGTTTAGGTCTAGTTCTTTTACCTCTCCCTCCCTTAACATTATAGGTTTCAAAATCCTTGTCGCAAACCAAGCATTTTTTTATCATTATTACTTCTTGTAAGATTTCTTAGCTAATTGTAAAACTTCTTTAAAAGATTTTTTAGGATTTTTTTTCTTAACTTCCTTTACATGAACTAACCATTTGTTTACCATTTTTATCGCCTCCCTATTTTAATCTTTACCCTTCTTTTAGAAACAAGATATTTTTTAAATCTCTTGAGGCTTGGAGCTCTAACTTTCATTGCTAATGATTCTTTAACAGCTGGAAATTCCAATTTTCTTTCTGTTTTGTAAATTGGCGTTTCTTTTACTTTCTCTTTTGGAGTTTTTTGTATTACTACCTTCTGTTTTGTAATTATCTTTCTTGGTGCAGGTTTAAATGCAACTCTTTTAACTCCTACCTTTACTTTTTTCTCTCTATATTTAATAAAACGAGTAGGAGCTCTACTCTTAACTTTCTTCTTTACCATTATTATCAACTCCCTATTTTTGCAGTAACTTCAATGCTTGAAGCCCTACTGCTATAACAACTATACCTGTCGCTAACTTCATAGGTTCTTGAATCCAGTTATTCGTCTTAACGAATTTGCGTGGTCTTCTTGGAATAAGTCTAACTATTTTTCTTTTCTTATGTGGGTGTGTCATTTTTTCTTGTTTCACTGCCTAATTGGTTTCGTTACGAATATACTTTTAATATTACTAAATAACTTCTTATGATTTTTAAAAAAATCTTGTTGTCCTTTAAAAACATTTTGTTGTTGTGCAAACATATTCCTTCCTGAAAATATCTTTTTATGATTTGTAAAAACATTAGGGGCATATAATTGGTTGTTTTCCTTACCACTCCAGTATCTTTTGTCTTCTTGTTTCCTTATCCTTTTAACTTGTTCTTTTAGCCATTTCTGTCTTTTCTCTTCTTTATCTCTTAGGAATTCTCTTTCCCAATGGCTTAATTTTTTTCTTTCATGATGGTATTCAATAGTTCTATCTCTGCTAAAGTTCTCCCTTTCCATTTTATCTAGGGCTTTCTTATTTCTCCATTCTGCGAACTTGTCTTGTATTAATCCCATTCTCCTTATAATTTTTAAGTTTTATTCTTTTAATTAATTTATTAATACTTCCATAGTTTAGCTCCCAACCATCCTACTCCAATAAATATACAAATAAGTAGGGCAATAGCCAAACCTGTCGGAGCTTTTAATCCTATTAATAACATTGAATAAAAGGCTATCATTATTATTAATGCTGAATTGGGCATCCTGTATTTTGCTGATAAGTATAACACTAAAACGAAAGTTAGCCCTATGAATATTTCCATACTTCCTGCAAAATACTGCACGAATATTGTTTCTAAATCTAAAGGTTTGACTACCATTTTATGTATCTCCCGGACTTCTAATCCAATCCCATATCGCCAATAAATATCCTCCTACAAAGGGGACTATTAAAATCCATAAAAACCAAGCAATTATATCTTTATCCCCTCCAGTTCCTGCTAAATTTATTAAAGCTAACCAATCTCCAATAAAAGATAACAAAAGGGCTGATGCCATAGCTGCTGTAACTGGAAGAGTGAATGTTTGTTTTCCAAAAAGAGCAATAGTAACTGCTCCTGCAACTAATGAGATTATGCCTATATTATTGAATATAATACTATAAAAAGGGGAAGCAAAAATTTTAGTAGTAGCGGCAGAAGGAACTAATCCAAAGAACTGTATTAAAACTCCAATTCCATGATTTACCCCTAACAAAGCTAAGAGAACTTGTAATGTTAGTGCTATTACTACATAAGTATATATTTTTGCCATTACCTCATCATCTCCCTTATACCTATTGCGAATGTAATCATTGCTGCTATAATGCTATAAACTCCATTCACTTCTATACTGCCCGGAAGAAGAGGGAGTAATCCTAAATAAGCATCAAAAAACCATATCCAAGCTGTTGCAAAAGCTGCAATAGCTGTTGGAGAATATATTCCAGTTGTATATGATAAAGTTCCAGTTAGTATGAAAACTCCAAAAAAGATTATTATTGATAATCCCCATTGAGTTAATCCAAAAATTCCTCCATCATCCATATAGCTTTTTAATTTACTAACAAAACCATCTAATGTTCCCTTAGATGTTTGATCTGATATACCCCAGACTTTAGTAGCATTAGAATAATTCCCTCCAATATTCCAAAAATAATTCATTAAAATATAACTATGATTTCCTGTGGAAACATTTACAGACAAATTTCCTCCCCCCGTATCTGTTGAAGTATTAGTGCCCAATACAGAACCTGATTTATTTGTCAAGATAAATCCCCATTCATCCACTACCCAATAACCAGTATTCTTGAAAGTAAAGTTGAATTGATAATAAGTATTATTGTTCAAAGTAAAATCTAATGGTTCAATAGCCCAACTAATTCCCCTTATAAAATCATAACTCTGATTTGCTGTTGTTAAAGCACCCATTGTAATTGTGCTGTCTTTAGGTTGGAAGGAAGTTATGAAAGTATCATAACCCTTCTTTACAAATGTAAATCTCGTAAGAAAATCGGGATTGAGGAAGAAATTAAGTCCTCCATCTGCTCCTGTCGTTCCACTACCTAATAAAACTCTATTTCCTGATACAATTCTTGAAGCATTAACAAATACACCCTCAATCGCAATACCTGCTGGACTTACAACCTGTAAAGTTATATCTTCTCCATCTACCGTCTTTAATAAGTATAAAACAACATTAGTTACTGTATTGTTAATTGATTGTTCAGTTTTGTAAGTTCTTTGTGGATAATTTCCATCAAAATCAGAATACTTTACTTCCAAGTTTTGTTGTATTGTTAAGTTAGGAGTTGCACAAAAAGCAAAACTTGAAATATTAGCACTTTGATCTATAAATTGATAAGTTCTATTAACAGTTCCTGTTCCTAAATAATAATAAATCCAATCTCCAATTTCAATAGTAAAATTTATATCTGAATTATCTATTTCATCCTTTGCAGTAAAATTAATAAAAGGAGTATTCAAACCTGCCGTTCCACAAGCAGACAAGTTCAATAAATCTATTGTTTGAGTATGTATTGAGGTATTTATTATATCATTACCATAAAAAACATTCCAACTAAAATTAAAAGTCCCTACTCCTAACGGAACATCAAATCGGAAAGTAAAATTCATGTCTGTATTATTTCCTGACTTAGTGCTTGTATAATTAGTATTATTATAAGTAAAATTTGCAGTAACAGTTTCAGTTCCTGAAGAACTTATATTCAACTTAAAGGTTTGGTCTTGACTTTCATGAACACTTGTATTATAAGTTTCACTCCAATAAAAAACTTTATAACTCCAGTTAATTGATTGAGTTACTTGATTTCCAAAAGTATCATTAGCATAAAAGGTTAGAGATTTATTTGTTGGGTCTGTTATATTAATAAAAGTTCCATTATCATTACAATTAACAGTAGTATTACTTTTCTGATATTCAAGAATACATATAGATAAGTGAGTATCATTAATAGTCCAATTAACTCTTAAATTATTTCCAACAGAAAAATAATCAATAGTTTCATTTGGAAAGGTAAGTGTTAATTCTGGAGGACTACTATCAATAGTGAAAGTTCTGTTTATATCCCAATCTGAAACATAAGTTATAGAAGTGTTACCTTCTGTAATTGCATTCCAAAGAAAAACATCATCAAATCCAAAAGTATAATTAAATTTCCTACTTGATGCTGTTCCTGAAATAGTTGAGTAGTTTGTAGTAACAACACTTGAATTACTTTTGACCCAAATATAAATAGTTTGATTTCTTAATCTTGCTCCTAAAGAAGTTGCATTAACTTCAAACTCTTGAAGTAGATTAGTTGAGTTAGTATCATTAGTAGGATTTATTAAAGTTGTTATAGCATTTGGATTAACAAAAAAGGTTACACTATCTTCAATAAGAGCATTAAGACTATCATTACAATAAGTTCTCCAAGTTGAACTTTCTGTTCCTGAATTTAATCCTGTAAAATTAGTTCCTGCTACAACAGGTGTTGAATTAGTTACTCCTTCATCTAAAGAATACCAACAATAATCTACTGCTGTATAAGTATAATTCATAACAGTTTGTTCTTCATTATAAGTTGTATTTGTAGGATATCTTATTGTAATAGTTGGATTTACAAAAAAAGTTACACTATCTTGAAGAAGAGTATTAGAACTGTCATTACAATAAGTTGTCCAAGTTGAACTTCCACCTCCTGAATTTAATCCTGTAAAATTAGTTCCTGCTGTTACAGGAGTTGAATTAGTTACTCCATTATCTAAACTATACCAACAATAATCTACTACTGAATAAGTATAACTCATATTAGTTTGTTCTTCCTGATATGTTGTATTTGTAGGATAAACTAAATCTAAACTATTAAATTCAGATGTATAGGTAATTCCTGAACCACTATTATATAAATCAACTATTTCAGAACCAGTTAAATATCTACTCCAAGTTCCTATTTCATCAAATGCATATCCACCAGATTTAGTTGCCATTCCAGTTGCATCTCCTGCGATTGTAAAATTATTTAATGTAAAACCAAAAGAACTCCAATCAAAAGTTTCATCATTATATTTTAATACTCCATCTATCCAAAAACTTCCATTTCCATTTCCATCATTTGTGACTTGTAATACTATAAGGTGCCAAACTCCTGAAGTAATTAAAGGAACACTTAAACTATTAAATTGCCACCCTCCTGAATATACTATCCTTACTTCATGATTTCCACTTTCAAATCTATTATGCATAAAATCTCCACTATCTCCATCTGAACCCATCATATTTACAGACCCTGTCTGACTTGCTAAATCTACTCCATTAACCCAATAAGCAATAGTAAAATTTCCACTTGATTGATTAATTATACCTTTAGGAACTCTAACTCTATCTTCAGAAAGATAAGTAAAATTTAAACAATTACCAATCAAACAATCAGTTCCACTTTCTAATCTATGAGTAGCACCTTGAATTGTTCCATTAAATTGTTGTTGTTGGTGGTTATCTCCTTTAACACTATCCTCTGCTACATCTCCTGAAGTTTCATCAAATTTCCAATAACTTACAATATCTACATTAAGAGATTCTGTCCAAGTTGCCCATTTATTTAATCTCTCTCCAAAAATAGTTGCAACCCAATCTCCATGTTCTCCCTTATCTATATCTACAAATACTCCAATAACAATTTCTCCCTTTGGTAAAATATTTTTCTTATCTCCAAGAGCAACCCATTTATATTTAGGAGATTTAACATGTTTAATTATGGTTGTTTCACAATCAAATTTATCATTAGGATTATTACATTCTGTTTCTGTTACATCAAATTCATCAAAACCATCTTCAACTCTATATCTTAATTCAAAGTCTTTAGGCATCTTCTTATTATTATTATCAACATTATAGAATTCCATTTTCTTGAAAACGTTTTCATAACTTTCTGCATTAGTTATTTTAAATTCAGCTACCTTCTGTAAAATTCCTTTTCCCCTATCAATAACCTGAACATTATTAGGAGTTAGTAATTCCACCTCTGCTATCTTACTTCCTATACCAAATGCATTTTTTATGGTATATTTTCTTTCATCTTCGTCATAAGTTTTAATATTATCAAACTCAAAAGCACTAACTAAGGGAATTAAAAATAACATTACCAACATTACCATATATATAGCCTTCATTTTATTATGTTACAAATCTTGCTGAAATAAAAGCTCCTGCTACTGCAATAACGACTGCTATAAAATATGGCATAGTTAATTCTACAATCAAGCAAGTTGCTTTCTTGTTATCACTTATGCTAGAATTACTACAATCTAATTGGCTATCATCTTTTGCTTCATCAATCACATCAGCTAAGGGTTCAATAAAAATCATAGCCATCATAAAAATCATGACACCTATCATCAAACCAATTAAAGCAGTTTGAGCCTTGTTATTCAAAACCATCTTATTCCTCTACCTCCTTGTCTTTTTTGTCTTCTTTTTCTTCTTTGCCCTCTTATTACTGCGGCAACTTCAGCTCTAGTCTTTAATCTTTGAGGGGCTTTTTCTATCCAAACATCTTTTAAAGGAACTCTTATTCCTTCTTTAATTCTGTAAGCTCTAAAGAATCTAGGATCAGGAATAAATGAAGGAGCTCTTGTTTTTGCTTTTATTTGTCCTTTTTGTTGAATACCAAATGTAGCCACGATTGTTTCTCTCGCTACTCTTGCTCCTCTTTTAATTGCTTCTCCTCTCTGATATTTTCCTGCTAAGAAAACTTTTCTTCCTCTTTTTATTACATAAACTCTATATGCTTCAACATACCTCTCTCTTTTCTTTTTAATTACAGGAGTAACATCTACTGGTTTTATTGTTGGAAGCAAGATAATAGGTGATTTTGTTAGAGGTCTTAATATTGAAGGAAGAGTTATTTGGGGCGTAATTAAAGATTTTCCTAATTCAGATCCTAATTTAGGAATTAATACAGTTCTTAATCTTGGTAATTGAGGTTGGCGACTTATAATTCCTGCTGTTAAACCAACTCCAAGAATTCCAACTTCCACAGGTTTAATTAATGGTTTAGTTATAGGTTTTAATTTAACTCTTTCTTCAACTCTTGTTCTTAATAATGGAAATACTGTTAGACCAACTTTAGTAGCTGGTAATGCGTATCTTGTAGGAAATAATAACGAAGCTCCAGCAGTTCCTAATGGAGCAATAGTAGGAAATCTTGATTTTAATTCTGCAAATTTTAATCCTGTAATATCTAATCCTTTAACTCTGAGAGGTCTAGCAACTATAGGAGGTCTAGTAACTTGTGAGGCAGGTTTTTTAGATTCAAGAGCTAATCTTACTTGAGCTTTTTTACCTATTGGAAATACTGAAAGTTTTTTTATTTTAAAAGGAAATTTTACTATTCCAACTTTCTTTGGAACTACTACTTCAGTTATTTTAAATTTTTCTGGAACTTTTATTTTTGCCTTTGGAACTATTTCAAATGTTTTAGGTAATTTTCCTTTAACTGTAATACCTTTCATATATGTTAATTCTTTTACAGCCCATTGTTTTTCAAGACCTAATGGAAATCTTTTTCCTACTCTTTGGATTCCTAATTCTTCAAAAGTTGTTGGAGTATATTTTGCTTTTACAGATTTAGCAACAATAACTGCCCTTTCAGGAGAACGAGGGCGAAACATAGTTAGTCTTGCTCCTTTTTTCCCTTTAGGTGTTATTCTATAAAGTTTTTCAACTTGGATAAATCCTATGGTTCTTTTTAATTGTGGTTGTCCTTTAAATTCTATAATTGTTTTTCCTCTTCCACTAACTTGTTCTGCAATTCCTCTTTCTGAAAGTCTTCTACTTATATCTTGAAGAAGTTGTATTTTTCCTTTTAATCCTTTAGTTACAATTTGTTTTCCATATAATCTTCCAAAAGTTACTGCTGTTCTTTTTGGTAATTCAAGTAGCGCTCTAGGTGGTGCTCTTTTAATATCTCTAAAGTAAGCAACTTCTCCAGTTATTACTCCTTTCTTTCCAACTTTTAAATCTAATATAGCTCTTCTAATTTGAGGTTTAGAAATTGTTATAACTTTTGCTGGTTTTAATTTTCTTACAATAGGTATTTTTCTTAATCCCTTCATAAAAGGAATTTCTTTTGTTCCTTTCCATATTGGATATACTTGTGTTATCTGTGCTCTCCTACCCATTTTTTCTGCTATGTAAGTTGGAGTTGGAAGTTTTGGTTTTACTTTTGGATAAATTTTAGGAGTAAATGGTTTAACTGCTCCAGCTACACCAATACCTTTGGCTATTCCTGCTCCAACCCCTCCTGCTAAACTCCAAGCCCCTATATATCCTGCAGTTACCAATGGTTTTTGTAACATCATTTTATATTGTGCAACTGGTTTAGTTACTGCCATTAAACCAAAAGCTCCAGCTGTAGCATATCCTAATGGTGGAATTGCTGCACCAATCAAACCTAATGGAATTCCTATTGTAAGTATTACAGGAATATCTTTTTTAAATGCTGGAAGTATTGCCATTTCTTGATATGCTTTAGCTTTTACTTCAAGTCTTTTTTGTGATGCTTTTATATCAGCTCCCATTCTTTTTTCAAATTCTTTTTGATATAATGTTTGTAATTCTGGTTCACTTATTATCCCCTCTTCAGTTTTTTTTATTAAACCCTTAACATACGGACTTTCTTTTAGTTGCTTTTCTTTTAATTTTCCTATTCCTTCTAATCTTTTTGATTCAATCCTTTGTTCTTTTGCCATTAATGCAGCACCTCCTACTCTTGGATATCTTCTAAGAATTTCTTTAGGTGTTATATCTTGACGAGGCATATATTCAACACTAGGAAGAGAAGTTATTGTTTCTCTTCTTGAAGGTCTTTTTGGAAGTCTTTTAAAACCCGATACAAGTTCAGCTGCTCTAATTTCTCTTTCTTTTTTTGTTCCATGAAATTGTGCATATATTCTTTTCTCTATTCTTGCAAAAGGTTTTGCTATATATTTTTCAACAGGTGGAGCAATAACTTTCATTCTAAATTCTTTAAGTTTTTCCCTTGCTTTTTCTTGATAAGGTTTTAATTTAACTTCACTCATTTTTTGAATACCTACTTTTTTAATTAAAGGTAAAGCAATGGTAGGGTCAAGGTTCATCCAAGTTTTTGGATCTCTTGTCTTGCCAACTTTGAAAAGTGATTGGTTAAATTCTAAGGGCATAGATTTTGTTGTTGGTAATATTGTTGAAGCTCTACTTGCTTTTACTACATTAGAACCTAAAGCATATTCTAAAGGTAGCGGAGATAATCTTTTTCCTTGCCAAAGAAATCCAGTTCCTCTTCTTTGAAATCGACTAATAGCACTTGGAGAAATTCTTACTCTGCCTCCCGTTAGAGTATCTATTCTTTTAGAAACATAAGTAGGATATTTTTTAGGGGCATATCTTTTTATAAGTTCTCCTGTTTTTTGTTGAGTTATTTCTTTGCCCTTTATTTCATACCATTCTTTTTTTGGTAATCTAAATGTAAATTCTCCAAGAGTTATTCTAGGAAAATCAAACTCTCTTCTCCTAGCTTGAGCAAATCTAAATCCTTTTTTTTCCATACGACTTAAATATTTCCATACTTGGGGGGCTTTGTAATATGCTCCTGACCAATATATCTTTCTTCCATACTCAAACTCCCTCATTTTCTTGATTTGAGTTTCTGCAACACTAATTTGTGATCTAATTGGAGAAACTTCACTTGTGAATCTAGCTTTTTCCTCTAAAAATCTTTGACGAGCAGTTCTTTTAACCAATTTTCTTTCTTGAACATGTCTTCTTAACTGCGTTCTTGTAAATTGTCTTCTTTCTGTTCTTGTAAATCTAGGAACAGCTTTAAATTTTTCAATTATTTTTTCTTTTTTAAGTAATACTGCTTCTCCTTTTTCAATTTCTGCTCTTGCAGCTCTAACAGCAACTTCTTGTTTCTCAATTTGTTTAAGAACAGTTACCACCTTATCTTAACCTCCAAGAACTTAGGAACTTTCTTAAACTTGACAACCTTTTTAGGAATAGAAATAGAAATCTGTTTAGTTTTTTTATTTATGAATACCTTTGTCTTAAAAACTTTTTCTTTCAATGGTATTTTTTTGTTCAACAGGGTTAGCTCCCATTTTACTAGTAAAAGACTATTTAAATAATTTATTAAATAATTTATTAATCAAAGTCATCTTCTTCCTCGTCTATATAACTAACACCCTTCCCCTGTTTGTTTTGTAGAATTCTCAAGAACTTTTCCTTTTCCATTAACAAATGATATAAGGTTTCTCTAAAATCTTTTTTAGTCTTATCTATTGCAGCAATCTTATCTGTAAATTTTGAAAAGGATTTAATATCTCCTTCCTTAACATCAGAAACTAATTCACACCACACTCTATCTAAATCCCAATTCCAATTAATTAATTTTCCTTCTCTTGAATGTCTATGAGCATCTTGCCATAACCTATCAATTCTTATTAGTATAGCAATAGTAGAATTGAACTTGCTTTGTCTATTTTCAATTTCTACCATTAGAAAAATCCCTTATCTTTATTTTTTTCTTTTATAATTTCATTTATGGAAATCCCACCCATGCTTTCTATAGCTTTCAGAACATCATAAATTGCATTTTTATCAGACATGTTAAATTTTCTTCTGTATAATAATCTATAAGTTTCATCTCTTATTTCAATCTTAGCATTATCTCCCTTACGATTATAGGAAAATTTCATTTCTTTTTGTTTTTTCTTCTTCATTAATTATCCTAAGATCTGAAAATAATCCAAAGCAAACCACACTCCTCCTAATAAAACAACAAGTGTTATTAATGTCTTAACATTGAATGAACTGGAGGGTTTTATAGCCTCCATTTTCATTTTTGTAAATATTAATCTTTGTGGAGAAGTTAGGTTACCATATTCTTCTGCTTCTTCGTAATCTTCTTTAGGATTAAAAACTTTATATTCAACTTTCCTTTCTTCTTCTTCATCTTCGGAGATAGCTGGTTGAGTATTCCATTCTTTTAGAATAATTAATGGCATTTTTTTATAGTTCAGCATATTTCCTGAACGAGCATCATAAATAGCATCATTAATCATTACTGTATCATCCTCTACTTTTTCTATCCTAAAAGCAACTTGTTTATTAGATTTTATCAAGCAGACTAGAACATGATCTCTTCTTAATTTGCCCTTTCCAAAAAATACAGATAAAGGAAGTCTAAATTTTTTCTTCTTTGACTTTTTTCCTTCCATCATTTCTGAAAGTGTGTCTTCAATCCTATCAATTTTTTTACTTATTGGTATCTCTGCCATAATAAACCTCCTTACATGTATTCGGTTGGTGTTTGTTCCTTATTACGAGGATTAAACCAACCTCTTTTAACTTGCGATTGTCCTTTTTTTGTCATTTCTGTTCTGCTTTCTCTTGTGCTTGTTACGGAAGTCTTAACTAAGAATCCATCTCGACTTAATGAAGTGCCCAATATAATCTGGGCATCTCTTTTAAAACAATTAGCAAAAGCGTTCATATTCATAGCCTTGCAGTATTCAGAAATCTCAAGATTTGTTCTTACAGGAATTCTAACACTACCTAATTCGTCCTCACTTAGATTTGCTGATTTAATATTAGATTTAGTTGTTAATAATTGCCTAAAAAAAGCAATAGGATTATTCTTTTGAGGTTCTTGGGGATAACCATATCCCATACCTTGCCTAAATTCTTCGTCTTCTATTATTTGTTCTTCATCTACTACCATTATACTTGTTGTTCAGTTGTATCTGCAACTTGTTCCTTTATTTTTTCTACTGTTTCTCCTAATGTTTGTTTTCTTGCCTTTGACCATAATATTAAACAGACTAATACAAAAATTCCGAAAGTTATTACCTGTTCTGCTCCCATATTATCATTTTAATTTTTTATTATTATATTCTTTCCTACATTCTTCAAAATGCCATGAAACTAATACAAACATAGCTCCCATCAAGAAAGCTAACCACCAACTCCTATAATCTGCTATTGAATTTAAATAAGCAACAACTAAAACAAGACAAATATCTCTACAAAAGATATTAATCCATTTTAAATTATTAATCATCTACACCTCCAAAACAAAATATGATCATACTATAAATTGTTGCAAGTGGTAATAAAAACATCATTAAAAGTGCAGCCATTAAATTCCAAATTACTTTTATCATCCAAAACCTCCCAAAGATAGAACTCTATCCAATCCAAAATAATCGCCAAGAACATATCCTGCTGCAAAGACAGTAATTGTCCAAATTAAATCCCAAAGAACTCCTATAATTCTACTAGACATCTTTTCTCGCCTCCCTAATTATCCTAAATCCCTGTTTTTGGAATTCTGATACTATATAATCATAAACTTCTTCCTCATTTCTTAAATCTTCCATTATTTCGTAATGCTTATCCAAATCTACTTGCAATCTTTCTTTATCTTTAGCAATAGCAAAAGAAATTAATTGATGGAGAGGATATTCTCTTTGAAAATTATCAAAGCTACCTTTACAAGTTACTTCCTTATCTATAATTTTAACTCTAACTAATCCACCCATACTTTCAAATGCTATTTTTATCATTATTTATCTTATGCTATGTTCTTTTTTATTTCAGCAACATCATTTGCTATTCTTCTTAAAAGTTCTTTATCTTCTAAGATAGCTTCTTCTTCGTTTGCCTGTTCAGTATCTCTAAAACCAATACTCCAACTACCACTCCCATCAGGATTTGTTTGAGTTGGAATTTGAACTAGCTCATATTTTTCTGTTGATGCTTCCTTTTTTTCTTCTGCCATTTTAACCTCCTATAAATTCTTTAATATTGCAAACTCATAGATACCTCTTAAACCAAAGTATGCTCCAAGAGCAAAGTTTATCGACGATAAAATTACAGTAAGGAAATTGTTATAGTCCTGAACTCCCTGTGTTGCTATCCATATTGCTAATCCAAAACACATAATAGAACCTAACCAAATTACTACATAATCTTTAATCCTATAACCCCAAACTAAAAGGAAATAAGCTACAGCACTAATAAAAAAAGTTGTGGGAAATGTAACATCTGCCATTAATTAACACCTCCAAAAAAATAAAAATAGGGGATACTTTCTTTCAATTTCTCCCCTGTTTTAAAAATAAAAATCATCTATATCGTCCTCAAAATTTACATTAGTCCTGCTTGTCTTAAACCAACTGTTGCTAATCCAATACCTGTGCTTGCTACTGCAAGACAGTAGAATAGCGTAGTTAAATCAAGAATACTAGCATTTGCACCAGTAATATTTACACCACCAGTGCCACCACTATCATTTACTTGTCCAGCTTGAACTTGGTCTGCTACAGTTGGAGCTAAAGTTGCTCCTATTAAAATAACAATAAATCCTCCAATTAAATTTCCTAACATTTTTTATGTTTTATCAGGAGAAGATTTACATTAAACCTGATTGTCTTAAACCAACAGTTGCAATTCCGATACCTGCACTAGCTACTGATAAACAATAGAATAGTGTAGTTAATCCGATAATTGTGTCAGAAGCTCCTGTAATGTTTCCGTTATCCTTTGCTCCTTGAACTTCATTAGCCACAGTTGGTGCTAAAGTTGCTCCAACAAGAATTACGATAAAGCCTCCGATTAAATTTCCTAACATTTATAATCAATCCTCCCGTCGTGTAAAAGATTTAACCCTTTAAATAATTTGTTTTATTGCCATATAGAATTAGTTTATAAAGGTGTGTTCTAGTCTAAGAGAATCTTCTGCTCCGACTAGAGAAATATAGAACTAGTTTATAAGTTGGTGTTCTAGTCTAAGAAAAGTCCAACAAATTTTAAAAACCTACTTTTGTTATACATTTTATGGTTGATTTCTATGATCCCGTTATAAAAGAAGACATTACATACTATATAGAACCAAGATTATTAGAAAATTTGGACAAGGTGAAGTATAGATTAGAAAAAAAAGACAAAGATTTTGTGATGTTGATTGATGGGAAGGAAGGAGCAGGTAAATCTACCCTCGCTGTCCAACTTGCGAAGTATGTAGATCCAAGTTTTTGCGTCGATAGGTGTTGTATGACTGCTGAACAATTCAAAGAATCAATTTATAAAGCCCAAAAAGGACAAGCTGTAATTTATGACGAGGCTTTTACAGGTTTATCTTCGAAGGGGGCATTGAGTGAGATAAATAGGATGCTTGTTAGCTTAATGATGCAGATGAGGCAGAAGAATTTGTTTGTAATCATTGTCTTACCTACTTTTTTTATGCTTGAGAAGTATGTTGCTATCTTTAGGGGAAGAGTTTTGATTCATATTTGGGAAAGAGAAGACAGAAGATACTTCGGAGTGTTCAATAACAGCAAACAAAAGATATTATTTGCTATTGGAAAGAAATATTTGAGTTATCGAGGCGTTCGAACAAGGTTTAGTGGAAGATTTTATGGAAAATTCCCTATTGATGATGCTAAATACCGAAAAAAGAAGATAGAAGCTCTTGAAGAGAGTGAAAATGCGGGAAAAAATAAAGAAAGAGGGGGCGAAGTGTATGATGAAAGAGATTTCTTCATTGCTTACCTTTATTATGTCAAAAAAATGTCAACCAAAGAGATTGCAGCCCTTTCTGGGGTTTCTGACGACAAAATTCGTCGAGCGGTGAGGAAATTTAAAGGAAAGTTTACGAAAAACACCGAAAAAGAGGAGAAACTAGGCATAATGGAGCGGCATATAACTATATAATATAGTTAAGGGGCTGTACTACCTATATTTAAGGGTTTAAGAGGCTTAGGAGGGTTTTTCAAGGCTTTAGAGAGGGTTTTAAGGGTCTGGGCAAGGCACTAGGCATTCAAGATCTACTTCACAACCCACTCGGCATATAGGGGTTAACCTAATGGTATTGGGGGGGTTACTACCATGGTATACCAAAGTTACTAAATGGCTATTATAAATAATAGGATAGCCAATTTTTTTTAATCTTTTATAATAAACATTTTAAATTAGTTGTTTTTTATATGTGAAAATCTTATTTATTAAAATGTTTAACTCCTTTTTTTACTTTTAATAGCCCCTATTAGTTACTACCAATCAGTTAAACATTCCAATACGAGGGTTTAAATAGCCTAACTCTATCTCTATTCATGGAAAAGAAAATAATAAAACTATGGAACGAATTAAAAAGAAGATACAACGGGATCTATTTGGATCTTGAAGTTGTATCAGAACTAAATAAAAAAGGGGTTAAGGTTATTGCCTAACCCCATTATATTAAAATGATTAGTAAAAAACATAAAATAGAAATTTGTTTTAATAAAGAAATTGGAGATATAACTTTAAAACATTTAATCTTAAAAGGTTTAAAAAAAGAATTGGAAGATTATAAAATAAAATTGGAATATATTTAAAATGGGAAAATCGGCAATAGATTATAATTTAAACGGATTGGATTTTAAAAAGTTTAAACAGATTTATTTAAAATCCAAGGTTATCGAAGCAACAGATTTAAATTTATTTAAGCAAAAACCCAATTTTGATAATGTTATAAATGTTTATGAATTTGATAATAATAAAATTCAATTCTTTTTTAAAAATAATAAATGGATAGTAATAGATATAAAATAAAATGACAAACAAAAAAAATAAAACTACTATCGAAATAAAATTTAATACTCTTTTAGATGATGAGGCAATAGAGGAAATAAGGGAAATTATAGAGGATAGTTTAGGGGTTGAGATTCTCGAAATAAATTAAGATGGAATATATGCGAGATAACTAAAAAATGACAGAACAAATATTAAAGGAATTACAATTTTTTACAGGGACAGAACAATATCATAAGTTTAACCTTTCAAATAATGTTTTAACTGATGGAATGAAAAAATTTATGGAGTTATGTAAATGTAGTTGGTTATTAACAGATATCGACGCTTATTTTATAACTAATCATAAAAAGATAAATGAAATTGATGGTTTTTATATAGCAACAATAAAAGTAAGTAAGGATAAAAAAGCAGTAATGACAATAAAACAAGACGCAGGTAAAAAACCAATTATTACTCAAAAATACACATATACCGATTTTCCCTTAAAAGAATTTGAATTTTATATTATTAAACAAAGTGATTATTGGGTTTATTTATTACAGAATGAATATTAATTAAAAATGATAAAAATAAAGAGTAAAATCAATAATAAAATAGTAGAATGTATAGAAAATAATGATTATTTTAATTTAGATGACGATTTTATTTATATAAAAGATGAATTTAACAACATAATTAAATTTGATAGAAGGGTCTTTTATTCTGAAATGAGTTTAGAGGTTTTAAAATGAAAATTAAAACAATAGATATTAATGCTAAAGAATGGTTTGATAAAGTAAATGGAAATAGTTATTTTAGTTGTGAGATAGTAATAAATTATAGATTAAAGGATCAAGTTACTTTAAAATTGCCTTTTCAATATGGATATGGAGAACAATACGAATATGAGGCATTAAAAAAGATTAAAGAGGAATTAAAAATAAAATCCGATATAGCTAGTATGTGGAGATTTTGCGACGAAAATAAAATAGTTTTAAGAAGTAATAAGCAAGAAAATTGTTTAAAAAAGGATTTAAAATGAAAGAGATATTAATTCAATTAGAGGATTTTATAAATCACCCAGACAACGAATTTATAACAGATAAAGAAAGAAATGCATTTTATATTTTAGCAGAATCAATAAATAA
>Ga0310122_10000506_pt1 | contig 24638 bp, 26 predicted proteins | sample CB6_Bottom_1051__FD_203503 | JGI IMG/M metagenome (GOLD analysis project Ga0310122, IMG submission 203503) | Marine microbial communities from Western Arctic Ocean, Canada - CB6_Bottom_1051 | ecosystem: Environmental > Aquatic > Marine > Oceanic | place: Canada: Western Arctic Ocean | collected...
TCCCTCTTTATTTTCTAGTCTTGTTTTTTCTAATAAGGGTTCTCTCTATCCCTATATCCTAGCTCCATGCTTCCCGATATGCCCGCGTTTCCTTAAAAAAATCGTCGTCCGCCAGAAAGATCTCATGAAGAGCATCGTCGTCGAATCTGAACAGGCGTGCTTACGACCAATAAAACCTTATTTTTTTAAAGAGTTAACCTTGTCTATTGGTAGCCGTTCCCAGCGGGAAAAAGAATATCGCAGGAGTACGGAGAGTCAGCGGCTACAAACACATCCCTCGGTGCCACCTGCGCTCAGGTCGCGCCGTGACCAGACGATGAACGAGTCGCCTTCAGGCGTTCAGATCTGGAATTCGGTCACTCTCGAGCTGGGTGATCATGTCCTTCAGCATGAGCTTGCGCTTTTTTAAGCGCCGCAGCATGATTTGATCCACTTCCGGATCGATCACAAGCCGGGAAATTACCTGATCTAGATCTTGATGCTCTACGCGCAACTCTTTGAGTCGCTCCACGTTTTTGAATACCTCAACGTCGATCTTATCTGTCACTAATCATCACTTACCGCCGTCGGCCAATCGTGGCCGGGGTCGCCGAATGCCAGAAAATAGGGGTTCAGAAGACCGTCCTTCGTGTTATATCTCAGCGCCTGGCCGACGGGATTCATCATACTCCCTCCGGCGCTCTCTAGGATAGCCTGAGCGGCCGCCGTATCCCACTCGGACGTCAGCCCGAGGCGCGGATAGAAATCTGCCTGGCCGTCAGCGACGAGGCAAATCTTAAGGGAACTCCCTATGGGCCTGAGTTCGTGGGGGCCGAGGCGTTGCAGATAGTCGGCCAGGGCGCCGCTAGGGTGGCTCCGGCTACAGACGACCCGAACGGGTCCGGTTTGGCTTAATGCGGTATGGATCTCCTCTGTGGGTCTGCCCTCGACCCGCTTCCACGCGCCCAGGTCGAGTGCGCCGGCGTACTCAAGGTCCATGTCCGGTGCCAGTACCACTCCCATCACGGCACGGTGTTCCTCGATCAGAGCGATATTTACTGTGAACTCTCCATTGCGCTTCACGAACTCCTTCGTCCCGTCGAGAGGATCGACCAACCAGTAGCTATCCCAGTTCCGCCGATCCTCAAACTCTTCCGGGGCAGATTCTTCCGAGAGTATGGGTAGCTTTGGTTGGAGTGCATTTAATCCTGAGACGATCAACTCATGAGAGGCGCGGTCGGCTCCCGTCAGCGGCGACCGATCTTCCTTAAACTCCACGGCAAAGTCGCTGTGATAGATCTTCATGATCGCTTCGCCCGCAGTCGTCGCAATCATCCGTAGATCGTCCAGCATCGCCTGTCTAGACTCCTGCTCCATTACTTCTCCTTGAGTATCATAGTGTCACCATGCTCGATCCTCGCCACTAGAATGTCGGCCCCGCTGCGCTCGGTCATCCCCTGGGATGATGTCGATATTGTAATGGTCGACATGGACGGTACGCTGCTCGATCTGGCGTTCGATAATTTCTTCTGGCAGGAACTCGTTCCTGCGTGCTACGCAAGACATCGTAACCTACCAGAGGAGGAGGCCCGACGGGAGCTACTGGGTCGCTATCGAGCGTTGGAGGGTCAACTCGAGTGGTACTGCATCGACCACTGGAGCGAGGTGCTGGGACTGGATATTCGCGCCCTTAAGTGGGAACACCGCCATCGAGTTCAGTACCTGCCAGGAGCGATCGAGTTTCTGGAAGCTGTCCGACGGCGCGGAAAACGCTTGCTACTGGTGACCAATGCTCATCGAAAGACTCTGGCGGTAAAAGTTGCGCAGACGGGCCTCGATCTCAGGGTGGATGCGATGATCTCATCGCACGATTATCGCGCACCGAAGCAGAGTCAGGTCTTCTGGCAGAGTTTGCGAGCGAGTGAGGAATTCGACCCAGAACGAACTGTTCTGATTGAAGACAGCCTGAGTGTGCTGGAGGCCGCGAGCGAGTTCGGGCTTAAATTCATGGTGGCCATTCGTTGTCCGGATTCAGGGCAGCCACCTCGTCAGATATCGTCCTTCGCCTCTGTCGACGGCGTTCGCGAACTCGGTCTGTAGGCGAAGATTCTTTGTTAGTCAGGTAGCGGTTGCAGAAGATAGCCACGCCGTTTGAACGGTGCTGCAGTGCGCAGTTTTAAGGTCGTCGTCCAGGTCTTCTGCGTCCGGATTGCCCGTGCTTACTCGACGACCGATTCTTGTGAACTCGAGGTTTCCTCGGACGCCTCGGTGGCGTCTTGATCTGCATCAAGCTTCCGGCTTCTATCGTCTCTACCGGTATCTTACTCCCGATATAGTCCTCGATATCGGGCAGTGAGATTGCCGTGTCCTCACAACCGAAGCTAATCGCCTCGCCGGATGCGCCGGCGCGGGCCGTGCGGCCGATACGGTGGACATAGTCCTCTGCGTCCTGAGGGAGATCGTAGTTGAAGACGTGGGTTACATCGGGAATGTGTAGTCCTCGCGAAGCGACATCGGTGCCGATCAGAACAGGCAAGTCCCCGGAGTGGAATTCCTGCAGCATGCGTAGGCGCTTACGCTGTGGAACATCACCCGAGATCGCTTGACCGTGAATACCGTTGTGTTCCAGATAATTCTGCAGCCGGTCGGCCTCGCGACGCGTATTGACGAATATCATGGTTCGCCGAGCGTCCATCTGGCTCAGCAGCGTGATCAGCAGAGGAATTTTTTCCTCATTCGACGGAAAGTAGATGCGCTGCCGGACTCGGTCGACAGTCATTTTCTCGCCATCGATCCGAATCAGCTCGGGGTCATTCATGTGCTCGTACGCCAGCTCCAGGACTCTATGCGATAGCGTCGCGGAGAAGAGCATATTGAGTCTTTTCTCCGGGGACGGTAATCGCCGCAACACGTAACGAATATCGCGGATGAATCCTAGATCGAACATACGATCCGCCTCATCGAGCACCAGGACTTGAACGCGCCGCAAGGTGAAGACTTTCTGTTTGTAATAGTCGATCAAACGGCCGGGGGTACCGATAAGGACGTCGATACCGTCGGCGATCGTGCGCCGCTGTTTCTCATAGTCCGTACCGCCGAACGCCAGACCGAGCTTAAACGGCAGGTGCTTGTTCAATTGGACCGCGTCGGCGTGAATTTGCACGGCGAGTTCCCGTGTGGGGGCCAGTATCAGGGCTCTGGGCTCGGACAGTTTCGTCCGAGTGGGCTCGGTATTACATAATCGAACAAAAAGAGCCACCAGAAAAGCCGCGGTCTTACCCGTGCCGGTTTGCGCCTGACCGGCGACATCCTGTCCACTCAAGGCGAGCGGCAGAGTCTCGCGCTGTATCGGGGTGCAGTGACTAAAGCCAGCATCGGCTATGCCCTGAAGCAGCTTTTCCGGGAGCGCTAACGAACTGAATTCGAGCTCCGTGAGGTGACCCTCCGGGGCGGCTTCGGTTTCGCCCGGAGGCGTTAAGACTTGCAAATTACGTTCTCAGCGGTTACAAAGACGAATATCTAGGCGAGAATTCACGCCTCTTCAGATACCCACGACGTTTTCGCGAGTTTCATAAGGAAGCATTCAGCAGCGATATTGTGCCTGACCGGGCAGGCGGCGTCACTTTCAGTTCAGGTCCTCTTGGCGCCACGTGTTGCATTCTATTCGGCAAGGCGCAATGCAGGACACAAGATATATGGAGAATCCGCAGCGTGAGTGATCAGGTCGTACATACAACGGACGACAGATTTGAGAGCGATGTCGTGAAGGCAGAGCGGCCGGTGTTGTTGGATTTCTGGGCGGAATGGTGCGGTCCGTGCAAGATGATAGCGTCGCTCCTCGCGGCGATTGCGGATGACTACGGCGACCGTCTCCAGGTCGTTAAGTTAAATATAGATCAGAATCCGCTGATTGCTAGGAAATACAACGTTCGAAGTATTCCGACGTTGTTGTTATTCAAAGACGGCAATGTCGCTGCCCAGCAGGTAGGGGCGGTTTCTAAAGCGCAACTCACGGATTTTCTGGATCAACACATCGGATCCGAGTCGGTTGAGGGATAGATATTTTTAATAACTTTGGTAAATATTCGTGAGGGGATACTTGGGTAATTCAGCACGCTCCCGGTCGAAAGACGGATCGAGGCAGCAACGAGACAGTAACGGTAAGAAACGGAATCCCCGTCGGAAGAGAGCGCCTCGCGAGGAGTTCCCCGACGACGAGGCATTCGAGATCATTCCCGCGGACGAACTCGAGCAGACGAAAACGGGGATGAATCTCAACGAACTCAAGACGCGGCCAGCGGCGGAGCTCGTCGAAGTTGCTCACTCCATGGGGCTTGAGAGTTTTGGTCGCTTGCGCAAGCAGGACATCATTTTCTCCATCCTAAAAACGCATGCGCAGAAGGGAGAGCACATATTCGGCGAAGGTATCCTCGAAATTCTGCAGGACGGTTTCGGGTTTCTGCGCTCGCCGGACAGCTCTTATCTCGCTGGGCCCGACGACATTTACGTCTCTCCGAGTCAGATTCGCCGCTTCAATCTGCGTACCGGAGACACCGTCTCCGGACTCATCCGCCCGCCGAAGGACGGCGAACGCTATTTTGCGATGCTCAAAGTCGGGCAGATCAATCACGATTCTCCGGAGGATGCTAAAGGCAAGGTCCTATTCGAGAATCTGACCCCGTTATTTCCGAAGGAGCGGATGCAGCTTGAGCAGGGCAACGGCAGCACCGAGGACTTGACGGCTCGTATCATCGATATGATTGCCCCCATTGGCAAAGGTCAGCGGGGCTTGATCGTTTCGCCGCCTAAAGCCGGTAAGACGATGTTATTGCAGAATATCGCTGCCTCTATCGTCGCCAATCACTCGGACGTCGATCTCATCGTACTGCTGATCGATGAGCGGCCGGAAGAAGTCACCGAAATGGAGCGCACGGTGCGCGGCGAGGTTGTCTCCAGCACTTTCGACGAGCCCGCGACTCGGCATGTGCAGGTAGCGGAAATGGTGATCGAAAAGGCCAAACGCCTGACCGAGCACAAGAGAGACGTCGTTATATTGCTCGATTCTATTACCCGTCTTGCGCGAGCATACAACACGGTAGTGCCGTCGTCCGGCAAAGTGCTGACAGGTGGTGTGGATGCGAACGCGCTACAGCGGCCGAAGCGATTTTTCGGCGCAGCCCGGAATATCGAAGAGGGCGGGAGCTTGACGATCATCGCTACTGCGCTGGTCGACACGGGCTCGAGGATGGATGAAGTGATCTACGAGGAGTTCAAGGGTACCGGTAATCTCGAGATACACCTCGACCGACGCATCTCGGAGAAGAGAGTGTTCCCGGCTATCAACATCAACCGGTCCGGAACGCGCAAAGAAGAGTTGCTGACCAGCCCCGAAGAGCTGCAGAAGATCTGGGTGCTACGTAAGGTCCTTCACCCGATGGACGAACTCGCCGCGATCGAATTTTTGATGAACAAGCTGCGGGATACGAAGACGAACCTCCAGTTTTACGAGGCTATGATGCGTTAGTAGGCAACAACGCTACATCGACAGACCACTAACACGCTCGCGCGCGATTGCGCGATAGCCGATATCTCGTCGATAGAACGCCCCGTCCCAACCGATCGTCGCTACGGCGTCATAGGCTAGTCGCTGTGCCTCGCTGACACTGGCGCCGAGCGCGACCGTGCAGAGCACGCGGCCCCCGCTAGTTACTGTTTCGCCGTTCTGTGGACGTGTGCCGGCGTGAAAGATCTTGATATCAGGCCCCAGATCCTGATCGATGCCATGGATAACGGCTCCGGTCGCGTAGCTCCCCGGATAGCCTCGGCTGGCGGTGACGATTCCGACCGATGCACGTGGATCCCAGGTTACCTCTGCGCCCGCCAGCGAGCCCTCGCAGGCACGCAGGCAGAGCTCCACGATGTCGGAACGGAGGCGTGCCAGTACGGGCTGGGTTTCAGGGTCGCCGAAGCGACAGTTGAACTCGATGACTTTCGGTTGACCTTCTGCGTCGATCATCAGTCCCGCGTACAAAAAGCCTCTGTACACGGTGCCCTCTGCAGCCATACCGTTCACGGTTGGCACCATGATCTCGCTCATGATCCGTTCATGTACAGCTGCCGTGACGACCGGAGCCGGTGAATAGGCGCCCATTCCGCCGGTGTTGGGACCCTTGTCGCCGTCATCGCGAGTCTTATGATCCTGTGACGTCGCGAGGGGCAGAATCTCCGTACCGTCTACCATCGCGATAAAGCTCGCCTCCTCGCCGCCGAGAAACTCCTCTATGACAACGCTGGCGCCGGCCGTGCCGAAAGCGTTTTGTTCGAGCATGAACCTGACTGCATCCTCGGCTTCCTGATCCGTGACGGCGACAATAACTCCCTTGCCAGCGGCCAGTCCGTCTGCCTTGATCACGATCGGGGTTCCCTGTGACTGGATGTACGCCAGGGCCGGATCGACCTGCTCGAACGCCCGATAGGCGCCGGTGGGAATGTTGTGCCGTGCGAGAAAGTCCTTCGTGAACGCCTTGGAGCCCTCCAGTCGCGCTGCCGCCGCGCGAGGGCCAAAACAGTTAAGTCCCGCGGCTTCGAATCGATCTACAATTCCGGCCACCAACGGCTGCTCGGGGCCGATGATCGTCAGTTCAATTGCCTCGGCTACGGCAAGCTCGAGTAGACCGTCCAGATCGGTCGCTTGAATGGCAACGTTGCGCGTTTTGAGTTCGGTCAGTGTTCCCGCGTTGCCGGGTGCTACCAGGACTTCAGATACCCGGTGCGATTGGGCCGCCTTCCAAGCCAGCGCGTGCTCGCGGCCGCCCCCGCCGACTACCAGTACTTTCATGGCGCGCTATTCCTTCGCAGTCTACGTTCGCTAGTGTCGAAAGTGCCGCATGCCCGTCAAGATCATGGTTATCCCATGCTCATCTGCTGCAGCGATTACCTCTTCGTCGCGCACGGACCCGCCGGGTTGAATCACGGCCGTGATGCCGTATTCAGCGGCCGTATCCAGCCCGTCGCGGAAAGGGAAAAAAGCATCCGAAGCCATTGCGGCGCCGCTGATCGGAAGCTCCACATCGGCGGCTTTCATCGCAGCGATGCGGGAACTCACGACCCTGCTCATCTGGCCCGCCCCGATACCCAGTGTCCTGCCGTCGCGCGCGTAAACGATTGCGTTGGATTTTACGTACTTCACTACCGTCCAAGCGAACTTCATGTCGGCAAGTTCTGCAGCGGATGGCTCGCGCTTGGTCACAACCGCAAGCTGAATATTGTTCAGGTCGCCCGCATCCCGATCCTGTAGCAACAGTCCTCCTTCGACGGACTTTAATTCCCAACGGGACTGAATTTCATTTGAGTTTGTGCTGAGATCCCCGACTTCCAGTACGCGGGTATTTTTTTTGCCGGCAAGAATTTGCAGCGCCTTCGCATCGACGCTCGGAGCGATAATGACCTCTACGAACTGCTGGTCGATGATCGCGTTCGCTGTCGTGCCGTCCAACGGTCGATTGAACGCGATGATGCCCCCGAATGCGGACGTCGGATCCGTACTATAAGCTGCATGATAGGCTTCAAAAGGGGCCGTCGCGACTGCAATCCCACACGGATTGGTGTGCTTAACGATGACACATGCGACCTCCTGGAAAGCCTTCACACACTGGAGAGCTGCGTCCGCGTCCGCGACGTTATTGAACGAGAGCGGTTTTCCCTGCAGCTGCCGCGCGCAAGAGATCGTTCCGCTTTTCTCGATCGGGTCGCGATAATACGCCGCTGCCTGGTGAGGATTCTCGCCATAGCGAAGCTCCGTCACTCGTTGCCAACCCAGTATCAGCGAGTCCGGGAAGCGCTCGCTACCTGAGTACTTCTTTCCCAGGTAGCTGCTGATGGCAGCGTCGTATTGAGCAGTATGACCGAACGCAATGATAGCCAGGCTGTTTTTCAGATCTGCGGATGGGCCATCTTCCTGGTAGGCATGGAGAACGCGCTCGTAGTCATCGGGACTCACTACGACGGTAACGTGAGCATGATTTTTCGCGGCGGCTCTGAGCATAGCCGGCCCACCGACGTCGATATTCTCAACAGCCTGCTCGACGGTGCAGTCGGGAGCGGCAACCGTGGCTTCGAAAGGGTAGAGGTTGACGACGAGCAGGTCGATCTTGCCGATGCTGTGCTCCGCGAGAACATCGTCGTCTGTCCCCGCGCGAGCCAATAGTCCCGCGTGAACGGCCGGGTGAAGCGTTTTTACGCGGCCGCCCATGATTTCCGGAAAGCCCGTAATGTCGGTTACGTCGGTTACCGTCAGGCCCGAGTCTCGAAGCGCGCGGGCGGTGCCGCCGGTGGAGACTAACTCGAACGCGAGGTCCAATAGACCGGTGGCGAGAGATACGAGCCCTGTCTTATCGGAGACGCTGAGTAAGGCTCTACGGTGCGGTCTCACCGGCCGGTTCATCTACCTAGAAGCTTGTACGTCTTGAGCTTCTTCCGCAGAGTGCCCCGATTAATTCCAAGGATCTCGGCGGCTTCGCTTTGATTGCCGTCCGCATAGTCCATTACGGCCTCGAACAGCGGTCTTTCGACCTCCCGCATGACGAGTTGATAGAGCGCCGCAGGCTTATGGCCGTTGAGAGCGTTTAGATAGCTACGCAGCGCTTCATCGGTCAGCGCGCTAAGCGGCTTGTTTCGAACTCCCATAGCGACGGAAGCGACGACAGGCTTCGTTTTCTTCTTGCTGATTGTTTTTTTTCTGCTGGTAGTCTTCGGCACCGCGTTCTCTCCCAGAACGCACACGCTCAGCCGAGGCGTCACGTGAAAATCAATTACAAAATGCTCGCGTGAGTTCGAGTTGCTCTCTAGCTGTCTCTACACGCACTATCCGATCGCGAAACGTTTCCATCCCATCTTGATACTGTGCATACCAAGACAAATGTTTTCGACCAACGCGAACCCCAGTCGACTCCCCGTAAAAAGAGTAGAGACTATCGAGGTGGGTGAGAATGATATCACGGACGGACGGTAAAGAAAGATCTGAATCGTCGGCGCAATCTTTCGAAAGAAAAGTTTTTACTTCGGAAAAAATCCACGGTCGGCCGCACGCTGCACGCCCGATCATGATGCCGTCTGCGCCGGTGTAGTCGAGCACGGCGCGCGCTTTCTCCGGCGAGTCGATATCTCCGTTAGCAATGACCGGAATGCCGACAGTACGTTTAATGTCGCGAATAGTGTCGTACTCCGCATGACCGGAGAATTTGCAGCTTCGAGTTCGGCCATGGACCGTGAGCGCTGCGACGCCGCAACTCTCTGCAATTGTTGCGATCTGCACGCCGTTGCGGGACTCTTGGCACCACCCCGTCCGAATTTTCAGCGTCACGGGCACGGTGACGCTCGCGACCACACGTTGAAGAATGCGTTGTACGAGCGGCGGATCCTGGAGGAGGGCAGAGCCTGCGAGACGTCGGCAGACTTTCTTCGCCGGGCAGCCCATGTTGATGTCGATAACGGCGGCCCCTTGTTGCTCGGCAGCCTGCGCGGCCTCCGCGAGCATCTCGTCGTCATAACCCGCGATTTGGATAATACGTGGCGAGTCATCGCCCCAACGTCTAAGACGTTGCTGTGTCTTTCTGCTTGTCCAGAGCGAGAGATCGGCGCTGATCATCTCGCTCGGCGTCATGCCTGCCCCAAGTCGAGCACACAGCTGTCTGAACGGTGGGTCTGCGACGCCGGCCATCGGCGCCAACGCGATCGGGTTAGGGAACTGGAGTGCGCCGATTTTCATCTACCGAGACGCCGAGCTTACTCGAAGACGGTCGCGTCAGAGACGCACGCGATACCGCCGAGTGCTGAGTGTAAGCAGATGTCCAGCTCGAAACCGTAGACGTCTTCGTTTCGGTCCGCGACATCCAATCTCGCCGATACCGTGGTCCCTGCCGCCATGAGACCGGTCCCGCTCTGGTCTGCCGGAAGGTACTCAGCCGGCGCGAACATGCGGCTGCCAACCGTCTGTTCCCAGCGATCCTTCCGTTCCAGGTGTAGGCTCGGATAGGGTTGCGCCACCGGTCCGTTGTTTCGAATGCGCGCAGTAATACTCAGCGTGTCTTGGTCGGTCGCGCCGGGCTCGGCAATCGCAATCCAATCCAGGATCTCATACTGCGATAAATCCCACGCGGGTGAGAACTCAGCGCCGAATGCGGCGTAGACGGATCGTACTATTGGTCCGATCCCCGGTTGATTCGCCAGCTCCGCTCGAAAGTAATGAGTCGCCTGGAGCGCGAGAATGGCGATCAGCCCAACGGTTCCCACGACCCATAGCCGCGACTTCGGGTCAGGCTTTTCGGGCGTCTGTGCCACCCGCGCTAGCGACGCAAGCCGACTCTCCAGTTCGAGGTTGCCCGACAACGTCACATCGATTTGCTCGGCCGTCATATCTTCGTCGAGCGTGGCAGTAATCGATGCCGGAGACTGTTCCGTGTCCGTGTCCGTGTCTGCGTCTGCGTCGACGTCTGTTTCTTCGTCTGCGGACTCCGATTCCGCCGCCAGGGTGTGAAGCTCTTCAGCCGCGCCGCTTGACTCTCGTGGCGACTCGCCAGCGTGCGCGAAAAACGCCTCCCACTCGTCGTTTGAGCGTGTCGGATCGGCATTCGAGGCGCTGACTGAGTCACTGTCCTCGGCGTCCGTCTCGCTGTGCGACTCTTCCGTCGTGGCCGAGTTGTCCTGGATTGGCGGATCGATATCCTTGCTGTCCAGGATCAGAAAGGTTCCTGTACGTGGAGGGAGAGCGTCCGTCCACTCTTCAACGGCTTGAATCGCCGCTTGCTTCGGTTCGGGTTCTAGCTCGTGGAGATCTTCGTCCGCGCTGAAGACTGCATCACAGCGGCTGCAACGAACCTTACCATCAGCCTTGAGCAAATCACCGGCCGTGATTCGATACGTGATCTGACAGTCTGGACAGCGTGTAAACAGCATGAGCGTGAGTCGCAGGATACATTTTATTAGTTCTGCCGCGTAGTCGCTTTTGCGTGGCGGTACGCTCGACGAGTCCGCCTAGCGGGTCCTGGTTGCCGACAGACGGACCCAGCGTCACGCTGTTGCTCGTCGAAGGGGCCGAAGCTGGCCGGTGTAGGCGTCTTGAATGGCGCGACTCTACCCGGCTAGGATGCCGCTCAACACGATTCGGCCTCCAGGACTTACGAGTTCGCGAAACCGCGTCGCAAGATCTTGTAGAGGCCCGGCTAAAATATTTGCTACGAGTACGTCCGACTCGGCCTCCGGCAACTCGTCCGGTAAGCTGATCCATAGCTGACTCGCGACATCGTTCAGATCAGCGTTTTCGCGAGTCGCTAGAAGCGCCTGTGGGTCGATATCTACGGCCGACGCAGTAGCGGCTCCAAGACGCAGCGCCGCGATCGCCAATATGCCGGAGCCGCAACCATAATCCAGGAGCCGCGTTCCGGGCTCGAGATTAGGGTCCAGCCACTCCAGGCACAAAGCCGTCGTCGGGTGATCTCCGGTGCCGAATGCGAGCCCGAGGTTCAGTTTGACGGCGGCGCGGAAGGGGTCCGCCCACTCCTCTTCTGCCGTAAGGAGTACCAGGCCTTCACCAATCAACTGTGTCGTCGGGCGCTGAGCCCATGTACCTTTCCACTCGTCGTTGTCGAGCTGCCGAACTCGGATCGGGTTCGAGCTCTGAAATGCGCTCTCCAGCGCGCGACGCGTAGCGTCCGCGCTCGAGTCTTCAGGGAACAATGCCCGTACTCGGATTTCTGGCCACAGCGGGGTCGTCCCAGGAGCGGGCTCGAGAATCTCTGCGCCGGCCGCATCATTGAGTGAAATGGCTTGCACACCGGCCAACCTCAGTAGCGTCTCTACTCTCGGGAGATCGTCGGCGCTCAGAGACAATTCCAGTAGCTGCCAGTTCACGACAGGCTGCTAGCTCAAGCCGAGGCGTTTCTCTAAGTAGCTGATATCGGTGCCGCCTTTCTTGAACGCGGCATGCTGAAAGATCTCCTGATGAAGCGGCACATTGGTGTGAATACCTTCGACGACAATCTCACTAAGCGCCGTCGTCATTCGAGCGATTGCCGAATCGCGGGTCTCGCCATGGGCGATTATCTTGCCGATCAGGGAGTCATAGTGTGGCGGCACTGCGTAGCCGCTGTACATATGGCTATCGACTCGGATTCCCGGTCCGCCTGGAGAGTGCCAGAGATTAACCGTGCCCGGAGAAGGCATGAGCGTTTTGGGGTCCTCTGCGTTGATCCGGCATTCGATCGCGTGTCCGGTCCATCTAATGTCTTCTTGCTTCCACTGCAGCGGCTCACCGGACGCGATCAGCAGCTGCGCCTTAACGATATCCAGTCCGGTCACCATCTCCGTGACGGGATGTTCGACCTGAACACGCGTGTTCATCTCGATGAAGAAAAAATCACCGTCCTGGTATAGGAATTCGAACGTGCCCGCGCCGCGGTAATCAATCTCACGACATGCCTCGGCACATCTGTTCCCGATCTTCGAACGAGTCTCTGCGGAGATTCCCGGCGCCGGCGCTTCTTCGACAACCTTTTGATGGCGTCTTTGCATGGAGCAGTCTCTCTCGCCGAGGTGGATGGCATTGCCATGGTTGTCTGCTAGAACTTGAAACTCGATGTGCCGCGGCTGCGTCAGGAATTTTTCCATATAGACCTGATCGTTAGCGAAAGCCGACAACGCTTCTCCCTTGGTTACGGCAACGGCGTTAAATAAGGACGCCTCGCTATGAACGACGCGCATCCCTCGTCCGCCGCCGCCGCCGGACGCCTTAATAATGACTGGGTAGCCGATATCGCGAGCGATACGGGCATTTTCCTCATTGTCTTCGGTCAGGGGCCCGTCCGAGCCGGGAACACAGGGAACGCCGGACTCTCGCATGGCGCGTATCGCGGAAACCTTGTCACCCATGAGTCGCATGGTCTTAGGCTCCGGGCCGATGAAGATGAAGCCGCTTTCCTGAACTCGCTCCGCGAAGTCGGCGTTCTCCGCCAGGAAACCATAGCCGGGATGGATGGCGACCGCGTCGGTTACCTCTGCCGCGGCAATCAACGCCGGCATATTGAGATAGCTCTGAGCGGAGGCCGGTGGCCCGATACACACCGTCTCGTCGGCCAGTAAGACATGCTTGAGATTCGCGTCGGCCGTGGAATGCGCTGCAACGGTCTTGATACCGAGTTCCTGGCAGGCGCGAACGATGCGAAGAGCGATCTCTCCGCGGTTCGCGATCAGGACCTTATCGAGCATCGAGCCGTTATTCTTCGACGATGAACAGGACTTGGCCGAATTCCACCGGTGCGCCGTTCTCTACCAGTATGCTGACGACCTTGCCGTAGACCTCGGATTCGATCTGATTCATCATCTTCATTGCCTCGACAATACACAAGGTATCGCCGACCGCGACCATGGTGCCGATATCGACGAACGGTTTCGCCGCCGGCGCCGGGCCTGAATAGTAGGTTCCCACCATGGGTGCCGTTACCTCATGGCCGCTCCGCGCCGGCTCGTGGGGTTTAGCTTCGGCGGCTCCCGGGTCCGGGGCGGGAGCGATCGCGGCGGGTAGAGGTGCGGCAGCGACAACGGGAGCCTCACGAGAGTATCGGCTGATACGCACGGATTGCTCGCCCTCGGATATCTCGATCTCCGCAATCCCGGATTCCTTGAGCAGCTCGATCAGTTTTTTCACCTTTCTTATATCCACTGCTTCTTCCTTCTTGCCCGCGGGCGTTTCTGTGGAATGTTGTTAGGTCGCTCCGAGATAACGTTCAGCGGCGATCAGGGCCAGCTCGTAGCTCGTGACGCCGAATCCCGCAACGGTCCCGATCGCAATGTCGGAGAAGAAGGATTGCTGCCGGAAATCTTCCCGGGCCGCGACGTTAGATAGATGAATTTCGATGAATGGGATACCGACGGCGAGCAGCGCGTCTCTTAAAACGATACTCGTATGTGTGAATGCCGCGGGGTTAAATAGAATCAGCTCGATATTCTCGTTGTGCGCCTCGTGGATACGCTTGAGCAGCTCGTGTTCGGCGTCGTTCTGGTAACATACGAGTTCATGGCTGCGCTCCGTAGCCAACTTCGTCAGGCGGGTCTCGATGTCCTCAAGCGTGGCCCGTCCGTAGATTTCCGGCTGCCGTTGGCCAAGCAGACTGAGATTCGGGCCGTTGATGAGTAGAAAACGGGACATATAAGAAGATCGCAGCAGATATCGACCAGTTTACACCATTTTCGCTGCATTTAGCGACAGATCTTGAGGATGGCGGGGCGGTTGGCTACCTCCGGCCGGCGAGACGGGCACGAGCGCGGGACACATCGGTGGCGCCGGTCTCGAGATCGTCGAGGACGCCGATCAGGTCGTCGAGATCCCCGGCGTGTAACTCACCGGTGTGAACGCCGAGCACGTGACCCGCTGTGTCGGTGAATACGCTGAACGGCAGCCCATAGAACTCCACTCCGAATGAAGCGGCGGCGTCCATGGCGTCGGATCGCCCGATCAAGACCGGATAGTTGAACTCCATCTCGGCCATGAAAGCACGGACCGGATCGGCATGATCTACGGCTATTCCGACGACTTGCAGGAAGCGCTCACCGTAGGTTTCCTGATACTCGGCGAGAAGCGGTATCTCTCTTAGGCACGGTGCGCACCACGTTGCCCAGAAGTTAACGATCAAAGCTTTGCCGGGCCAACTGCCGATGGACTGTCGTTCCCCGTCCGGATTATCGAGCGTGAACTCGGGTAGCATCTCCACCGGCTCGCTCGCGGCGACGATTTGCGCCGCTTCAGGGACGGGTACGAGATCCAGCGCGCGGTAGCCGATGTACGTGAGAACGGCAGAGCTGCTGAGTAGTAAAGTGACTAGCGCTGTGCGGGCCATCGACCGATCGCGCGTTAGAGTGCAGCGAGTCGTTGAACGTGGGCCGCGAAGTCTTCCGGCGATACGAATCCGACCAGCTTGTATGCCGGTTGTTCCTGACCGGCTGCATCGAAGAATGCGATGGTCGGCGGACCGAAGCTACTGAAGTACTGCAGCAGTTCTTTGTCATCGGCGTCATTATCTGTAACGTCAGCCTGTAGCAGAACAAACGGTTCCAGCGCGGCGATCACGCCCACATCCAGGAACGTATATTTCTCCATCTCTTTGCAAGAGACACACCATTCCGCGCTGAAGTCGAACAACACCGGCGCACCCGCGGCACGGGCTGAAATCAGGGCGACCTCGAGCTCGGCGACGGACTCCACGGGTTCGAATGCGAGGTGCCCGGTGGAAAGTCTCTGCGTCGATCCGGCCAGGAGACTGCCTCGCGGAATCGGATCGAGTGGGTCGTCGCCGCCCAGCGTCACGCCAAGGAGCATCACGGCGCCGTAGATACAGGCCAGCACACCGAGTCCTTTGCTGAGGCGGCTGACGGGCGATGCAGGCGCGGGCAGCGGCTCAAGAGCGCCAAGAAAGACACCCGTCAAGAACACGAGCAGGGCCCACAGCAGTAGCGTGATACTGCCCGGGAGCACGCGCTCCATCATCCAGATCGCGAGCCCCAGCATCATGACGCCGAAGCCTGCCTTGACGGTGTTCATCCACGAGCCCGCTTTCGGCAGCAGCTTGCCGGCCGAGGCGCCGACCAGCAGTAACGGTGAGCCCATGCCGAGGCTCAGTGCGAACAGAGCACCGGCTCCGCGGACGACATCGCTGCTCTGGCCGATCACCGCCAGCGTTGCGACGAGCGGAGGCGCGACACAGGCCGTCACGATCAACGCCGAGAGCGCCCCGATAATGGCCGTACCAACAAAAGTACCGGTCCGCTGGTTATTCGATAGGTTCGACAGGCGTGTCTGGATGGCGGAGGGCATTTGCAGCTCGAACATGCCGAACATGCTCAGTGCCATACCGACGAACAGCGCGGCGAACAATGTCAGGAGCCAGGGTTCCTGGAAAGCGGCCTGCAGTTGTGAGCCGGCCGCCGCCGCTAGTGCGCCGCCTATCGTGTAGGTCACGGCCATACCCATTACATAGGAGAGCGACAGCGCGAATCCACGCCCGGCCGAGACATTGTCTCCCTGCCCGGCAATGATGCCGGAGAGAATCGGTACCATCGGTAATACGCAGGGTGTGAACGCTAACAGCAGGCCGAGGCCGTAGAACGTCACCAGGACGAGCCACCAGGAACTGTTGAGAACCAGCGACGCGAGGCGATCCTGCTCGGAGACGAACGGCGTGTCCTCCACGGCGGCCGCGAATGAGCTGGAAGCGGGCACGTTGAGCTCGACCGACTGCACGATGACCGGATAGCAGATACTGTCGACCTTGCAGCCTTGAAAGCTCGCCTCGATGACGACGTCGAGAGCGTCAGGTGTCGCTCTGGAGAACGGTATCTCGGCCTCAACATAGTTGTAGAACACCTCGACGTCGCCGAAGTGCTCATCGTTGTGCGGCTCGCCGGCCGGCATGCGGGCCGTTCCGAGTTGAATCTCGCTGTCCGTGCTGAAAGCGAATTTGTCGCTATACAAGTAATAGCCCGGCTCGATCTGCCAGCTCAGCGTGATCTGATTGGCGCCGTCGACGCGACCGTCTATGACGAACGCTTCATCCGGGGGCAGTATCTCGGAATTGTCGGTGGCGGTGAAAAAAGTATTCCTGGGCGATTCGTCGCCACCGCCTCCCTCCGGTAGGGAGACGTTGCTGAGCCAGCGTTGCGGCGGATAACACAGGCCGATATCGGCACAGCCTTGAGCCGTGAGCTGAAACTCCATCTCGTCGACTGCCGTAGAATTTTGATAGGGAACGCTGACGTGGAATTGACCGCGATAAGTCTCGACGACGCCAAAAAACTCGTCCTCGTGAATCTCGCCAGGGGGAAAGACCGGCGAGCCGAGCCCCACGGTATCGGTCTGGCTCGCAAAGCCGAAGCGTTCCCGGTAGAGGTAATAACCATCCTGAACCTCGAAAGTCAGAATGATTTCGTCGGCTGACGCTTCGATCGTATAAGGAAACGCTTGTTCGGGAGGCAGGACGTTTTGTGCCGTGGCTACCGTGCCGGAGACGAAACCGATAGGCAGAATAATGAGTCTAGTAGCTAGGCTACTCCAATATCGCATTCGTCATTCCTCCGAGCTGACCGACGCCGTAAGCCACTTCAGATACTCTGAAGAGCCGCTATGGACAGGGACAGCCAGAATTTCCGGTAGTTCATAACTTGTCTGTTTCTGGATAAATCTTTCGATAGCCTCGTAGCGAGCTTGCGTCGTCTTGACCACGACGAGCACCTCTTCGTCATGCTGGACCCGCGAATTCCAGCGGTAGGTTGAAACTACACCCGCCACAGCGCTGACGCAGGCCGCAAGGCGTTGGTCGACCAGTGCCGTCGCGAGATCGGCCGCCTCTTGGGCGCTGGCGCAGGTCGTCAGTACTAACAGCGCTTCCGAACTCACGGACCGGTCCCACCTGTGCCAATTGAGCCGATAAGCATAGCCGGGTTAGTGGGCCCGTGTCATCGAGATTGCTCACAACCCCTTGAAATTCAGCGATCCATCACTATTATTAGCACTCGACTCGGCCGAGTGCTAAACTAGTAACACGGCCACGTACTTATTTTTTTACATTAAATCATAGACTTGGATAGGGAGACCCATTAATGAATATTCGTCCCTTACATGATCGCGTCGTTATTCGGCGCACGGAGGAAGAGCGAACCTCCCCTGGGGGCATCGTGATTCCCGATTCTGCGACAGAGAAGCCGATCAAAGGCGAGGTGGTTGCGGTAGGTAATGGCAAGGTGCTGGACAGTGGCGAGACGCGAGCCCTGGATCTCAAGGCAGGTGACAAAGTTCTGTTCGGCAAGTACTCCGGCACAGAGGTTAAGGTCGACGGTGAAGAACTCCTGGTCATGCGTGAAGACGACGTCATGGCCGTGATCGAGGACTAACCTCCATCTCATATCGCAGTTAAACAATTCAAGTATTAGGGAGACCGAAATGCCAAAAGAAGTGAAATTTGCCGAAGAGGCACGTCAGCGGTTGCTCCACGGCGTCAATGTGCTGGCGAACGCCGTCAAGGTGACCCTCGGCCCGAAGGGCCGTAATGTCGTAATCGATAAGAGTTTCGGTGCGCCGACCGTCACGAAAGACGGCGTATCCGTAGCGAAGGAAATCGACCTCGAAGATAAGTTCGAGAACATGGGCGCTCAGATGGTGAAGGAAGTAGCGTCCCAGACCTCGGACGCGGCGGGAGACGGTACGACGACCGCCACGATACTCGCCCAGGCGATTTTACGCGAGGGGCTCAAGGGTGTTGCCGCCGGCTTCAACCCGATGGATCTGAAGCGTGGTGTGGATAAGGCCTCCGCAGCTCTTGTTCTCGAGCTTGAGAAGCTTTCGCAGCCGTGCGAGGACGACAAGTCGATCGCACAGGTAGGCAGCATATCCGCGAATGCCGATGAAGAGATCGGCACCATCATCGCCAACGCCATGGGCAAGGTCGGGAAAGAAGGCGTGATCACGGTTGAAGAGGGCTCGGGGCTCGAGAACGAGCTCGATGTCGTCGAAGGCATGCAGTTCGATCGCGGTTATCTGTCGCCGTACTTCATCAACGATCAGCAGAGCCAGTCGGTACAGTTGGAAGAACCCTACGTCCTCATTCACGACAAAAAGATCTCGAGCATCCGCGATCTGCTGCCGCTGCTTGAGAGTGTCGCGAAGTCCGGCCGACCGTTATTGATCATCTCTGAAGATGTAGAAGGCGAGGCTTTGGCGACTCTGGTGGTCAACAACATCCGCGGAATTGTCAAGGTTGCCGCCGTTAAGGCGCCCGGCTTCGGCGACCGCCGTAAGGCCATGCTCCAGGACATCGCCGTTTTAACCGGTGGCCAGGTAATATCTGAGGAAGTCGGGCTGTCGCTCGAGAAAGCCGGCCTCGAAGACCTCGGTGAGGCGAAGAAGATTCAGATCACCAAGGAAAATACTACCATCATCGATGGCGCAGGCAAGCCGGAAGATATCAAGGGACGGGTCGATCAGGTCAACGCCGAGATCGAAGAGTCCAGTTCCGACTACGACCGAGAAAAGCTCCAGGAACGGGTAGCGAAGCTCGCAGGTGGTGTGGCCGTCATCAAGGTGGGGGCAGCAACTGAGATCGAGATGAAGTCGAAGAAGTCGCGGGTCGAGGATGCGCTGCACGCAACGCGGGCCGCGGTGGAAGAAGGTGTCGTGGCCGGTGGTGGCGTTGCGCTGATCCGAGCGCTCGCGGCTATCAAGGATCTCAAGGGCGCCAACGACGATCAGAACGTGGGTATCAGCATTATGCGTCGCGCCGTCGAAGAACCTCTGCGTCAGATCGTGGCCAATTCCGGCGAGGATGCGTCGGTTATCTTGAACGCCGTCGCCAAAGGCAAGGGCAATTATGGTTTCGACGCTGCCACGGGCGAATACGGCGACATGGTCAAGCTCGGTATCATCGACCCGACCAAGGTGACGCGTTTGGCCTTGCAGAACGCCGCATCTGTCTCCGGCTTACTGTTGACTACCGAGGCGATGATCGCTGACGTGCCGAAGGACGACGCTGCCGGCCCCGCTATGCCGGACATGGGTGGCATGGGCGGTATGATGTAGATCGCGCTAACCTGGCGTATTAGAGTAAAAAGCCCCGCAATTGCGGGGCTTTTTTTATTGCTAGACACGCCGCGGCTGTCTGTCGTGAAAAACGGTGCGCCGCGCCGGCCTGGCGACTGCGCGGCATTTGGCGTTAGAGTCGTCGCAATCGTTTGAATCAGTCGAGTCTTTCGTGAGCGTGATAACCCCCGCCAATCTGCCTCAAAGTCTGCAGGCTCAATGGAATCTAGTCGCGACCCGTCTGCCCGAGTTACCGCAAGGCCTGTTCACCGACTTACCGATAGCCGCACAGACCGTGGGGCGTGTGGTTGTCTGCAGCGACTTTGTGCTCGCGACGCTACTTAGACAACCAGACGCGTTGCTGGATATGCTTGCCGATGAGGAGCCGTTGACCACACCAGACGTTGAGGCGCGTTTTGCTCTTGCGGGCTGCGATGAAGCGCAGGCGATGTCGAAGCTCAGACGAGTGCGGCAGGTTGAGATGGCCCGGATCGCGTGGCGGGATCTGTCGGGCTTCTCGGATCTGGAGACGAATCTCCTGGATCTGTCGGTGCTCGCAGATAGTGCGATACACGCTGCACTCGACTTCGCCGTCGGCGCGTTGGCGCCTCGCTACGGCAAGCCCGTGGACGATTCGGGAGTCTTCTTGCCGTTGCCGATCGATTCGGGCAGTTGCCGCTGAAGAAAGTCAGCGACCGGCTGACCGATACCGCGGAGATTGTCCTACAGTTCGCGCTGGATATTGCGTGGGGCGAACTCGTCGCCAAGCATGGCAGACCGATGTGCGGTGAGTCGCCTGATCTCACTGAAGCGGGCTTTACAATCATCGCTTACGGCAAGCTCGGGGGACTGGAACTCGGCTACGGTTCCGATCTCGATATCGTGTTTTTGCATGGATCGCACGGGGCCTATCAACAGACGGATGGCGAGCTGTCGCTCGACAACGGCCGCTTCTTCATGTGCCTGGCGCAACGTCTGATCCACTTCCTGAGCATTCAGACAACTTCCAGCCGGCTCTACGAGGTGGATATTCGTCTTCGTCCGAGCGGAGAATCCGGGTTCATGGTGACGAGTTTGGATGCGTTCAAGCGCTACCAACGTAAGGAAGCGTGGGTGTGGGAACATCAGGCGCTGTTGCGTAGCCGGTCCGTCGCAGGTTCCGAGCGGGTATGCGAGGCGTTCGAGGCGGATAGGCGAGTCGTCCTGACCGAACATGTCGAGCGAGCGAGTCTAAGGCAGGAAGTTCTACGGATGCGTATGCGCATGCGAGCTGAACTCGCCACTAGCCGGGAAGGACAGTTCGATCTTAAGCATGATCGAGGCGGGCTGGCGGACATCGAATTCCTGGTGGACTACTGGGTACTCTCGAACGCAGCACAGACACCGGCGCTCGTAGAGTTTCCTGACAACGTGCGCCAACTCGAGGCCTTGGAGCTCGCAAAGCTGGTGCCGGCGGAGCACTGTCAGGAGTTGACCCACGTTTATCTACTACTTAGAGAGCGCTCGCATGAGCTCGCGCTTAACGACGCCGGCCGTATCGTGGACGCATCTAAGTTCGTGGACGAGCGTCGTTGGGTCGGCATGCTTTGGGACGAGGTATTCGCCGAGTAAGCACACAGGCGAGGGGGTATAATTGCCGCACTTCAGGCAGTGGAGATCAATCGGTGCGTGCTCGAGCAGGAAGTGTTGAGGAAGAGTTGGTCGTCGCGAACGCGGAGAATATTTATCGTATTGGCCGCGACGATCTTCCCCTGCACTGTCCCCTATCCGGCATGTATCTGTGGAATTCTCATCCGAAAGTCTATCTTCCGATAGAGGCGACCGGAGAGTCCAAGTGCCCCTATTGCGGGGCGACCTACGAGCTGATGGCCGACGCACCACAGTGAATTGATGGCGATTGCCGCTAACAGCGGTGGTTTGCTACACCACATCAATCTCGCCCGCGTTTATCGTGGCGGCGAGCGGCAGACGGAAATACTGATTCGAGGTCTTGCGACGCATCTTCTGCGGCAGCGATTGCGAGCTTGAATACGGATACGGAGTTGCGCAATGCTATGTCCGAAGCCGCTCGACGGCGGGCACGGGATTATCGTCCGGAGTTAATGATCGAACGGTATTGGGAACTCTATCAGGACATTCTTCCACGTCTCGCACGGGAGGCTTAACAAGCTCATGATAATTGTGACTGGCGGTGCCGGATTTATAGGCAGCAACCTCGTTCGCGCCTTGAACAGCCGCGGCGAGCGCGACATTCTGGTCGTGGACGATCTAACGGACGGGCACAAGTTTACCAACCTGGCGGATTGTGAAATTGCGGATTACTGGGATAAGGATCTCTTTCAGCAGCGCCTGCGGTTGGGGCTCACTTTGCAACCGCGATGTATTTTTCATCAGGGCGCCTGCTCGGTGACTACGGAGTGGGACGGCCGTTACATGATGGAGACGAACTACCGCTTCTCCACGGAGTTACTCGACTACTGTCTCGCGCAAGAGATACCACTGATCTATGCGTCGTCGGCGGCAGTCTATGGCGCGAGTGGTAAATTCAAAGAAGATCCTTCGGCCGAGCGGCCATTAAACGTTTACGGTTACTCGAAGCTGCTTTTCGATCAATACGTTCGCCGAAGGCTGTCGAAGAAGTCGCCACAGGTTGTCGGGCTGCGCTATTTCAACGTCTACGGTCCCGGCGAAGCGCACAAAGGCGCGATGGCAAGTATCGCCTGGCATCTGAATCGACAGATTCTCGATGACGGAGAGGCTAAGTTATTCGAGGGTAGCGATGGTTACGATGCCGGTGAGCAGCGACGGGACTTTATTTATGTTGACGACGTTGTGGACGTCAACTTCTGGTTTTCGGACCATCCGGAATGTTCGGGAATTTTCAATGTCGGTACAGGGCAGGCATCGACGTTCAACGACGTGGCGAACGCGGTTATCCGGTCGCTTGGGAAGGGAGCGATAAGCTATATCCCGTTCCCCGGAGCGCTGAAGGAGAGTTATCAGAGTTTCACCGAAGCCGATATCGGCGCACTTCGCGCGGCGGGCTACGAAGCGAGTTTTCTGGATGTAAGAAGCGGAGTCAGCGCTTACCTGAATCGCCTCGACGCGGCTAAGTGAGCTCGCCGGGTAAGATTCTGATCGTCGGCCCGTCCTGGGTGGGCGACATGGTCATGGCCCAGGCTCTGTATAAGCTACTGTTGCGCCGTATTCCCGATGCGGAGTTGCATGTGTTGGCCCCGACGTGGTCGAAACCGGTACTCGAGCGAATGCCTGAAGTGACTCGAGCAATCGAACAGCCCATCGGGCACGGCACGCTCGGACTAACTGCTCGGCGAGCACTCGGTCGGCGTCTTCGCGCCGAGCGTTACGCGCAGGCGATCATCCTACCCAGATCATTCAAATCCGCACTCGTGCCGTACTTCGCGTCGATTCCGATCCGCACCGGTTTTCGGGGGGAATGGCGTTACGGCCTGATCAACGACCTGCGGCCGTTCGACCCCGAGATTCTCGACCAGACCGTCAAGCGGTTCGTCGCGCTCGGCGTTGAGCGAGGGGAGACGGAACTGCCGCCCATCGACACCCCGTCTTTGCAGACCGACAAGCAAAGCCGCGCCAGCGCATTGACCCGTTTCGGGCTGGATGCCGATGTCAATAGCGTCGCGCTGCTGCCCGGCGCGGAATACGGCCCCGCAAAGTGCTGGCCACTTGCGAATTTCACAGAGCTAGCGTCGCGCCTGGCTCGAGTCGGCGTTGGAGTCTGGGTGCTGGGATCGGCGAAAGAGAAAGAGATCGGTGACGCAATACTACGATCCGTGGATGCGCCCGGAGCGCGAAATCTCTGTGGCGAGACGAGTCTGGCGGAGGTTGTGGACATCTTGAGTGCGACGAAGGTTGCCGTGACGAACGACTCCGGCTTGATGCACATGGCGTCAGCCGTTCAGACGCATGTCGTTGCCCTCTATGGCTCTTCCTCGCCGAGATTTACTCCACCGCTGACGGATACGAAGCACGTGTTCTTTCTAGACCTGGAGTGCAGCCCATGTTTTCAGAGACATTGTCCTCTCGGGCACTTTCGCTGTATGAAGGAGTTATCCGTAGACGTGGTATGCAGCGCCGTCGTAACCGCGCTCGGCGGGTCACCTAATGGTATGGGCAACGCCTAACCAAAACTCCGATCGCGCTCGCTACTCGAATCGCTACGAAGCTCGTTAGTGATAGTATTTGCCGCGGTGGTAGAATCTACACTCAGACGGCAAGAGAACAGCGTCTTCTTGTACGACTCGGAACGCTTGACGCGAATTTCCGAGAACTGGTTCCAGGAATCTTACTGGCGAACCGAAGACAAGGTCGTCGGTGAGGCTTCGGGGCGAGGTTCCGTTGTTTTCGTCCGCCACGAGGATCACAACTGGGTTCTGCGTCATTATCATCGCGGCGGATTCGTCGGACGCTTTATACGGGATCGATATCTCTGGCGAGGGATCGAGCAGACGCGTGCGTTCAGGGAGTGGCGTCTGTTATCTGAATTGTCTGAGAGAAATCTGCCGGTACCAGTGCCCATCGCGGCGCGTGTTCGTCGCTTTGGGGTGAGCTATACGGCCGACCTGATTACCGGGTATCTGAGTAATACACGCTCGTTTGAATCCATTCTCGACGACGGTGACGCATGCCTCGAGCAATGGGAAATTATCGGCCGGACATTGCGGCGTTTTCACGACCAAGGGGTGAATCATCCCGATCTCAACGTGCGTAATATTCTGGTCGATGGCGAAAAGCGGGTATATCTGATCGACTTCGATAAGGGAGAGATCAGAGGCGCCGGGTCGTGGCGCCACGGCAATCTAAGGCGACTCAAGCGTTCGCTACGTAAAGTGGCGCTGGAAACCGGTACTGCGTTCGACTCTCATGGCTGGCGTGCTCTGGGACACGGGTATCAACCCGCGCCATAGATGTCGGGACAGGATTCGGGTCGGCCCTTGAATTTTCGATAGGTCCACAGGTACTGCTCGGGCGCGAGGAGAATGTAGTTCTCTAGCTGAGCCACCAT
>Ga0310122_10000507_pt1 | contig 24607 bp, 18 predicted proteins | sample CB6_Bottom_1051__FD_203503 | JGI IMG/M metagenome (GOLD analysis project Ga0310122, IMG submission 203503) | Marine microbial communities from Western Arctic Ocean, Canada - CB6_Bottom_1051 | ecosystem: Environmental > Aquatic > Marine > Oceanic | place: Canada: Western Arctic Ocean | collected...
AATGTGGTTGCCGGGTCTCCCTTGAACCAGTTGAATGTATTGTCGCCACCACTCCAAGCAATTTCGATGGTGTCTCCAGTTCTTGTCGTAGTGATGTAAGCACCACCAGAAATCTCAATATTATCCCCGCCACCTACCACATTAACCTCATCGCCACCAGTACCAGCGTCGCTATCGGCTTGAACACTAAATGAGTACGTTACTGGGTCTACTTCGTCAACGTAATCGACTTTTAAGACATTGCCGGTTAGGGTTGTGTTTATGCCAGCGCCACCAGAAATGGTTATACCATCATTGTGCCCAATCCATCCACTCGCGTTTGTGCTGAGAGAAGGCGTATTATCAGCACCAAGTCGGAACTGATTAGCGCCACTAATAACAAATCTATCATTATCAAAATCTGGAATAATAGAAATTGAATTATCGTGTCCAGAGTCAATGACAAGAGTATCTGTTTTTGTGTCTGAACTAATAGTGCTGTGCCAAGTGCTTGGAGAAGCGCCTGATATTGCCACGATTGAGAATGCGCTTTGGTTTACTTCGCCTACGTCTCCAAGGTTATCGAGCTGGTATTGCAACGCTCCAGAATTAGCTTCCATCAGCCCGCCAACCCCAGATACTTCATGTAGCTCTTCACTGAAGAAACCGGAGTGAGCTACGCCAGACGCATACGGGAATCTATTTAAGGCAGCTGTCGCATTAGCAGTTACCTGTGTTTGTAAAACCCCAGAGAGCTGTGTTGGATCTACATAAACGGTATGAGTTCTGTCTGTTCCGTCAGTAAAGTCTGTTTTAGTCAGACCGGCAGGGGCAGAGTCCGTGAGGGTGATTGCTGTGTTTCCGGCTCCTCCTCCAGTGTTTTGTGTGATGGTAACAACCGATCCAACTACTGATGCAGAAAATCTGGTTCCAGCAGGCCCGCTGCTTGTGTTAACAACGTTCATCAAATTTGTAGCAGTTTGATCGTTGCTTGTGGCAGACTCCCAAGTACCAGCTACCGAGCTTTGGTCTCCGTTTGTAAAATCATAATTAGTTCCATCAGTAGCGATTAAATTAACTTTGTCGCCTGCATTCAGTTCAGTAAAGTCAGTAACTGTTACTGTTGCAGAAGCTTCTGCTGGGAATAACCCCATAGATGTTGCTATACCATTAATACCGCTTACAAAGACAATGTCTCCTTGATGTATATTTTGTGTAGGGCTAGCGCCAAGGCTAAATACATTTCCAATATCTATATTGAATCCATTTATAGATATGCCGCTTCCACCTTGATAAGCACCACTAATAGCAGTGCCATTACCAAAGACCATACCACTTGCAGTTACGCCAATAGGCACACCGTTAGATGTTTGAGCTCTCCAAGTGTTTGATGAGTTTTGCCAAGTCCATTTTTTATCGCCAGTGTCAGAATCTCCATCGCCAGACGAGCGAACAACAATACCTCCATCATCTACGTAAGCATCAAGTTGGTCGTGAGTAGCGTTCCCACTCATAGAAGCCAGTTCTAGCTGTTTGTCCCATATGGTGACGGTTGTACTGTCTATATACGTAGTTGTTCCAGCTACGTCTAGATTACCAGACACATTTAGATTATTACCAACTGTTAGGTTGTGAGATATACGAGCACTACCAACAACGTCTAACGCTGCGATGGGTTTAGCATTGTTGATGCCGAGCGAATTCAAGGTGTCGTCCCACACAAAGCCGGAATCATATGTTAAGATTCCAGACTTGTGGAAGAACGCAACTCCACTCATGGCTTCCGGGTGAAGATTGTACCCAGTCAAATACAGGCTCGATAGATCGGGAATATCACTAGTGTGCAGAACCCTGAAGGCTGGATAACCATCAGCACATCCGCCTACGCAGTCGTTAAGCGGGCCAGAAAATACTTGGCCAGCAGCCTGAGTTTTTAGCACGATTGACTCGCCTACCCAGCCGCTGACATCAATTACAGCGTTGCTCCCAGTTATAGCGTCTACCTGATTTCTCAGGAATGGTTCAGTTTGTCTGGTGGCGTAGCTTATGCCAGAGAATACAATGCCGGACGCATCAAGTATTAAACCTGAAGTTTTAACTATAGCGTAAGAAGATGGGCCTTCTATGTCAATAGCATATCCGGGAGTAAAGGTATGAAGACCTAACCTGTGATTGTCTTTGTCCCAGTTTCCGCTAGAGTCGTAATTGAGAATGTTGGTGCCTGATGCGACTCCATCATTGTCCCAGAAGGCAATACCACTTCTTTCGGGTTGATTAAATCTGTCGTCTACACCGTAAGCTGTTATAACAGTAAAAGGAGCAGGATAAGTAACAAATACTTCTTTAGTCCCTACTGCCCAGTCTACTTTAGTGTTGTTATTCGTACTTCTAAAAGGGTATCTTCTAATCTGGTCAGAAGAATAAAAAGGATCTAACCCAGAGGATAAATAGTGACCTGAACCAACTTCGTAGTTACTACCATCGGTAATAGCGTAAAATACTAATCCGCTCTGCTGATAAAAATCTTCAAAGCGACTGAATCCCGGAGCTGCATTCTCAAGAACCATATTATTGGTTCCTACCGTATAGCTCAGCTCCTTAATTCTGTCTGATAATTGTATAATGTTATCGTTTGGATCAGGAAACATTTTTTAACCCTTGTAAAAATTAACTATCTTTTATACTAGCCGTAGGATGGCGTTGGAGTCTCTGGAGTTGGGCTATCTAGGACGCCCGATCCTCTTCCAAAAATAACCAAGTCACACTGATCCGATTCTACATATGTATTATCCTCTGCCAAGACGTTGAAGGTGAGTTGGCGTGGGTCTGAGGCTATATCGTCGCTACCAGACCTTTGGGCAACCCCAATAAAGCCCTGTGAAAAGTCTGAGCCGTCCGAAGCGGTGTTTGAGCTTGACTCTCCATGTCTAAATCTAGCTGAACCAAGCGCTACGTAGTAGTTATTGCCCAAAACCCCAGAAGTGAAGGTGAGTCTAAATTTACCAGCTTGTAATCTTTCAAACTTGGCAATATTGAACGAGTCATAGACAACCGGCGCCCAATTTGTTGGTGCTGCATTTCCACTCGTATTGAATGTTATCCAAGCCTTTGCTCCAGCTTTTGCTGAAGACATTCTTCCAGAATCCATCTCAAATACTAGCTGGCCAGAGCCTTTGATGTGAACATCTTCTCTATTATCATTGATGTATTTAAACATCACACCTCTGGCTGATGTTCCAGAAGCACTTACAACATTATCTTTAACACTAACATTGCCAGTAAATGCTCTTGAGCCATCTGCTAAGATATACTGCGTATGCGGGTCAGTTCCGGGAAGTCCACCTAGTGAGTCATGATCTATATTTGACACGCCTTTGAACGGTTCGTACTGAATACCTCCACCATTAACAAAATTAATGCCTGATTCTGGGACGAACATGCCGCCCGTGTTAGTGACACTATTTCTTTTCGCCCTAACGTCGTTAACGTAAGGCCAAGTAATATCGAAGTCACCGCTTGAAACAATCAGGTTGATAGACTCAACAGCGTCGGCCATGTTGTGCCGTACATCTTCAGCAGAAATGAGACCAGCGTTATTGTTCGCTAAGTCAGCATTTATACTGGAAAGCAAATCACCTGTATTTTTAACTGTCATTTAAAAACTCCTTAATATAAATATCCACCGGCCCTGTGGCCTTGGTTTCTTGCTATGTAATCACTGCCGGGACTGTATGGCCCAAGTATCGCTTGGCCCCCAACACTGTTGCCGGTTTTGTAGTTGAGTAATGTTCTTTCGTATTTTTCGGATAGGTCTTTATAAAGAACGGCTAAAGTGCCAGTTACACCTCTAAGGTCTATCGAGGATGGGCCGTCTTTAATTGATATCGCGTTGCTTGCTTCACTTCTTATCTCGCTACCAACCATAACACACGCCGCTTTTAAGCAAACCAGATTAATGAATCCGTCATCCCTTGTGTCGGTTTCAGTTGGGTCTGGAGTAAGTGTGCAGGTCTCTACGTTTATTGTATAATCATTTAATAAGTCTACTTCAAGCGTAACTAGCTGGCTAGCCACGAGAAGCGTTGTTTCTATTCTGTGGTCGCTGTAAGTGTACTTTGATGAATCAACATCATTTATTATGTACCTTAGTATGGTTGACATTTGACCTTGCCAAGACATAATCTACCCCTTATATGTTGCAGTTGACTTTAAAAGTATGGATATCTGTGTAATAGGTTCCGCTTCCTCCGCCAAGTGTTACTTTGCCCTGTAGTTTATAGTGTCCTACTTCGTTGAGGTCTCCAGAGACGCTATCATAATACATCACCCCGGAAACGGAGCTTCCTGTGCCCTGTGTTGAAGGCGATCTCTCAATAATTAAGTCGCTAGGCTTCCTGAAGCTAACCTGAAGAGCTGCCGCTTGCGATATATCAACAACACTTCCGTCGTCCTTAACGGTTATTAGAAACCTAGTTCCGATGTCGTCTACATGTATCTCGCTTGCCATTTTCCTACCTTTTGAGTGTAATGACGTGACTTTGTTTAATGTTTAGCGTTATTTCTACTATGGTTTGTGCCATTATGCCACTATTTCATTGCTTAAGTCTATATTTAAAGTTGTCTCAAGCGAAGTGTATATAACGAAAATAAAACTAGGCTCTTGACTGATCGTTAGTTCAAAATTAAACACCTCACCGTTGTACTTTGGTATAAAGTACTCAAATGAAAAGCCCGTAAACGAAAATGGTGCTGCTGCAAACATTACGCATCAGGATCTGTAATAACCACTGCTGAATCAACAGCCGCTGCCGCTGCCTTCTTGGCCTCGTCGATTTCGTGGGCCTGAACATGCTCCGACAAAAACTGTCTTACTATCCTATGTGTAAAATCGCCCTGAGTTTCAGGGTTTGGAATAGTAGCAGAGATTGGATCTCCCGCTTCGTCAACGGGATAAATTGGGTTTTCAGGATCAGTCTCGTCAACAACGTAATCAGGATTAGCCACGTCATCAGGCCTTCCATAATTTGAGCAGACGGCGTCGAACACTCTGGCTACGTCGTCTTCTGCTATTTCTAACTGGAAAATAGCCATTTCTTCTCTCCTCTACAAAATAAAAAGGTTTCTCTATAGTAAATATACACTAAAAATTTAGTACTGTTTGACTTATATTTTCTCTATTATAGCTATAACTAAGGGTTGCTAGTCTAAAAACAGTAAAAACGCCGGATTGGCTGTCGCCTCTTCTGCTGCTGCGTCCTGTGTCTCTAGGTACACTTGTGTAACATACATTACATCACCAAAGCCAGACTGAGTTAACATCGTCAGTCTAATGTACAAATCAGTCCAATCACTGATGCCACTGACATCCGAGATGGTGTACGAATAAGATGTATAATCATCGGTAGATGTGTCCCAATTAGTTACGGCGGCCCTTACTGTGTAGCTGTCAGTTTCTAACAACTCCAGCTTCAGACCCGGACGGCCCATGCCTGCGTTGTCCTGAGTTAATGCCTTATATTTGATGTAAGCATTTCCAGAATCCGGTGTAGACACATCGCTCAGGCGTAAAATACATACATCGTTGCTACCAGTGTCGTCAGTTGAGTTTATCTGAGTCGTGCCGTCATCAGCACTAGCCTCATCCACACTCGCATATAGATTAGTGTTATTGCCAGACTGATTTTTCCAATTGCCGTCTGTATCGTCTGCGTCAGGTCTTGCGTATTGTGCCATTATATATTTTGTCCTATCACAAACCCATCATATGTATCTGTTCCTGTAACAAGGAATCCAAATACATCCGCCTTACCTGCTGTGGTAGTTAAAGTAGGGGCAGAGCCTCCAGCCCATTTAATTGTGCTAAACCACGTCACGGTTCTACTGCCAGTGGCGTCTTGCTGTAATCTAAGCATAAACTTTTGACCAGCAGTTTCATTTAATATAGCGAGCGTTCTATTGTCACCTAGAGTAACTGTATGCACGTTCGCTTCGTTTACATCAAACGTAATTGTAGCTCCATCTGAGTTGGCTTTAAGAGAGGGCTTGGTTGCTTTAGAGAAAGTAACATTTCCACCAGAAGAGATGGCAATAGCGTCAGTGTCGCTTGTGTGCCCAATCGTAGTGCCGTTGATAATAATGCTATCAACTGTTAGCGTGGTAAGAGTTCCTACTGATGTGATATTGGGTTGTGCAGCAGTCGTAACGGTGGCCGCAGTCCCGGTGGTGTTTTGGTTAAGAGTAGCAACATAGGAAGAGGCAATAGCAGTTCCTTGCCATGTGCCTGCGCCAATAGTTCCTACGGTAACAATACTGGAGTTACCCGCCGCTGGTGCTGCTGCGATATCTGAGAGAACTTCTGAAGCGGTGCGACCTTCTACTGCTGTTCCATCAATTCTAAGAAAATCATTGTCCGCAACCGCAGCATTGGCTGTTAGGAAGTTTCCATTGCTAATACCTGTAGCTAGAGCTTTTACTGTTGCAAGGTTTGTAACCTCTGAGTCCATTAATGCACCAGCAGCAGTTACGTTGGTGGCATCGGTTACATCAGCACTAGCTTCAATAGCGTCTAGTTTGCTTTGGTCTGCTGTTAGAAAAGTGCCAGTAGTTAATTTTAAGGCTGCAAGACCAGCACATTCACTATCCATCAATGCGCCTGCCGCAGTTACATTAGTAGTGTCTGTTACATCAGCACTAGCTTCAATACCATCTAGCTTACTGTTGTCCGCTGAAGTAAAGTTGATTTGAGTTAATCCACCATCACCTACCGAATAAGTTGTATTAGTATAGTTGCCTGCGTGTATTGTGCCAACGTTAGTAGTCCAGTCAAGATGCTCATTTGCCACAAAACCACTAAGATTATCATGAACAATTTCGCTATCTACACTGTTTACAGTTACGGTGTTCGTGGCAGAGGTTACAAACTCGGCACCAACGCCATCAGTAAAGGTGATGGTTTCGCCGTCGTCTACTGTTTGTGGTGTGGAGCCATCAGTGATAATGAAGCTAGACATGCTACCACCACCAGCGGCTGCGATCCAAGTGAAACCAGTCGAGCCGCTATCATAGGATAAGAGATAGTTATCGGTGGGAGAGTTTGTTACGTTTAAATGAGCTTCATCAATTGACCCATCTTTGTAGTGAACACTATCGATACCATCTTCTAAGAGGGTTAATATTTCTCCAGCAGTCTGGTCTGCTGTAGCACTTGTTGCTATTCCATCTAATTTAGTTTGGTCAGCAGTTAAGAAAGTGCCTGTAGTCGCTTTAACTGCTGCAAGTCCAGCTAATTCACTATCCATCAACGCACCCGCTGCGGTTACATTGGTAGCATCAGTTACATCCGCACTTGCCTCTATAGCGTCTAGTTTGCTTTCATCTGCCGATAGGAAAGTACCAGTAGTTGCTTTGACTGCTGCAATTCCAGCTAATTCGCTGTCCATCAATGCACCTGCTGCGGTTACATTGGTGGCATCAGTTACATCTGCACTAGTCTCTATACCATCTAGTTTAGTTGCTTGGTCATCACTCATTATTCCCCAAGCTGATGTTGTAGCAGCTGGAAGAGCGACGTTGTTACCATCACTAGACTCTACAGTTAGGGAAGTCCCATTAGCTGTAGCAGAAAGATTTGTAGATACGTTTGTTACTTTAGCTGTGTTAGCTACAACAGCCGTTTCTAAGTTAGCTACATTCGGAATTGCAACTGTGCCTGTAAATGTTGGACTTGCTATAGTTGACTTGAGTGCTAATGCAGTTGTTATTGTGCTTGCATAACTTGCATCATCATTTATTGCTGCTGCCAATTCATTTAGGGTATCTAATGCTCCCGGAGCACCACCAACCAATGCATCTATAGCTGCTTGTACACCTGCTGGTGTAACGGCCCTAGTTGCGTCAGTTCCTGTAGTTGTTTCTCCGGTTGTAGCTAACTCGACACCACCAACCGCTGTAAGAGAGGCACTTGGTAGAGTGTAATTGTTAGCACTAGCGTCAATACCATCTAGCTTAGTGTGGTCAGCATTTGTAAAGTTGTTCTGAGATAACTCACCATCTGTTACAGAATAAGTTGTATTAGTATCAACCCAAGGTACATTGACAACCCCTTGTCCATCAGAATTTAATTGTAAGCCATAAGTTCTCGCTGCTGTGGTACTTACAGCAGTAGCGGCAACAGATTGGTCAGTATTGCTGAATAATTCTATTCCACCTTTTGTAGTTGCGTTTGCTTCTGGTAGAGTATAAACTGTATCTGTAGACGCCACGGTTAGTGTGCCAGCCGCGTCGTCGTATGTTAGCGATACATTAGAACCCGCAGTAAGAACCCCATTAACATAGTCTTCAACCTGTTCTTGGGTAAGCTGAGTGTTAGTGTCTGTTGCTGCTACGGTTAGCGTGCCAGCAGAGTCATCGTATACCAAAGAGACATTAGAGCCAGCTGTTAATAAGCCAGCCACATAATCGTCTACTTGATCTTCTGTTAGCTGCGTGTTAGTATCAGTAACAGTACAGGTTATCGTAGCAGAATAATCACCGCTCGTCGTGTTAGTTTCGCCATCTATGGTGATACCAGCGCCAGCGGTTAAATCTACGCCAGTCATATCTCCAGCCCCACCTCCGCCACCTCTAAACTCACCAGCGTCAACCCTTTTTAACGCCGAGTCGGTTGCGTCCCACAAGAGAAGATAATCAGCATCTTCACTGGTTACATCAACAAGACCACTAATTACATCAGGGGCTAAGTGCGATGCGTCAATCGACCCATCTTTGAGTTCAGAAGAGTCAACGGCGTTTGCGTCTATTTGGCCAGCGGCAACAGATCCTAGCGTGGCTAAAGCTCCAAGCCCTAAAGCTGCAACCTCTGCTGCAACAAAAGCTGTTGTGGCTACTTGAGTTGTGTTGGTTGATACAGAGGCGGTGGGTGCGGCAGGAGTACCAGTGAAGGTAGGGCTAGCAATGTTGGCTTTCAGAGCTATATTAGAGGTGTTAGTTGTTATGTCTTGCCTTAACGCGCCGGATGCAGTTTCTATATCTGGGGCACTAAACTCAGTGCTGGAAAGAACCAATCCATCACCAGCAGTATAGGTAGTATTAGTATCGGTATCAGTTGAGGTGATAGTTAATACTTTTGTGGAATTATTATATGACGTAGTAACGTTAGTACCACCTACTAACTGTAGTGTGTTACCGTCAGATATTGCATAAGGAACACCATCGTCAGAATTTATATTCCAATCTTCAAACGCCGATGCCGTGCCTATCGCGGTAATATGACCGTTTGAGTCAACCGTTATATCTTGTATAAAAACATTGGTTGCGTTGTCTGAGCTTGAAGCTGCTGCAATGTTTGGATGAGCCGTTAAGTAGCCTGCGTCGTTAGTGAATATACTTACGTTATCGCCAGACGCTACACCCACTGCTGTGGTTTGTATTGTTCCGTCGCCAAACAAAATTTTGGGTGTATGTAATTCAACACCGCTAACGTGTCCATCTTTTGTTACCTTCGCTAAAGTGGTGGAAGAACTGTTGTTCCAGTTTTGAAGGTTCTTCGCTTGGGCGGCGGCTCCCTTTACGGTGAAAGTAGGAGATGCTGAGCTAATGTTTTGGAATATAATACCGTCGTCTTGGGCAAAGTTTGCTATGTTTTGGGAGTTATGTTTTACCCAAAAGCCATTGTTGGAAGCAATATAGAACTCACTTGTGCTATCAGCAACCCCTCCAGCGTAACCCTGTTCTGCAAATATATATCCATAAGTTGGGGCGGAGTTTCCAGTTGCGGAATCTCTAAGACCCATCTTCCACTTGGGGTATTGTTCGTCTTCTAGATGTAGAGAAACCGTTTCATCGTAAGCGTTGTTGACGAAGTAGTTAAAGAATATACCAGCGTCTTGTCTCTCTAGTGTAACTGGAGCCTTTCCGCTAGCGGCAGAAGTGTATTGAACCGTACCGTCGGGAAAAGCAAAGCCCTGAAAGTTGGCATAGACACCGCTAACGAGACCTTCTGGGTTTGTGAATACAGCTTTGGGGCCGGGTTGAGCACAAAAGACTTCGGAAACGCCGGTGAGAGTTATCTTTGACCCGCTATTGCTGCTTGATATTACGGTGTCCCTGCTTAGCGTGTTCGTTCCAAGCGTGTATGTTCCTACGCCTGTTTCATAGTTACCATCCGCCGTCTCAACGCAATAGTAAGTCTGGTTGCCGTCCCCAACCGTAGAAGCAAAAGAAGTAGCAGCACCAACAGCCCCGCCAAGCACCATATCTGATGTGCCGGTAGTGCTAGTGACTTCCTTTACTCTGTCCGAAAGAACAAAAGCCATTTTTCACCCCTTTAGAATTGATTGTAAGAACCCATGACGTGCATGTTGCCATTCTGGTCAAGCCACGCAACAACATCTCCAGACTGGTTTTTCCACTCTTGAACTCTTTCGGACGCTGTGTTTGGTAAAACTTCAAGAGTCGCTGTTGATACAAAGGTTCCGTTGCCAATTGAAACACGCTTGTTTGTTGAGTCAGCTTTGATTGATCCACCAAGGTTCATCTGATTAGATTCTAAAGTTACAGATGTTCCATCGCTAAACCTTATGCCTCCAAGAACATTGATGTCACCAGACACACTGATGATTGGTCTCGCAGTAGATGCTATCTCAAACGCTGGGGTTGTGGTCATAGCGTCTACGTTATGCCTCATGGTCATGAGCGTTTTCTCATTTCCATCAGCCCCAGTGAATGTAAACGCAACACCTCCGTCGGGATTATTGCTATAAGAATCATTTTTGTTAAAGATGGACGCTGCTTTATCTGTACCAAAGAAATTGGAAGAGTGTTTGATGGTCATGTTGTCGGCTCCACCAGTAACCGTGAACTTACCATCTGGAACTTCTAAGTACTTGTCTGATGAGTTTGGCCCCATTATGCCTTTTAGAATGGTATAGTTATCCCCAACACCAATGTATAAGCTATAGTCTGTAGTGGCATTCCTACCTAAGTTATCTTGACCGATAAAGATAGAATTACTTATACTGGAGGATATTTCATCGTCTCCAACATTGTGACCAATAATAATGTTACTCAGGCCGGTAGTGATACCTTCGCCAGCGTAGTTACCAATGAGAATATTTTTTCTACCGTTGCCTATGTTGGTGCCAGCCCTGTATCCAACGGCTATATTGTCATCGCCAGAAGTCAGATTTTTTAAGCCTGAAGCCCCATAAGTTATATTTCTGAAATTGTCTGTTAAGTCTGCTTCGCTTCTAGATAGAGGACTCAAGAACCCAGCAAATTGGTTTCCGTTTTGATCTCCAAATAATGTTGAAGATAAATTAGTATCTCTTGGGTTTAGAGCTAGGTCTTTCTGGTTGCCGCACTCATCTTGGAAAATGAGCTTCTGACATTCTCCGGGAACATCAGAGGCGGTTACAAAAAGCTTTCCAAAAGAGGGGGCGTTTGAGGCAGCTCTACCCTGACCAAATTCCTGCATGGATATGTCGCCACCAACTGCGAGCTTGGCGTTTGGAGTCTCAAGGTCAATTCCCACCTGTCGCGAGGGGTCAATAGAGATAGCAACCCCTTTAGTACCATCATGATAAAGGCTGATCTTTCCAGCGTTGGCTGCATATTCTACCTCTAACCCATCTGCGCTGTCTATATAGTTTGAGCCAGACAATAACTGCAATCGAGAATAAGTACCGTCTCCACCAGTCACTCTAGCTACGGCATTTCCTGTAGATTGGACATTGAATATGGTATTTGGCAGTGGGTTGGTTACCATGTTGGTTATACCAACTAAGCCAGCCCCCTTATAGTCACGCATAACTGTAAATGCATTTACGGGGGCGGTCATATCGTCATAAACAGATATGTCAAGCCTGTCTGTTTTTTGGTTATGACTGTCTACTACGTCTAGCTTATCTTTGTAGTTAATATCAAAGCCATAGAAGTGTTCTTTACCGTCAGTCTTCTTCTTATTAGAAGTTCTTGAGATAAATTTTTGACCAACAGTAACTCCCGACATAAGGGCAGAATAACTTACGGTGTAGTCTGTCCCTGAGCTTAGGAAGTTAACATCTGAGATGTTATGAATTTTACCCTCTGGAGAAAGCGGGTTTGGCTTTATAAATTCTTCTCGCGATAGATATGTAGCGTTAGCTTCCCCAAAGGACTCTGCCGTTGTTACGTCTGTCGAACCCTGCTGCGTAGTTGTTACGGAGGCGTTAATAGCGGGAGTGCCGGAATAATTAAGAACATACATCAGTCCGCCAAGGTGGGCCCCGGTGGGCTGTGCCCTTAGCGTGGGAATCTCAATAACTGGCGTAATATCACTCCGTGATTGATACCGAGCCCCTAATTCTTTCGCGTAACAGTTCGGCGCCAAAGTTAGTTCTTTGAGATTGAATGTCTCCTCCCCGACGGTGACGGTGGCATCGAGATATTCAAACATCAGCCCCGTGATAGCAAAACAGTCTCTTCGTTGTTCATCAGGCCACAACTCCCCTTTAGAATCGTCTCGCCTATATCTATCATAGGCAGAGCCAGCGGGAACGTCGTCTCCCTTTAGATAGCTATATGGGCCAGAGGTTACAACAATTTTACCTGCGCCAATTTCAGCGTCAAACTTGGCCTGAACTTCAGCGGCGGTGTCGCTGCTGTTGATATCCACCTTAAGCACTACAACAGTTCTATCATTATTTTTCTGATCGAAGACTGCTTGTATTCCGGGCTTGTAGCCTCCAGTACACACTGGGGCTGGCCAAGATACCAACGAAGCCCCCCTGTGGTCTGGGATTGGCGGGTATCCAGCAGGGGCGTGGCCACCCCCAATTGCATGGTTGGAGTTACTGGATCGGAGGTTATGAATGGGGGTATCGTGACTAAAGTGACCAGTGTTGAAGAACAAAATAGAATAGCCAAATGTGGGGTCATTAAGTTTTAGGGCAGGGTTCCACATTGCACTTTCATCTAGCGGGACGCCTGCCATAGCGAGACAGCAACAAATGAAATCTGGTATTGCTCTATTGGGGTCATTTACACCATCCGCTTTTCTACCATTTTGAATAGCGTAGGTAATCGCCTCAGCAACCTCAAGCCGAGTGGAGGTATCCAACAGGTCTGTGGTTCTTACATTGCCACCAGCAAGAAGGGGTGTGTTTGTTTGAAATTCAAAGTAAAAAGACTCTCCAGCCGTACCGTGTTCAATACGGAATTGGCCCTCATTAAAGTCATCTGGATAGTTGTGTGTGATTGTGCAGCCAGCACCAAGGTAGTCGCCTTTAGTTATCGACCTGAGAAAAGTGTAAAACTTCTGCCCATCGCTAGTCTCTCCGCCGCCACTAGTTAACTTGGCAGGATCAATTACTAATTGCTGTAAATCAACGCCACCCCATTGAGAATTAGAAGTGCCCGTAAATTCTACGATCCAGCCAACGCCACCTGTAACACTTGCGTCTGTGACAGTAATATCATCAGATGACATCGAGTAAATTGCCGACGTGATAGCCAAACTAACTGCGGCAGCTGTAGCGTTCCAAGCAATATCTCCAGTTTGATACATTATGGGATCGCCGCCACCATAGTAGGTCAACGAAAGCGTGAATGTTCCACCGTTAGCATAATGTTTAATTAATTGTTTTTCATTTCTAGTTGTGGTTCCGCCCGCAATAACCACTTCATTATCTGGCCTGAGGAAGAATCCAAAGCATCCGCTTTCTGCCATCAGCGACACTGTTTCTCTACCAATAATCCTGTCTGTCTGCAGATGGTTTCCAGACGCAATATTTAAACTGATATTGCTATTCCAAGATGATTGGGAATATATATTGTGGTCTTCCAGACAGTTGGTAGGGGCACTACCAGATGGGCTAAACAGCCATTCGTATCTTCTCCTGTATGTTTCGGGAGAGGTGCCACTGGCAACCAGTACCAGACCAGCACCGTCTGCGGATTGATCATCAAGATACCCGCAGGGAGTAGGTTGCCCATCGCAAATACCTGAGCTCGCTAAATACAGTGTCTTACACTCGTATACGCACGATTCGACGGCGTGGAAAGTTAGTGTGGTGAGTGAGTCAGCTGTAAGGTCAGAGAAGTGACCTTGCCACTTGAGGTCGGGAACTCCTAAGCTATATTTGTCGCTTTCGTTGGGGACTATACCTCCCGCAACTGTGATTAAGCCATAAGATCCAGACGGTGCGGCGGTTCCTATACCCAGATCTCCGCCAGAGAAATATATGTCATCATTTATAGAATGTGATAACCAAACACTCTTCCAGCCAAACGTTTCTTTACCAAGATCATACATACCTGACAAAGAGGGGGACACTGAGCCAGAAACCTCAAGAGTACTGCCAGTATGAAGACCCTTAGTACCAATACCTAGCCTAAGATTGTCTAGCTCTCCATACATTAACGGTGTGTTGCCGCCACCTTCAGAAATATCTGGACACTCTGTAAGAGAAGAGACATCGTTGATACCAAGATAGAACCTATAGCTGTATTTTTCTCCAATTCCACTTCCGTGATAATATCCAGCGCCATTACCAATAGCAATGTTACTGCTTCCATACTTATTGCTTTGTAGGGCGTTGGAGCCTATTACCGTGTTTGAATGACCAAATGTATTGCCAGCTAAGGATTTATATCCAACGGCTGTATTGCCACTACCATACACATTACACGTTTCTGAATAAGCCCCAATCGCAGTGTTTTCACCGCCATTAAAGTTATGACGCAGCGCGTAGTAGCCAAACGCTGAATTGTCAGTGCTTACATATTCAGGAAGGTAAAGATAATCTAAAGCTCCGGCCCCACCAATAGTAGTTCTAGTGTGTGGAGTCGAAAAATTAGCAGCTTGTATATCCTTGCCCTCTAAGAAGAGATGCGTAGAATCAATCATGTCAATTAGATTGTGTCTAACATCGTAGGGCGATACCAACATTCTAGAGTTGTCTAGAATTTCGGAGTTGATATTGGCTGTTATAGTTTGCTTTGGCAGAATAGGCATCTAAAATCCCTTACTTGAAACTAATTTCTAATGTATTGTAGTCAAATTTTACATTATCCCCTGCGTAAATAATCCTTGGGTTATCTAAAGCAGCGTGCATTAGTACATTTCCGGGTGAGTTATCTTCGTCTGTACTGTGATATGGTGAATCAACAATAGCTATTCCAGATACCCATCCCCAATCAAGAAGAGCGGTGTTGAATACTATTTGACCACTGTTTCTAACTGTTCCACTTCCAGCCTCAAAATCCTCTTGCGTATATGAGAATTTCGTTGAGTTGGGAGCCCCAATATTTACTCTACTGTAACCAGTTCCTGAGCCGTTAATACCGCTTGGAATCTCTAGAATAGTAGTGCCTGTATCTGCATCAGCGAGATCTGCCTCTCTCACACCGCTGACCAGTGCAATTGAAATATTGGATGGAGCAGAGAAACTTTCGCCTCTAAATACGAAATTTAAGAGGCCCGACTCTAAATAATTTGATAGAGCAGCCATTATTATCTCCTATTATTTCCTAAAAAAAAGAACATGTTCTATCTATATATACACATAAAAAAAGAGCCACCCCCACAAATATATGAGGGTGGCCGCTTATCTTAATAGCTTTTAGTGCTAATAATTAGAACGATCCAAGGATCACTCGTCTATTATCAAGAACACCAAAACCAATTTCAGCCCAACCGTAGAAGCCAGCTCGCTGTTGTCTGTGAAGAGTAGGATCTTCAAAGACTTCTAGCTGCTGCTTAACAGGCATGACAAAGCTGTCATTCGAGGACTGGTCTAAACCAACGACTAATTCTACGTCGTTAGTTTCTACAGCACCTGATAGAGAACCAGTAAAGAACGTCTGGTACTCTTGGTCTTCTCCAAGTTCGTCAAGATCATGGAGGTTTACACCAAAGATGCGTGTGATTGGAGCTCCGTCTTCAGAAGCCGTGTAGATTTCTCTACGTGTAACTTCATCAATTTGATCCAATCCCCAGTTGCGAACGTCTTCGAGAGCTTCTGGACTCACGTAAAGGTCAGTCAAACGACCGCGTCCCATTGATGCACTGTTTCCGCCAGAGTTGCGGCGCATAACAGTTTGCATAAGAGAAACCATTCGTTTGGTAAACTGACCGGCGGTAGCGTCGGCATCATAAACCAAGATGTTACGATCAACGCCAGCAGCCAAAATGGTGTGCCATCCATCGTCATTCATCTTCTTAGTGAAGCCTGCTTCCATAACTTGCATAGCACGCGAAACGATGTCCCAACGGGCTTCACGAGCGTATCTCAACAAGTAGTCGATTGAGCTTGTGATGCTGTATGTGGGAATCATTACGTAATCGCCTTCTACGCTACGTTCTGGAATTCTACCGTGTCCGGGGTTAGTGTAGGCAACGTGTTCGCCTTCAAGTCCCGGTGAAATCAAGTCAAGGGGAAACTCGGTATTAGCACCGGGTTCTACATTGATTGTTTCAAAAATATCTCCAAGAATGTTGCCAACTAGAACACCTTTTCTCAAAGGAAGTTCAAGCGCTTTGGCAAATTCTCGCTGAGCTGCTTGAGCAACGTTAATATCGCTGTCACCGGAACGGCGAAGCAGTGCGATAAATTCATCGCTAGGTCTATCTGTATAAGACATTATTTTAATCTCCTTTAATTATTAAGTTTGCTAGTTAGCGTAGCCGTGGTTAGGTAGGTTAACTTCAACTTTAGCATAACCATCTTCATCCTTAGCGGAAAGGAATCGACCAATCGCTAAGTTACCAGAGGCTATTACACTCATTGGATAAGAACCATTACCGATGTTTCCAGCGTTATCTACATAAGCAACGTCGCCAGCTGAGGGAGTACCCACAATGCTGCTAGTTACGACATAGCCTTTACGTAGGAGGGTAACTTTACCACCAAGCTGAACTTCATCTTTGTGTTGGTTTAGATGAGTGCGTGTTAAGTCTTTGTCAACAACATCATTCATTAAAATACCAACGGGACTATCAGTTGCAGCAACAGTAGCCTTATAAACTACCTTGTTTACACCCTGATCCATTGCAGCACCAGAACCAGCTGTACTATCGTGAACAACACAACCGCCGCGTGTTACGGCTGCTGCACCACCCCAGAAAAAGCTGATATCGGTTTGCAGTTCGTATCTATCTGCTTTAAGAGCCATCTTTTTTTCTCCTCTAAAAATTTAGATAAAAAACTTACTTGTTTAAAACGTTTGATTCAAGCCAAGATGCGATATCGGCACGGGTTGATTCCACTTCATCCATTTCTGGATCTGGCTCAACTAGTGCTGCCTCGGTTGACTCGACTTCTTCAAAAGCTTCTTCCAACTCAGCTTCTGCTTCTTCAGCAGCCTCAGTTTCGTTAGCTTCTTCCGTCACTTCTTCGGAAACCTCAACGGAGGCTTCTTCTTTTTTGTCGTCTTTTTTGTCGTCTTTTTTGTCGTCCTTCTTTTTCTTATCCCACCACTTGGCGACGATGGCGTCAAACGCTTCATCACTAAGAGCTGCGTAAAGCTCAAGGGACTCCTCAGCTTCTTCGCTATCAAAGCCAGCTTCAACGAGCGCGGCTTTTCTACGAGAGGCTACTTCTTTTTCATGCATTTCATCAACCTTAGCCTGACTTGAAGCCAAGTCGTCTTGAGATTGAGCTAATGCATCTTCTAGTTCAGCGATGCGAGCCTGAGTAGACTTAATGGTCTCTTCAAGTTCAGCAGCTGCTTCCTTCTTTGCCTCTACGTCAGCTTCAAAAGCCTCTACAGTGGAAGCAAACTCTTTATCTTTTGCTTCTTCTACAGATTGCTTCATGGCTGTGTTTTCAGCTTTGGAGGCAGAAAGGTCTTCTTTAAGCGAAGCGACTTGCTGTTCCAAAATTTCATGATTATCTGACATTTTGATATCTCCTATTGAAAGTTCATCAGTAATATCTTCTACAATAAAGGATCGGCTTTTCTCAAATATTACGCTTCTTGGATTAGCAGGCTTAGAAACTAAACCCTTTCCAGAAAACGCTATATTTTTGAGCGCCCTACCAATGGTAAATCCTTCATACTTCCCCTCACCGCCATAGGCGCGTAGGTGTTTTGTCAGGAATGCCGATTGTTCATCTCTTGCGACTACATGATTAGCTCCTTTGGGGTCTACCAGAGCGTAATCGAAGTCCGAGAAAAGACATTCCATTGAGACAAACCACTTGCCCTCCTCTATCTCGGCTATGATCTGTTGCATCCGATCCCTATTTTCGGGGTCAGTCCAACAGTTATAAAGAACAGCTTCCGTTACTATGTCAAAGTCTTCTGGAGCCTGCTCTTCTGCCGATATTTTTTTTCCTTCTTTGTTTAAAACATAGGAACTGGTTATGTGTCCTATGATATCATTTTCATTGTGCATGAAGTTGAACTGCTTGTCTTCCGGTGTATTTCTAGCAGCCCATGTTGATTCAGATGTAAAAACATCATCGTTCTTATTCCATCCGGTTGAAACCAATACTGATTCTAAGTAGTAAAGGTCAAACTGGTCAGGATTACTCTTCTTGTTTGATGCTATAATTTTTGCGATACTGTCACTAACCGGCTTTTCTGTGGTAGATATCGTGGCAACTGAAGCGTATATGATGGAGGCCTGAGACTTAACGAGCTCAGACACGCCATCTTCTATTTCTTGCTTATAAGTTTTCATGTGTCTTACCTCTAAAATAAGTATACACGCTTTTTAAAAAAGTATTATAAAAACCCCTACTTTATACTAAATTCAACGTAGCAACTGATGGCTTGTTGTCTGAAATTATCTATAGTCATATCCTCAATAACTATGTTTTTATCGCTTAATGTTTCTTTAAACGCCTTGGGGGCTAGTTTGCCCTCTGCTAGGCTGGCATGTATTGTTTCATCGCTCACCTCTGACAAAAGATCTAGGTTTGTTAATACGTCAAATTTTATTCTTTCAATGTTAAACATATCAGATTTAGTCATTTGTCTAAGGTTTTTCTTGTTGTTCATCTTTAGAAAGGCCGTAGTAACAGACTCGGAAATCTTATCGTAGGAGTTTTGAGACCAAGTAATGAGTTCAGCTAAGCCGGGTTTTGACTTTGGTTTTTCAACCCTTTTCTTTCTTGGCTTTTCGTCTCTCTTAAGCAAAGGTCTTCCTTCATTTTTAGGTGGTTTAGCATTGTTTTGTGGGGCTTTGGGCTCCTTGTTTTTCTGCTCTTTTTCGTTAAGCTTCGATTGTTTGTCCATTTTTTCCAAGTCTTTTTTGTGGTTGGCATTATGGAAAGGGGAGGCTTTATCAGGAGTTCCACTAGAGTCCCTCTCTTTGAGCTCTCTCTTAAGTCTAATTTTTTCCACCGTTGGTATTTCCTTAAATCTTTCCAGTATCGTTTCGTGTGATATAATGTCTCTATCCGCGAGTTGTAGTAGCAAATTCTTTTCTGCTGTATCGTCAGAGAGATTCATTTGGTCAAAGTGTACATAAGCTGGTCTTCTAAAGCCCATTGCTTTTCGTACTGTCTCCATCTCACCCTGCCAAAAACTAGACAGTAAGTTCCTTCCGTACTGTAATCTTTCAACTAAAGTCTTAAGACTGATGAAGTTATTGGTAAACCCACCACCATTTCCAGCTAACCCTGTTAGCGTCGGGGGAACACCAAGCCCAGCATATATACTATTGAGAACTGAATCATATTTTTCAGAACCTAAAAACTTATATACTTGACTGTTTGATTCCGTGTAGGATAGCTCTGGGCCCCAAACTAATTCCATAGTTCCACCGCCAGCATTACTTGCTAGGATGTCGCGTAGCTTGTTAATCGCGGCTTTATTGGGTAGGATCTTATGCTCTAAACTACCTAGAGTCCATAGGCGTATATTGGATATTGCGCCGTCAAGAGCTGATAAGTCCGCAAGTCTCATTTTTTCTAGCATGACAATGTCGTCTAGAATAGCATAAATCATTGGGTTTGCCCACAACTGCCAATCGTCCTTCTTGTAGTAAAAGACGGAAAGACGGTCTTGTTCCAGCGGTATTTCTCTATCACCCCGTTCAATAGCTCGTCTAGCTGCTGGCGGCAAAGTCGCTAGAACATCTTGTGGGAGACCTCCTTTTTTGCCAACCTTATCGCCAGCGAAAGAGTTAGAGATTGTGTAGTTTTTCTGACCAACAAACAGAGACAACCCACCATCTTTAATATTGATAGTGTTTGGATTGAAGAAGTTGTATCTCCAAGGTATTACGTTTTTTGTTATTTTTGGTATATCTACTTTGATATCGTTAGCTACGCTCTTCATGAAGCTTGACAGCTCAGGAGTAACCTTTGCGTTGCTCTTGTATATTATTACGTTGCCCGTTCTATATAGGTTATTAAGGAACCTTTCAGATCTTTCTTTACCATTGATCTTTTTAAACCACTGTTTGAAGAATTTTTCAGCAGTTCTATCTGGATGAACAAGGCTAATACCCTGACTACCAAAGTCTCCCATCAAATCAACTACATTCCGTATGATTCCAACTTTGTCGTAAGCATCCATACACATCTTGATAATGCGCTTCTGGTTGTTTGGAATTCTTTCTGCGTCTCTAAACGAGTAGTAGTCCCTCCTTGTGAACTGAGGTCGTACCGATCTATTAGTCTCAATATTCAAGAAAGTACTGGTATTGGCGTAGCTTTTGTTTAGACCAGCATAAGAGTCAATATTATCGCTATAAGCAGCAAATGCGTCCTGCTTGTCTTCATCGCCTGACCAAGTTATCATGTTTTCACTCATTTTATGCCTCTACGCTTTCAATCGGAATGTTAATTGGAATGTTACAATATTATACACAAATTAATAAACATCTTTCATGCTCTCAGTGAACCAATTAGGCCCGGTGAACATTGTGTCGCTGCTCTTTCGTTTTACGCCATCCATTGTCGCGAACCCACCGTAGAAGTTGTACTCTTCCGGCGTGGGTGCTCTCATTATACCTCTAGCGGCCATGTTAGCCATAATCAAAGAAGAGTAACGGTCTTTTCTTATTTTGCTTTTTCTTCCTGCTCCAATAATTACTTCTGGAGTATCCCACCTATCACGGCCAGAAGCTGTCTGTGTCATCTGTATCATGGAGAGTTCATCTTTGAGTTCCTCTATGTCGAGAACGCACTCTTCCAGTGTATCATAAACCCTGTTTTTGAGACCATCCTCTGCGGCTGATATCCCAAGTGAGACAGGGTCGAAGAATGGGAACAATAAGGATTTGTCCTCAAAGTCTTTTCTTAAGCTGTGATTTGCCTCTGCTAACCAGTCGTATTTTGCAAACTGACACATTTCTAATATATGTAGTCCTTTTTCATCGTCAGTATCTTTCTCTTTGTTTTCGTCTATTACAGGCCATATTTCTATTTCGTCTTCTTTAATCTTGTCTTTGTCGTGAAGAGACTCCATTACGGCTATACCACCACCCTGCGCATCCATAGCGATGTGTACACACGGAAAGAGTCTCATGAGATCCCTGATTTTTTTAGCACAATATGCGTAGTAATCAGTCTCTGTGGAATATCCTTTCTTAACCTTGTCTTTGTGCTGCGATCTGTTTGTAGTCCAACAGTGAACAATCCTTCTGTGCTCTGCGTTTAGCTCAATTACTACAATGCTAAAATTATCAACCTCAGATGCCGGGTCAACCCCGAAAACATATCTTTTGTTTGGGTCTCCCATTAGTCTAGCTTCAAAGTGGATCTCATTACCTTGGGAGTCTTTAATGGTGTTATCTTTGGAGATAACGCATGACTCAATTAACGATCTCTTAAAAAAACCGTGACTGTCTCTAGTGAAACATGCTCCAAATTCCATTCGATAAATACCTGCGTGAACTGTTGCTTTAGATCGAGCTACTTGTGCGGCGTCCATAAAGCCTTCCGGTAGCAGCTCGTAAGGTATTCTGATTATGGAGTACTGCCTCCAGTCAAAACTCTTTGGCACTTCTTCTCCGCCAAATACTTCTCTCAGCCTGCTCTCTACACCTCGGCTCTTAATAATCTGACGCCATTTCTTCCAGTATTCTGCAAAGTGGTTGAAGTCATAGTATGCCGTACCAGAAAGAATAATCTGGTTATCCTTGATGGATAGGTCTTCGTCTTTTCTATCTTCATCTAGCTCTACCCCTAATTCCTTTGCTCTTTTTTTAGCGGCTAGTCTTTTGACGTTATCAATAGGGTCTGCACTAACAGCGGCAAAACCAGCAACAACGTTTTCAAATATTTCACGGGGAATGGACGCAAATTCATCTGCAATAATGTCGTTAGCTCGTTGACCACGAATCTTTTGCCCGTCACCAAGAGGTAGACAGGTTATGGTGCTGTCGTTTATTCTCATAACACATCTATCGACATCTCTACGAGGCCCACTGGTATTGCTGCATATGTCTCTCAGTATCGGAGCGTTACGCCATATGGTTTCCATGTACTCAAACAGAACCTTTGACTGTCTAAATGCAGCGCCTACTACCACTACTTTTCTCTTTGGCAGTAGCAACGCCCGTAATAACGAATACAGGGACAGAATAAAAGACTTGCCAAAACCACGGCTGGCAATAAGCATAGGGAACTTTCTGTTCCACATTTCGTAAAGCATGAGAGCTTGCGATGGTAAGATTTGGACATTGAGCATATATTTACAAAGAAATGAAAAATACTCTGGCCTAGTCATGAGATAGACTAGCCTTAAGTGGTAATCATCATCTCTCATTGTAAGTATTCCAGCAGGGTTAAATAGTTCGCCCTCTGAAATGTCTAGGTTTAACCAAGCTTCGTTTATGTGTTTTAATTCTGCTGTCATTTTAGGCTGTTGATACTCCCAAAGTTTCTGTGAGTTATAACGTTGTCAGCTAATCCATAGTAAACCGCTTCATGAGCTGTTAAGTACCAATCACCGTCTTTTAGTTTACGCTTTAGAAATCGCTTGACTTTTTCCATTGTTACGGTTTTAAATTTTTCTTTAAAGTATTTGCCCTTTTTAGATCTTGCGGTATAGATATCTAACATGGTATCTAATATTTTTTCCTCAAACTTAGACCAGTTTTGAGTGTCTAGATAGTTGCCAGAGTTTCCGCTGCTTCCATAGTGACACATAAAGTAGGAGTTGGGCATCATCATTCTTTTATCTGCTGCCTGCAGCATGATACTACTCATAGATTCAGCTTGACCATACACTAATATTGTTATGTGCGATCTAGAGAGTGTGATAGAGTCGTATATAGCCATTCCATCGCCCCAGTTTCCACCAAGGCTATGCATATGAATCAGTATTGGTTCATTTTTAAGATAGTCCAAGTGTCTGAGGTTTTTAATAAACGTTGTGGCCATACGATACTCCACTCCCGGATCGTCTTCAAACGGGCCGTGGTGTCCGTGTAAATATATTTCCCTTTGTTTGAGATCTATATTCTGATTGTGAATTGATTCAATATCACTCATTAATTATACATCTCGTTCACTCTTTTGAATATACTAGAGCTAGTGAGGAAGGCATTATACTTGTTTCCACAGAAAAGAACGTGTATGTCACGTTGAAGCTGAAACTCCATAAGACACTTCAACATATACTTTCCGCTTATCTTTAATTGCTTCCTTTGTGACTCCGGGATTCTACTATTCTCTGGAAAATCAACTAGATCAGCCAAGGAAAACTCTAAAACTATAAATTTATGTCTAAAGGGTTTCATTCGCTCAATCTCATTCATGAACGCATGTTTCTTTTGACCCAAGTTCATAGCGAGTTCTTCAGGAGAAGCTTTGCGTTCAATACAAATCTTTTCCTCAAGACCCACTATTGTATAGTCGCCGGTATCAAGTTTTTGTACTATCATTCCATCGCACTTATCGTACTTACTGAAATGGTATCCTTCTTGCTCACGGGTGTCTTTAATAACTGTGAAGTTAGGTGTTTTTGCCATCGTTGTATACTATTTGAGAAAATAATGTTTCGTAAACTTGTTCATGCCCGGTTATTCTTTCGTGGCACGAGCGGCATAGGGTTATACCATTGTCAACGTCATATCTCAATATAGCGGCATTTGACCACTTTTTTATGTGGTGTGCTTGTATTCTAAATTTTGAGTTACAGTCCGGCATTTGACAGCGGAACTTGTCTCTCTTATATATTTTTTTACGCCAGTCTTTATAGACCGGGTCGTCGTAATTTCTTCTCATTTTACAGCAGCGCTCTTTACTCTGATGTCTTTCTTGATTTCTTTGCATAGCAATCTGGCTTCTGCAGAGTCGTCTTGACTTAGTATCAACTTAAACAACTGATGCGTTGCTTTAAAACAAGCGCCATCGGGGTCGTCAGCTTCTACAAAAATAATCGGAGCGTTGTAATTGTATTCATATAGTCTATATTTTTTAAGTCTTGATATAACTAATGATAGATCAAGAAAAACTTTGTATATTTTCATTTAAGTCGTGTTTCATCATGATGTTTACGAGATCTCCTAGGTCGTTCTTAGGAGTCCATCCTAACTTTGTTCTAGCTTTTTCGGAACTTCCTTTTAGGTAGTCCACGTCTGAGGGTCTATAGAATTCTGGATCAATAAATACATGATCTTCCCAGTTTTCAATTCCCACATATCCAAAAGCTCTTTCTAAAAATTGTTTTATCGTGTTCGTCTGCT
>Ga0310122_10000508_pt1 | contig 24584 bp, 14 predicted proteins | sample CB6_Bottom_1051__FD_203503 | JGI IMG/M metagenome (GOLD analysis project Ga0310122, IMG submission 203503) | Marine microbial communities from Western Arctic Ocean, Canada - CB6_Bottom_1051 | ecosystem: Environmental > Aquatic > Marine > Oceanic | place: Canada: Western Arctic Ocean | collected...
CCCGGGCGGCGGCACCGTCCCCCAGGCTCTCCAGGTGGTAGCCGCGCAAAAAATGCAGATAGGCGTCATCCGCCCACAGGGCCTCTGCCCGTCGCAGAGCCGCCACGGCGTCAGCCGAGGCGTGCTGACGGCCGCCGGCCTCCAGCAAATTCAAATAGCGCTGGCGCTCCTCGTCCTCCAAAGGTGGCTCGGCGCGAGCCGGCGCAAAGCCCCGCTCGTTGCTGGTCAAAGTACAGAGCACCAGCGGAATGCCCTGCGTCCGGCAAAAAGCCGCCACGTCACGCAGATTGCCCTCTAGGTTCACCGCGGCCCTTGCCCGCTGCGGATCATGGGCCGGGACGGGACCCGCCCGGGACATGACCTCAATCAAGGCGGTGGGCGGCCCAGCCCGCTCAGCGCCAAACGCCGCTAGCAGCCCGCCGACGAGACGCGTCATCCGCCAGTGCATCATCGCGTAGTGGCCCCGCTTGGTCCACAGTCCCTGCCCGCCCTGAGCCAGTGACGATGTCCCGTATACTCCGTAGAACTCGTTGTGCCCGGTGTAGACCACGACCAAGTCGGCCTTTAGCGCCGCGACTCCGTCTTCCACCGCACGGGCAACGGCAAAGCTCGACGCAGCGGTAATCCCCGCGTTAAAGACCTCGACCTGGCGCTCGGGGTAAAGATCCCCGAGCATCTCCTGCAAATACGACGGCGCGGACAGACGCTTCGGATGGGGATAGCCCTCCACGGTCGAACCGCCCGCAAAAAGGACGCGCAAGGCATCGTCGGGGGCGGGCTCGATATAGGGCCGAGGGGTCATGCGAATACCGCGCAGAGGAATATCGCCGGCGATTCCACCAAAAAAGCGGCGGGCGTAGGCGGGATTAACCGCGTGGAGCACGCGGTCTTGTACGCGGGCTAGTTGGAGCGTGAACGCCGGGGGACTCAACGACGGGACCAACCGCAACCCGCCTTCGAGCAGCGCCACCAACGCCAGCCCGACCAGCAGCGCCGCGAGCCGGCCGCCGATGGGACCTGCGTTCATTGAGATTTCACCTAACGCGTGGCAGCGTAGGTGGAGAGCGCCTCTTCGCTTATCTGCACCTGGTTGGCATAAACCCGGCGTAGCGAATCGAGGAAGGCGTCGAAGACCACGCCTTCCCGGCGCTGGCGAATGTCTACGCCAATGGGCCGCCGCACCTGTCGAAATGACACCGCCGTCTTCTCAACAGCCTGGTCGAGGCGGAAAACGCTGTACTTCTCCTGTACCTCCAGGGGACCTTGCAGCACGCCGACATCTTTGGTATTGCTGTCGCCGAAGACAGTGCGGTAGGGCGACTGGAAGAGCGGCTCGACGGTAACGCGGCCGCTGTCGGCGAAGGTGTGACCGCCCACCGGTTTCATACCGGGCCGCACCGAATGGCGCTCGGCAAGCTGTTCCAAACGCTCCCCGGCCCGCGCCCGAGCGAGGATCGCCTCGGCCTCCGCGCGCGTGTCGCAGAGCACCTCGGTCATCTGGATAAAGCCGGGCAGGGAGGTGTAGGTGTCGATATATTCCTCGTAATAGGCCCGGACTTCTGCTTCGGTCACCTCTATCTTGCCCGCTATCTCGTCCAGGCGCAGTTGAGACGCGATCAGGATCTGGCGCTTTTTCTCTTTCCACTCCACTATATCGCCCCGCTGATGCCGACCCTGGGAGCGGGCCTCCAGGGTCAACAGCGAATCGGGTATTATGCTCAGCTCTAGTGCCCGGAAGGCGGCCGCACTATCGGGCGGAACGTCGCCTTTCTCCAAATTGCGCAGTCCCACCACCGCGTCGCCCACCTTGAGCTCGCCGCCTGCGTACTCGATCAGAGGTGCCTGCGCGACAGCCGGGTCTAGCCCGCGATGGTGTAACCCGTCGAGCACGGCGTGGATGCGGTGCCGGTGATAGCGCAGGTCGCGCGCCTCCTTGAGCGAATCGACGACCGCCTTGCGCCTCCCCTTCCCCTTGCGCCGGATCAGCTGCTCGACGATACCGGCGCGCAATGCCTCCAAGGGAATGCGCCGTTTTTTTATTACCTTGACCAATTCGTAGCCGTCGATGGTGCGGATCGGCTCGCTGACCTGACCTTCCTCGAGGCGAAAGACGCCCTCGCGCAGGTTGGGCACGGCATCACCTGGGCCGAAAAAACCACCGAGGTCGCCGCCTTTCTTGGCGTCGTCAGCCAGGGAACGCTGGCGTGCTAATTTGGAAAACCCGACCCCTGTCTCAAGCAGGCTGATGATTTCACGGGCATCTTCTTCGCTGGCGGAGAGGATGTGCGCGGGCCAGATTTCCCAGCCCAACAGGTGCCCATCGTAGGCCAAACGCACCTCCTCTTCAGTGACCGTGAGGGCGCTGACAAGCTCGCGGGACAGCTCCTCAGCTAGGCGTTCGTTGACCATTTCGGAAAGCCTCTGCACCAGGCCGGGCAGCTGGTCGAGTTCCCGCTTCCTGGCTTCGTGCAGCACGAGTTCCTTGTCCACCAGACTCTGCAGATGGGTGCGATGTGCGCTCGCGCCCTCTTCCTGCGAACGCAAATAGTCGGGCAACGCCCGCTCGTAGCGATCGAGGTCTACCTGGGTGATCACCACCCCAGCCACCGTGGCCAGGTCTCTGGCGGAATCGGCGGGTTTGCCCTCTGGGCCGCACCCTGCCAGCGCCACGAGGACGCCCACTGAATAAGATCTCCAAGACATATGATTCCCATCCTATATACAAAATCTGCGCGGTACCGCTCGCTCAAGCGGCACCGCGCATTGAAATACATTACGCCGATATTCCCGCGCTACTTGCCGGTCGCCACCTTGCTCCCGTCTGGGTAGACACGGCCGATATTCCGCTCGAAGCGCATTTCGACGTCCACCCTCTCGGTCGGGTCGCCCTTGTAGTCGAAGCGCACCACCACATCGGGAATGTGGACGGTCAGTTCGTCGACGTCCGGGGCCAGCGGCTCGAAGACGAGATACCCTTCGCGCTCCTGGGCGCTGAAGACCTGCTCATCGACAAACATCGAGCGCCGCAGGATGCTGTCCCGCTCCTTCCAGACACTGTAGGCGTTGCCGGTAACCCCCGGTTGGTTGCCGCCGCTACCGCCGCGGGTGTAGCGGCGGTAGTATATTTCGAGCTGTTCGCGCGTCAGCGCGTAGTACTTGCGCCCGTTGGAGGTCATGACATAGACCTTCTTGGGATCGAGGTAGACCTTGGGAAACTCGTAGTTGGAAACGAAGGCGCGGAAGACGGTAAAGCGCTGCGGGGTCTCCCCGGTGCGAAAATACGTCGAGTTGCCAAAAGTGTAGGGGTTGCGCGAGTTCGCTCCGTCCTTGGAGTAGGCGCTGAACTGACGGTTCAACTCCACGTCGGTCATCGGCCGCAGGCTGATTTCGAGCCGGCCCTGACTGTAGGACACGGTGCCGTCGTCGGCCACCGTCTTGTCGGCGCCCTGCTCGGCCTCGTTCATCGGCGTGAGGTCCTCGGCGTAATAGCGATATGAGCACGCCGGCAAAAGCAGCACAGCCCAAAGCAGCGGAAACAGGAATTTTCTCACGGTATAGCCCTCCTACTCTAAACCGGCGAAGACGGTGGCGAACATCGTCGTCTCCGTGCGCGCCTTTTCAGCCGAGGCGCGGTCGATCCGCGACACGCGAAACCCGGTCTGGGTCCACAGGTTGTAGCCCAGATAGTCAGCGTGGTTGGTAAGCTGAAGGGCATAGACTATTTCGTTGCGATCCGAGCGCAGCTGATGGTCTTTTAATTCCTTGCGGAACTGGTTGACGTACAGATACTCGACGCCGGTCTGCAGCTCGGTGCGCGACAGAATCGGCACGCGCAGCACCAGCGACCAGAGCTCGAGTAACTCGGTAGTCGACACGCGTACCTGACTGTCCTCGCGGAGCGACGGCCGCTGGCGCTGGAACTCACTTTTCCAGCGCGGCTGGACCTTGAGGGCGCCGAGGTTGAAGGTGTAATCGACCTTGTTGAGGATGCCAAAGAAGGAAGCCTTTTCGCGGATATCCTGTTGCTCGATCGGCCGCTCGTCGTAATCGGACTGCTTGAAGACTTCCCACTTGACGCGGTTCTTGAAGTGGATGCGATCGCTTTGGTACTGGTAACTCAGGTACAGCGTATTGGCCCAGCCGTCGCGCAGGGGGAGCGGATCGGTGTAGGGCACCAGATCGCCGCGGCTGCCTGGGCGCACGACCCATTCGATGACGTTGTCGCGGATATTGTCCTTGCCCCGGCGAAAGTTGTTGTAAATCTGCACGCGTCCCTTGCCCGCGAAGTTCCGATCTAAGGCCAGCAGGGCGTAGTTGGTGGTGTTCTCGCGGTTGTCGGCCAACTGGCGCTCATCGACACGACCGACGGTCAGCCGCGCCTCCGGCCCCAGGTGGGAACCGACGTAGACATTGTAACCGCGCCGATCCCGCTTGTAGAGGTAGTCGGGCAGGTTGTCGTTCTCGAAGCGGTCGACAATGCCGTTGTTGTTCATATCGACGCCGAAGAGAAACTCGGGCCGGTCAGAGGCGTAGCGCAGGAAGGGCTCCTCGAAGTCGGGCACCGTGTTCCGACGCAGATCGGAGTCGTTCTGGTTGAAGTCGTTGATGAAGTCGTTGTTCTCGTCGAAACCCGGAAAGACCCTGAGGTCCTGCGAGAAATTGGCCCGCAGCCAATCGGGGTTGCGATCCTGGTCATCGTTGTCGTCGACGAACTCGTAGACAAAGCGGAGGTTGTCGTCGTAGTTGATATCGGCCGCGTCGTTGAGGGTGCCGGCCAAAAAGGAACTGGTACTGTAGCCGGGATCGACGTTATAGACCTCACCGAAGCCGAAGTATGGATACTCGCGTTTATAGGCATTGATAAACCAGGCGTCAGACGAGGTATTGAAAGCCTGGTGATTGGTCACGTCAATCTCGGCCCGTCGCGGGTAGCGAAAGTGCTGGCGGTTCCGATCGAATTCACCCGAAAGAAAAAACCCAGCGACGTTGGAAATGTCGAGGGTGAGTCCGAAAATCTCATTGGCCACCGGCAGTCCGTATTTGACGCGCACAAAGCCCTGGTTCGAGCCATCCCGCACGTTGCCATCGGCGCGCACCGTGCGCTCCGGGATGCCTTCGGAGAGCAAGACCGGCTGACCGTTGGCGTTGAGCTGGCGGTTGGAGGTAACATCGATCCGGTAATCGTTGGCCAACAGCAGCAGGAATTCGATGTTCCTGATCTGCTCCGGCCGGGGGCCGAAGGAACTGCGGTATTGGGGGCCGTTCAGATCATAGATCAGCACGATGATCTCTTTGCCGTCGGCCGAGAGGAAGCCCTCGCGGCGGAAGCCGCCCTGCACCGAGGGTTCATAGTCGAGGATATTGCTTTCGTCGATTCGGCGGCGGTTGCTTATGCGAACACCGTCGATGGTGGTGATGATCATCTCCTCCTGGAAGAAGGCCGCGCCAGCGATGCCGTCCTCGGGCGAATCGTCACTCAACCGCACCTCGATCCGGGAAATATCACCGTTGTTCTGGCCTTCGGTGAGCGTGCCCTTGAAGGGGTTGCCCTCGAATGCCTGCCCCTTGGTCGTGGCGTTGAAGGCATTCACATAAGTCGCGCCCACCTTGACAAAGTCGCCGAGTTGGATCGTGCCGCGACCGCCGAGTAAGTTGGTGTCGTTCGAGCGGAAACGACCGGTGCTGGTGGTCGCCGCTGTTTCGACTTGCCCGGGCGAACTAGGGCGCGAGACGAGAAAGGTCGCCTCGTACTTATTGGTAGCCAGATCGAACTGCAAACCGGCGAACGACGGTTTGGAAAAGGTCATCGGCGTCAGCGTCGTGCGGATGCGATCGCCGATGGTCAGGGCATAGGAGTATTGGCCCTTCTGGTCCGAGGCCACAACCAGGCTCGAAAACCACTGGGAGAACTGTGTAGTCTTGAACAGGCTGCTGCCCGCCGTCTGCGGCGAGGCGACGCTCCAATCGTAAACGAGCTCGCCACGGGTGATGTAATTTCCGTAGAGATCGTAGAAATACTCGCCTTCCTGGGTGGTGCTCACGTAGCGCTGATAGTGGCGTCTGGCATAGTTGGTATAGTCCTGTTGCCGCCACTGGTACTCGTTGAAGAGCTCCTGGGGTACATACCACCTCTTTACCGCCGGATCCAGCGCGTCAAAGAGCACGCCAGGTCCCATGGGATCGTAACCTACTTCCCCGCCGCGGCGCACGCCCAGACGGGCGCCAAAATCCTCCTGTGCGGGGAGGTTTTCCACAACCCCTCCCAGCAATAGAATTGCAACCGCACCGATACGGCAACTCCAGCCTATGTTCACAGAAGCCCTCCCTTGTTTGTCGAAACCCCGGTCCAAACTAGTGTATAACCGAACTCTACAATAATTGATCCTATCAGTAGGCTACGTTGACGAGGCGCGTGAGTTTGATATCCTGGTCGTCAGCCTCGACCTTGATCCGGCAGAGATAGATCCCCGGTGGCACGACCTGCCCGCCCAAATCACGCCCGTCCCAGGTAAATGTCTGATCCCCCGCCTTGCCGCTGGTCGCCGTGCTCTCTGCCTGACCGACCAAACGACCGCGCAGATCGTAAAACTCAACTCCCAACGGCCGCTCCTCCAACACCTTCAACAGCACAAAGCGCACCGAGAGCTCGTCGTTGATCCCATCGCCGTTGGGCGTAAAGATCGATGCCAGCGCCACGTCTTGGATCAGTGATCCCTGCAGGGCCATCAGACTGACTCGGCTCGTCGAAGAATCCACCAATTCGGTAGCGTCCTGGTCGTCGGAGTCAACCCGCTGGAAGACCAGTTCAGCCCGCTGCGAGCTGTCCTCATCCGAATCCGTCGCGCGAATGAAGGAGACGAACTCTATGCCCTCGCGAAAGCTCTGCGACTCGAACTGCACCTCGATAAGGGCGTGTGTCGCTGCGGGCAGACCGGCGTTGACCGAGAAGGGAAAGCGAATGTAGATGGAATCGGCACCGGTCGCCACCTGCGTCAGTGCGTCGTCCCCGGAGCGCAAGACGCCGTCGGCATCGGGCGCGAAGACACGGTCGAAGCGCGTGGTCACCGCCGAGGTCCGCAATTGATCTGGGTCGATAACCGAGGACGTCCGGACGACGTCGACCCGGCCGAGGCGGACACCGGTCAGGCGAGCAGCGCGCGGGGTGACGATCAGCACCTCGTTGAAGCCCTCACGCACGGTGGCGTCGGGCGCGGCGGCGCGGATAAAGTAGGAAAACTCCTGGGACTGGAGCGGATTGATACCGCGCGGCGGGGTGTAGTCGATGGGCAAAACGTCTAACTCGGTCAATCCTCGCGTCGCCCCCTCGTCGCTTATCAGCGCCAATTCGCCGGCCAGTTCCAACGCCAGCGGCGGCGCCAGTTGGATGCGCAGATTGCGGATCCGCCCCGTCTTAAAGGGGGAGTCCGACGAGATGTTGATGCGCACCTGGACGAACTTGCGCGGGTTGGGCGAGGTTATCGTCGCCTCGCTGACGCCATTGGTGGGCAGATAGCTCTCGCTCCACTCGCTCCAGCCGATAAACGCCAACTCGCCGTCACTGTCAAAGCTCGAACGCGGCGCCCGGCGCAGCTTCTTGCCGTCTTCGTCGATGAGGCCGTCGCCGTCGTTGTCGATGAGGTCGATGGGATCTTCGTCCACGAGCCCATCACCGTCGTCGTCGGTGCGCGATTTGTGTTTTTTGCTGGCGGGCAGGGTCTGCCAGATGTTCCACGCCGTCCACTCCAACGCGATGGCATCGTAGACTTCTTTGGGCACTTCCTCGCGCTCCTCACTACCGGCGACATCGACCACCTGGTAATAGGTGAAGGTGCTGTCGGTCTGGTCGGAGGTGCGGGTCTGGAGCTGCAGCCGGACATCCGGGTGCAGTTCCAGCGACTCGATCCGCTCGATGGACTCACCAGTAACCGGATCGGTGTCACGGATAATGGCGTCGCCCTCCCAGGCGATGCGCGGCAGGGTTTTGCGGATGAAATTGCCGCGCGCATCTGTTAGCGAGATCGGCGGCGAGTAGGCCCAAACGCTGACCGGATACCCCTCGCCGTAGAGCTGGATCTCGGCTACGGTCGCCAAGGCGCCGTAGCGCCCCGACTGTATCCCAGTGGGGTCGAGATCGCGGACCTGCAAAAAGCGGATCTTGCGGCGGGGGAAGTCCTCCTGGAAAATGCGCACCTGCTGCGTCCTATTGTAGATGTGCTCCTCGGGGATGATGTTGTCCCACTTGAGCCCTTCTTCGAGCTGGGGGAAGTCGTTGCGGTCCTTCATGCTCAACGGTTTGAGCAGGGTGCCGTCGGACACCAGAAATCCCGGTCCCAAGAAGGCGCCCTGATTACTCTGGTTGATGCGTTTGTTGACCACCGAAATATTGTCGACCCAGAACACGGCCCCTAAATCGTACCAGGCCGTGCCTTTGAGATAAACCGGCGACCACGTATTGGCTTGCCACTCCGAGTCGTAGATCCCGTCGGTGGCAGCGCTGGGGTCACCCAGACCGCCGTGTTCGAACGAGGCACCGGCGCGCTTTTCGGGCTGGAGCGCGTAGTTGTCACCCTTGGCCCATACCTGCACCTCGGCGATGCGGGGGACCTCCTTGACATAGTATAGGATCGGCCCCCGCTTTCCCTCGAGCTGGGGGTCCTGGTATTTCTCGGCGGCGCTCTGGTCGTCGTCGTCCTGGATCTCGACGAGTAAACCGCCGGCCGTCTGGCGCTGGTAGACGACGGCGCCGCGCTGCTCCCTTGGCAGCGCTTCATAAGCGAGGCGCGCCTCTTCGCCGGCACCCAGAAAGGAATCACGCCAGAGATCCGAATCCGTCACCTTGATGCGGATGTATTGAACGAAGGTCCCGCTGATATCGGCCAAACCGTCCAGATCCCAGTCAGCTTTATCCAACGGCGAGAGGGGGAAGGTCATCTTGACGTAGCGGCCGTCCGTGCCGGGCACCGGAGCCAGGATGATCTGCGCGTCTACTCCGGTCTGGGCTACTTTTCCCGCGGTGAATCCAGTCGAAATCTGTTTGACCAGGGTGAACTTGAGATTACTGCCCAGGGGAAATGGAAACCGCTCGCCCATCGAGGCGAAGACCGCTAAGGACTTGATCGGTTGGCCGAGGAACTGGTCCTCGAACTGGCCGGCGGGAAAGATGATCGTCACGCTGTCGGCGAAGACCAGCCGGGCCAGATCGATCTCGACCTCCCACGTGCCGAGCCCATCGATACTGAAGTCGCCGGGGTTGGCCAAGCGGCCTGCAAAACTGGCCGGGGTGTCCGGCTCCCAGAACGTGCTCAAGTCCCCGTCGAGGACATTGTCGGCCAGGGCGTCGTTGGATTTGGCGCTGCCGCCGCCGGCCGTCACCGCACCGCCGGCGCGGACCCGGTCGAGATAGGTGAAATCCTTTGCCGTGGGGGCGACATTGATAGTGCCGCGAAAAAACTTCGGACGCAGCCCGTCGGAATCGACCTGAAGGATCTTCGCTTCGCGAACCGGCACGTTCAAGTTGGTGACCAGATCGTTCTGATATATCCAGTTGTTCCAATGGGAAGCCCGATCCACGCGGATCGAATTGCCTGTTGAGCTGTAAGCGCCGCCCTGGGCTGTACAGAAATTCGGCAGAGATACCAAGAGGAGGAACACCCCGCAGGTTAGTAGCCGCTTCATAGCCTATCCTCGCTTTTCGTGCTGTTCTTCAAACTTAGGTTCAATACGCTATAGAAACGAGCCGCGTCAGGGCGGCCCCCGAATCATCGGCTTTAGTCGAAATGCGCAAAACGTAGAGGCCCGGCGGTACGATCTGTCCACCGTCATCGCGGCCATCCCACACTTGAGAATATCCTCCCGACGACAGCAGGAGTTCAGTGCGGTGCAGTCGCCGACCGCTCAGATCGAATATCTCCAGGTTCACCGGCCTCGGCGTCAGCAGGCGCTGCACGTCGAAAAACACCGTCATCTCGTCGTTGACGCCATCGCCATTGGGCGTAAAGGGATTGGGCTCGATCTCGAAATTACTGACCAGATTCTGGCTCTGCGCCGATATATCGGCGATCACCGCCAGCGAGTTGCGGTCCGAGAGCTGCTCGGTCGCACCGAAGTCCACCACATCGTCGCCCTCCACCCTCTGCGGCAGGAAAAAGGCCAGCGTATCGAGTGCGCTCTCATCGCCTGCGACCGCCAGGATACCGTTGCGGCTAAAACGACGCTCCACATCTGCACCCAGCGTATCGAGAAAGACGCTGGCTGAAAAAATGGTACGGAAATCGATGACCCGGCTGCGGAAGCGTATTTTTACCAGCGCCTCGCGCTCCTGGCCATCCTCGGCCGGTGTTATGGTCGGGAAACCGACGACGAACTGATCGTCATCGAGGTAGAGTTCCCGAAACTGCCCTTCCGCTGGCTCGCCCGCGCCATCCCCCGCACTGGTCAGTTGCACGACTTGCCCATCGCCCAGATCCACTTCCATCCCGTCGATGGCCTCGGTGCGAGCCGGCGTAAAGACCTGCAGGCGGTTGAAACCGTTGTTGTCGGCTCCCAGCGAAGCCTGCAAGGCCAGTACGAAGGAAGTATCGCGGCCGGCGACTACATCTACTGCCGGGGCGATCTCGCCGAGGACCTGGTCGGTATTCTGTGGGGCGGAGAATTCAAGACGCATATTGCGGATGATCGTGGCCGACTCCGGGGACTGGCTCAGAAACTCCACCTCTATCTGGATAAAGGGCCGTCCGCTTGGCGCATTGACCAGGTCGCCGTTGTTGGCTGTCTGGGCACTGCTCCAGAACTCGAGGTCGGGTTCGATGCGCCGCCGCACGCTGACGGGCAGACCTATGTAGTCCTGGCGGGACAGGCGGACCAACGCGCGGGCTTCGGGCAGGGCGGAACTGAAAATCTCGCGGGCCTCCAGGTTGGATTCCGGGGATTCCAGATCTACCAGCTGGCCCCGGGTCGGTGAACCAGGTCGATCGTCGAGGATAACTGCCACCTCCTTCCACTCCACTTCGCGGTCGTAGAAGTTGACGCGGAAGAGTACGTTGGGCTCGGTAGTGACTCCCGTCCGCACGCGCACGATCGCCGTCGACTGGGTGGGATCGCCGACTTTTTCCTCATCCCAGAAGATCCTCCCCAGGGTCGCTCGGGGCAGCGGCAGCGCATTGGAGCTATACACCGCCGCAGGCACGAAACCGTCTGCGAAGAACTCCATTTCGGCCAGGTCGTAGTCCAGCGGCGTTGAAAAAGCGAAGCGTGAGTAGCGCATTGAGGTAGGCGGATCGAAGACCACCTCAATGGTGTCAGCCAGGTTGACGGGCACACTCGCTGCAGGGACGAAGGTTGGAAACGTATTGCCGATTCTATCAAACCTCGGGAAGCCCAAGGGTCCCGTTATGGGGTCTTCGAGACTGAGCCCGGCAATCACCGTCTCGGTTCCTGGCAGGCCGCGTGAAAAAGTGAACCCGGATACACGCACCGGCTCCGCCAGGCTGGGATAGAGGCGAAACAGACGGATTGGAAAGTTGAATCCCAAGTCGATGTAGAGGCTCCATATTTGCGTGACGTCCTGCCCCAACCGATCGATGCGCTCGAAGTGAGTCGACGGATCGCCATCGAAGACGCGCCCCAGGCCCTGCTGCAGACGTATTCCGGTGAGGGCCCCCTCAAAGCGGCCGAGGGTTGTGAGGTTCACTCTCTTGTTGTATTTGCTCGCCCCGGGAGGACGGGGGAAAGACTCGGCGACGTTGATCATGGCCTCAATCTCGGTGATGCCGGCCCGGCGCAACAACTGGACCGTTTCTAAGTTGCGCGGAAATGCGCTCCAGCGAGGCACAAGCACCGTGCCCTCCGCGACGATCGTGCCATCCTCGAGCTCGACATCTGCCGGTGCCACCACGTCGGCTCTGGTCACATTGGTCGAGAAGACGAAGAGGATAGTTTCGGTGTCCGCATCCACTTCGTCGGCGGTCAGGGTAAGGGGTATTTCGGGAACGGGCACCATCCGCGCTGGCGAGATGGGGCCAATGCCGTTCTCATACCTTTCGAGCTCTACGAGTTCAATAAAGGTGTTCTCCGATATCGACCCCTGTTTGATATCGCCCCAGGTAGAATTGCCAGGAATGGATAACAGGCTCAGCTCCGCGTCGGCGTTTGCCACCAGACCCGACAGAACCAACGCGACATAAATCCCGATTCTCATTCCGTTACTCCCCGGCAGAGCATGCGCTCTCGCCCAGATTGCCCCGAATGCCTTAGCCTCGCCGGATGCCTTTGCCACGGTGGCGTCCTGGCTGACAAATCGGCCTCCTGTCTGGTGCGCGTGCCGTGGCTGGAGTTCTGCATCAATTGGCCGTTGGTCCCCTCTATTGGTCCCCAATAAGGAGCTATGCTGAGCATGCCCACTGCCTGCCTCATCGCTATCATGCACTTGACGTTACAAATAATGGTAGCGAACGCTACATCTATATCACGGGAGGGAATGCAGCGATGAGCACCGAATCGTGCCTTGGTTAGGTCATTGTGCCGCAGTGATTTTTTTCAGGAGGTGAAGATTCCAAGTGCAAAGAGGGGGGGGACCGCATCCCCCCCCTCTTCTATACACTGGTCAAACAGAATATGCGGTCTGCTTACTCACCCAGCGAAGCCTTGATCCGGCCCCAGGAGGCTTGCTCAACCGCTGTGGCACCACCAGCGCCCACCAAGCGAGCGTCGATGAAGCGCTCGGCAAAGCGCCAGGTCGCGGCCTGACCGGACAGGGTGTGGAAGGCGCGATCCTGGCCAGGAGCCTGATCGGTATCCGGGCACGAAATCTGGAAGCCGATGATACCGCCCGCAACCAGGTTTGAAGCCCTGCTGTCGCCCGGGCTGTTCCAGATCAGATCGTCGAAAGGCGTTACGAAGAACTCGATGATGCTCTGCGTCGGCCCGTCGCCTACTGAAACACCGTAACCATCGGCATAAGGCAGCTCGTTGACCCAGTCGGAACCTGCACCCAGGTAGAAGACGTGACGGCCACTGGGATCGTCAGCGACGGCGATGTACTGCTGCGCGGTGCGGTTGTTGTTCAGCTTCTTCTCTTCGTCTGTCCAGTCCGGGTTGGCCGAACCGGTGTAGTCGCCACCCGTGTGATCGCCGTCGAGCATGACCTCGATGGCCTCGTAATTCCAGGGGCTGCTACCGTCGTACTCTCTACCGAAGTAGACGTTGTCGATGCGATCCATGGCATACCAGATTGTATTGGTGTCGCTATTCCAGCCCGCCCAGATGCGGTAGTCGAGGTCCGCCGGATCGTACTGGGCACCATCGCCCACCGTCGGATCCGCGTACAGGTCGGTGGGAACCCAAGAGGGTTCGCCAAACACATCTTCCCAGTCTTCAACCGAGCCGTCTCTCAGGTCGATGTCCGCCAGATCGTCCGCGGTAGCTTCAAAAAGCAAAAACACCTTCTCGCCAATATGCGCATTGGCGCCGCCCGTAAGACCGCAGACCAAGCCGATGGCGATCAAAAGCATTAAGGACCTTCTCATTACTACTCCTCCTTAGAATTGAGCGAAATTGAGTGCAGCAACCTCCCGCTGCGGCAGTAATTCCCGAAGTCGGGTCGTTCGGCAAGGGACGATTCTCCTTCACCTCCTTTCGTCTCGAATTGAGCTGTTTTGCACCGCTCCCTCGCAATAATCGTGTATTCTGATCGATTTTGATCGAGTAGAATCCCTTTATATACCCTACCCCTACCGTCTGTCAAGGAACAGTAATAGAATAAATTTGAATACGCGTGTCAAGGAAAATGACAGCACGCCGATCGCTCAGCGCCCTGGGGCCCGGGAGGAAGTTCCTGTCCGCTGCGCGGTGGCGGCAAAAACAGTGGGCCAAAGTCGCGAAAAACGAGGTAGTCAGAGAGGGCCTAAACGCCCCCGCGCGACATCTCCTCCCGGATGGTCCGGTTCCGCATTGCAAACTTCACCGATCAATCACCTCACACGACCTGGCCGAGGGCCTGCTGATTCAAGGCCACCTGGCGCCATGCGTCAGCTGCTGTGTCATGGCAGGCAATCAGACCACAGTGGGCGGACCACAGTGGGCGGACCACAGTGGCCACCACCGTTGGCAGACCACCAAGATCGCCTCACATCCAACATAAAATACCTGTTCATCGATGTTCGTCGAGTAACTCAGGCATATTGATCATGAATTATCCAATTTCATGGCTGATTTTTTCTTAACTAATACATGAATACTAATATATAGTTGCCATAATAGTATTTTTCGACTATACTTGTGAGTATAAGTTTACATAACTTTAATTATTCATTTGAAATAGGAGGCTTCCCAATGAGAGGCGCCGACATGGTGGTGAAGTCGGTCGAGCGACAGGGGGTGGATTTAATCTTCGGCCTGCCAGGTGGGGCCGCCATGCCCATCTTCGATGCGCTCGTCGATTCGCGAGTCGACCTGATTCTGACGCGGCACGAGCAGGGCGCGATGCACATGGCCGACGGCTACGCGCGGGCCACGGGCAGAACCGGGGTGGTGCTGGTCACCTCGGGTCCCGGAGCTACCAATACCATTACTGGGTTGTTGACCGCCCACATGGACTCGGTTCCCATGGTCGTCCTCACCGGTCAGACGATCACCCCCATGCTGGGCAAGGACGCCTTCCAGGAAGCTGATGTCTTCGGCGTTTCCATTCCCGTAGTGAAACACTCCTATCTGGTGAAGGATGTGGACGACATTCCCCGCGTCATGCTCGAGGCCTTCCACATCGCCTCTACGGGCCGCCAGGGACCTGTCCTGGTGGACCTGCCGAAGGACGTCACCACCGCCGAGAGCGACGCCCCCTTTCCGGACAAGGTGGTGCTGCCAGGATATCACCTCGAGCCCACGCCCGACCCGGTCCAACTCGAAGCGGCGGCAAGACTGTTGGGGGCCAGTCGCAGACCCCTTCTCTATCTGGGTGGGGGCTGCATTTCCTCCGGCGCTCACGAGGCTGCCCGGATGTTTGCGGAGAAGGTCCGCATGCCGGTGACCAACACCCTCCTGGGCAAAGGCAGTTTCCCCGAGCGGCACGAATTGTCGGTGGGGATGCTGGGCATGCACGGAACGGCGTACGCCAACAAGACCGTCGTCGGCTGCGATCTGATCATGTCGGTGGGGGCTCGGTGGGATGATCGCATTACCGGTAAGTTGTCCGAGTTCTGCCCGGATGCGAAGAAAATCCACGTGGATATCGACCCAGCCGAATACGGCAAGGTGGTCGTGCCGGACGTCTTCATCGAGGGAGACGCGCGGACCACGCTGGAGGGACTCCTCGATCTAGTGGAGCCGTGCGAGACCGGCGAGTGGCTGGCGCAGATCGGGACGTGGAAGGAGAAATACCCACTTAAGTACGGCCGCAGAGGGGGACTGAAGATGCAGGCCGTCTTCGACCGGCTCTGCGAGCTCACCGCTGGTAAGGCGGTTATCTCAACCGATGTGGGGCAGCACCAGATGTGGGCGGCTCAGTTCTATCGGACCAGCTATCATCGACAGTGGCTTTCCTCCGGTGGGGCGGGAACGATGGGATACGGTTTCCCGGCCGCCATCGGGGCCCAGCTGGGACGCCCCGATGACACCGTGGTCGCCATCGTCGGAGACGGCGGCTTTCAGATGACGCTGTGCGAGTTGGCCACCGCCGCCATCCACAAGCTGCCGGTAAAGGTGCTGATCATGGACAACCGTTATCTGGGCATGGTGAGACAGTGGCAGAATCTGTTCTTCGACAACCGCTTGTCCGGCGTCGACCTCGAGGGCAACCCCGACTTTGTGAAGTTGGCCGAGGCCTACGGCATCACCGGCTTTCACCTGCGGCGCACAGCGGATATCGACAAGATTCTGACGCGAATGCTGGAGCACGACCAGGGCCCCTGTGTGGTGCACTGCCACTGTGAAAAGGAGGACAATGTCTTCCCCATGATCCCCGCCGGCGCCGCCGTTCACGAAATGATCATCGAGCCGCCCAAACACAAACTCGCCCAACCCACGGGGAGCACGTGATGCGCCCAACCCACCGGGAGCGCGCCAGCCGTTTTGTCGGGACCATTCGGGAGATAGATTGATGACTCGGACAAACACCAGAGCCCCTGCCGGTCCGCTGGCGGAGGGCATCGAGAGGGCCACCATCGGACTGCTGGTCAACGATCAGCCCGGTGTGCTCATGCGTATCAGCCAGGTCTTCAGTCGCAGGGGGTACAACATCGAATCCCTCGTGGTCTCGTCCGCCCACGACCCCACCGCCTCCCACATGACCATTACCTGTTCCGGCCCGGCTGAGGTCCTGCAGCAGATCATCCTCCAGTTGGACAAACTGGTGGATGTCATCCACGCGAGGGATCACGGCAAAGACCAGGCGGTAGAGCGGGAATTGGCCTTGTTCAAAGTGGCCTGTAGTGTGGCACAGCGCACCGAGGTGCTGCAGATTGCCGAGGTTTTCCGTGGCAAGACGGTCGATATTTCCGCCGACACCGTCACCGTGGAGGCCACCGGGACGACCGAGAAGATGGACGGCCTCGAGGAACTGCTGAGTCAGTTCGATCTGCGCGAAATGGTGCGCACCGGTAAGATCGTCATGGCCCGCGGCAGTGAAATCACCTAGGAGAAACAGATGGCAGACGTTCTGAAGCTCGCCTTCGTCGGGTGCGGCGCCATCTCGCAGTTTCACCTGAATGGCATCCGCGACCGCTCCGTACCCGTGCTCGTCACGGCGGCGGTGGACGCCGACGCGGAGCGCGCGGAGAAGCTCGCCGCCCAGACCGGAGCCGAAGTCTTCTCCTCCCTGGACGACGCCCTTTCCCGGGGCGACTTCGAGGCGGTAGACATCATGCTGCCGCACGACCTGCACGAGACGGCTGCCCTAGCCTCGCTCGAGGCGGGCAAGCACGTCCTGCTGGAGAAACCGATGGCACCCACCCTCGATGCCTGCGAGCGCATCCTGGCTGCCGCAAAGCTTGCGGGAGCGGTATTCATGGTGGCCGAGAACGCGCAGTACTGGCCCGAGGTCGTCAAGGCTCGAGAGCTGATACGGGAGGGGGCGGTGGGTGAGATCATCACCGCCCGCGCCGCCTTCGTCTGCGAATTCGACGAGTTCTGGTTCAAGGGCAGTCGGCCCTGGCGCAACCAGAAGGACCGCACGGGCGGCGGCATCGCCATCGACGGCGGCTCTCACTGGATTCGCCCGCTGCGCATGTGGCTGGGAGAAATCGAAGAAGTCGTCGCCGCCCTCGATCACCCGCTCGAGCAGATGGAGGGGGAGTCACTGGTGCGAGCGCTGTTCCGCTTCGAGTCGGGTAAAATAGCTGGCTTCGACGCCATGATGCTGGATACCGTCATGGGCCCCGACCCGTGGTGGCGGATTACCGGCAGCCGCGGTGAGATCGTCATCGACGGTGGCTTCGCGGGCGGCATTCGCCTGTACGACGCCGATCACCGCGACGGTCTGCTGGTCATGGAGCCTCAGGGATACGCAAAATCGTTTGGTCTGGAGCTGGAGGATTTTGCCCACGCGGCGCTGGAGGGCAGGGCTCTGGCGGCAGCTCCGGAGGAAGCTCTGGGCGAGCTGCGAACGGCGCTGGCCGTGTACCGCTCAGCCGCCAGCAGAAAATGGGAAAGGGTCTGGGCCTGAGGCGGTCGCCGCCGGCCCACGTCGCCCCCTTCTTCTGGCGAGAAAGTCACCCTTGCCTGGCCCATCGGCAAGCGATATATTTTCCCCGTTCAGACGCGCGAAATCAGACCAGGGTTACCTGAGCGCTGCCTGGAGCGGCGCCGGGCTCCTCTCGCCGAAACTGCGTGGGCGGAGACACCTCCAGTTCCGTGCGGCGCTCAGGTAACTAGCGGCCGCGTCACCCTTGAGCTGCGTTCGCGGTGCCTGTCGGCGCCGGTCGAGAGCCGCCTGACCTCTTTACACCCTACCAAATAGACCATGGCTAAGAAATCAGTTTACCTCTTCGGCACCGCTAGGACCGAGGGAGACGCTTCCATGCGCGAGCTCCTGGGCGGCAAGGGCGCCAATATGGCCGAGATGTCGACCTTGGGGCTGCCCGTCCCGGCAGGCTTCACGTTGTCGACCGAAGTTTGCACCTACTATTATCAGAACGGCAGTACCTACCCGACAGATCTTCAAAAACAGGTCGCCAGGGCGATTGCGGCGACGGAGAAGGCGATGGGCACGCGCTTCGGAGACCCGCGCAACCCCCTCCTCCTCTCGGTGCGCTCCGGCGCCCGGGTCTCCATGCCGGGCATGATGGAGACCGTCCTCAACCTGGGGCTGAACGACGAGATCGCCGAGGGCCTTATCGCCCTCACTGGTGACGAGCGCTTCACTTACGATGTCTACCGGCGGTTCGTGCAGATGTACGGCGACGTCGTCATGGGACTGCGTCCTGAGGGCAGAGAAATCGATCCCTTCGAGCAGCTCATCGACAGCAAGAAGAAGGCGCGAGGCGTCGAGCTCGACAGCGATTTGAGCGGCGACGATCTGAAGGAGCTGGTAGGAGAATTCAAAGCGGTCATCAAACGGCGCCTGCGCCAACCCTTTCCGGAAGACCCAGAGGAGCAGCTGTGGGGCGCCATTGGCGCCGTCTTCGGATCTTGGCAGGGACAGAGGGCGATCCGCTACCGGGAGCTCGAGGGCATTCCCCACGACTGGGGTACTGCGGTAAATATCCAATCGATGGTCTACGGGAATATGGGCGACGACTGTGCGACCGGCGTCGCCTTCACGCGCGACCCGGCCACGGGTGAGAGAAAACTCTACGGAGAGTTCCTCATCAACGCGCAGGGGGAGGACGTGGTAGCCGGTATCCGCACGCCCAGACCGGTAATCGAGTTGAAGGGGATTATGCCCGCCGCCTTTCGGCAATTCGAAAAGGTCTGCCATAAGCTGGAGCGCCACTACAAGGACATGCAGGATCTGGAATTCACCATCCAGAAGGGTGAGCTGTGGATGCTGCAGACGCGCGGCGGCAAGCGCACGGCAGCGGCGGCGATCAAGATCGCGGTGGACATGGTGCGGGAAAAGCTCATCACCAAGGCCGAGGCGATAGGACGCGTGAAACCCGCGGATCTCGATCAGCTCCTGCACCCCACCTTCGATGACTCGGCACGGAAAGTGACCATCGCCAGCGGCTTGCCCGCCTCACCGGGCGCGGCCTCGGGCGTGGTTGTTTTCCACGCCGAGGAGGCCGAGGAGATGGCAGCGGCGGGGAAGCGGGTTATCCTCGTTCGGCTAGAGACATCGCCCGATGACATCGGCGGCATGCACGCTGCCCAAGGCATTCTCACGGCCCGGGGGGGCATGACCTCCCACGCCGCGGTGGTGGCTCGGGGCATGGGCAAGTGTTGTGTGGCCGGCTGTGGCGACCTCGTCATCGACTACCCCAAAGATCGGTTCAATGCCAATGGTCACACCGTCAAAAAGGGCGACTGGATCTCCATAGACGGATCGACCGGAGAGGTCATGATGGGTGAGGTGCCCACCCGGGAAGCCGGGTTCTCGCGGGAGTTCACCCGGCTCATGGGCTGGGCCGACCAGATGCGCCGCCTGAAAGTGCGCACCAACGCGGACACACCCCACGACGCCCAGGTGGCGCGGCGTTTCGGCGCCGAGGGGATCGGACTGTGTCGCACGGAGCACATGTTCTTCGAGGGAGACCGCATCAAGGCCGTTCGCGAGATGATTCTCGCCGACGACGAGGCTGGCCGCAGGAAGGCGCTGAGAAAACTCAAGCCCATGCAGCGCCGAGATTTCGAGGGGATCTTCAAGGCGATGAACGGGCTGCCGGTAACCATTCGCCTGTTGGATCCGCCGCTGCACGAATTTCTGCCTCACGAGGCCGAGCAGCAACGGGAGATGGCTCGGGAGATGAACGTCTCGGTCGCGCATATTGAGGCCAAGATCTCCTCCCTGCACGAGTTCAACCCCATGCTCGGTCACCGCGGTTGCCGCCTTGGCATCACCTTCCCCGAGATCTACGAGATGCAGACGGAGGCTATCATCGAAGCTGCCGCCAATGTCCGCAAGCGGAAAATCCGGGCTTTGCCGGAGATCATGATTCCCCTGGTGGGAACCGTTCGCGAACTGGCCGATCTGAAGAAGATGGTCGATCGGGTCGCCGCCGAGGTGGTGAAACGACGCAAGCTGCGGGGAGGGATCAAGTATATGGTGGGGACCATGATCGAGGTACCGCGCGCCGCCTTGATCGCCGGCCGCCTCGCCGCCGAGGCTGAGTTCTTCAGTTTCGGTACCAACGATCTGACGCAGCTGACCTTTGGCTACAGCCGGGACGACTCCGGCAAGTTTCTACCCGTGTATGTGGACAAGGACATCCTGGCCGCCGATCCTTTCCAAACCCTCGACCAGGAGGGCATCGGCGAGTTGGTGCGCATGGGCACCGAGCGAGGACGGCAGACCCGGAAGGAGTTGAAAGTGGGAATCTGCGGCGAGCACGGCGGCGACCCAGCTACCATCGCTTTCTGCCACGAGGTGGGTCTCGACTATGTCTCCTGTTCCCCTTTCCGGGTGCCCATTGCCCGCCTGGCTGCGGCCCAGGCCAGCCTGACCTGAAAGCCGCACACGAGCCATGCCGACTGCGACACTAGACCAACCTGTCACCGCCACCCCGGCGACACCCCCCGCCGCCAAGAAAAGCCGGCAGATTATCGCCGTGGCCAATCAGAAGGGCGGCGTCGGTAAGACGACCACGGCGGTGAATCTGGCAGCCTGTCTGGCCGTAGCCGAAAGGCCCACCTTGCTGATCGATATGGATCCCCAGGCCAATGCCACCAGCGGCTGTGGAGTGGACGCTCGGGAGGTGGAGGACGCCAACATCTACCACGCTCTGTTGGGCCACAAGGAGGTGCCGGAGATAGTCCGCCCCACCGAAATCTCTCTCCTGTCCCTCATCCCCTCGCACATAAACCTGACGGGCGCCGAAGTTGAGATGGTGAACATGATCGCCCGCGAGCAGAAACTGGAGAGCATTCTCTCCAAGTTGGCCGACGACTACACCTACATCATCCTGGACTGTCCCCCTTCTCTGGGCCTGCTCACGCTCAACTCCCTCACCGCCGCCGATTCAGTGCTGATTCCCATCCAATGCGAATACTATGCCCTGGAAGGGCTCGGCAAATTGCTCAATACCATCCGTCTTATCCAGCGGCACCTCAACAAGCGGCTGCAGATCGCCGGCGTCCTTCTGACGATGTTCGATTCTCGCCTGAACCTCTCGCGCCAGGTGGCCGACGAGGTCCGCTCGTATTTCGGCAAGAAGGTGTACGACACGGCGATCACTCGGAATGTCCGGCTGGCCGAAGCCCCCGGTCACGGCCAGCCCATCGTCCTCTACGACATCGTATCGCCCGGCGCGCAGAACTATATGAGCCTGGCTGGCGAGATCATCAGCCATGGCTAGAAAGCAAGTTCTGGGCAAGGGCATCAGGGCCCTCATAACCGAATACGGTGACGGCGTAGTCGCCGGCGAAGAGCCACGCCATATCGTCCAACTCGGCGTCGACGAAATCGAGCCGAATCCGCATCAGGCCCGGGTCGATTTCGACGAAGGGCACCTCCAGGATCTGATGCGCTCCATTCAGGAGAAAGGCGTCATCCAGCCGATAGCGGTAAACCGCGTTGGGCAAGTCTACCAGCTCATCGCGGGGGAACGCCGCTGGCGCGCCACGAAGATGGCCGGTTTTGAGACCATCCCCGCCATCGTACACGAGATCGACTCCGTTCAGGAGTTGATTGAGTTGTCCCTCATTGAGAACATCCAGCGCGATGATCTCAACCCGATCGAGGAAGCGGAAGGCTACCAGAAGCTCGTCAATACCTGCCTGCTCACCCAGGAAGAGATCGCCAAGAAGGTGGGCCGCGATCGCTCTACGGTGGCCAACACCCTGCGGCTGCTCAAGCTCCCCGGCGAAATTCAGGACCGCCTTCGACGGGGCACCCTCTCCATGGGGCACGCCCGCGCCCTCATCAACGTCGAAATCGGTGCCTGCCTGGAACTGGGGCGGCGGTGCGTAGAAGAGGGCATGACCGTGCGCGAACTCGAGCAGGCGGTGAAGCAGCTGAGCTTGAAGGACGGGCCGGATCGGGGCAACGGCAAGCGAGGCAAGCCATCGCCGCAGGGCCGCCGGAGAAACGATCCCATTATAGACTCCTATGAGGAGAAGCTTCGGCACCGCTTCGCCACGGCCGTCGATATCCGCCGCTCTGCCAAGAAGGGACGCGTCGAGATCGAATTCTACGACGACGACGATCTCGACCGCATCCTCGAATTGCTCCTGGCAGACGACTACTGAGCCTGAGCCACCCTACACCTCCACAAACCATGCGCGCCCGAACGACTTCAGGATCAGTTCTCCCCCTGCGCTGGATCCGCGTGATGTTCCTGCCTCTGGCCATGGGTGTCAACGCCTGTACCCTGGTCAACCAGGAACTTCCCAACGAAGCCCCTGTGCTTCAATCCAGTCAGGTCGACACTACGCTGCAGGAGCTGATGCCCACCGAGGGCCAGGTGCTGTTTTGTTGCTTGAACCGAGGCGGGAGCGTGGAGCTGACGGTGCGGGCTTCCGACGAGGACGACGACCCCATCGAGTATACCTGGTCTGCCTTTGGCGCGGGAAGCTTTACCGACTCCACCTCCGGCTCGACTTTTTGGATCGCCCCTTTGGAGATCCAGGGCAGCTCCGAGTCTTTCCTCCTCATCGTCACCATATCAGACCACCAGCCCGATACGGAGGACGTGACCGAGACTTTCCTCGTTAGGGTCACTCAGAGCGCACCCACGCTCGCGGTGACCACAACCGACACGGTCGTCTCCTTCGGGGCCGCGGCCATCGTCGTCGAAGCCGTGGCCGCAGACGCCGATGGCGATCCCCTTACCTTCCGTTGGGAGTTGGTTGAGGAAGGCGGAGGTCTGCAGCTGCAGATCGAGTCGCCGCAGCCGGGACACTCGAGCGCGACGTTGGTAGCCCTGATACCTGGAGACTACCTCGTCGCCGTCGAGGCCACCGACGGCGCCGACAGTGTGACGGTGCAGATCCGCGTTCGTGTCGTGGAGCCTTTCACTCCAGACGGTGGGTCGGTATCGCTGGATCTGCCGCTCGAGGATGGCGGATCACGCGCCTTCGAAATGGACGTCTACGAGTACCCTGGCCAGAGGGGATCCATTCCCCTTCTGGTGGATTCATGGTTCGAAGCGGCGAGGTTGTGCGCGGATCGGGGAAAGCGACTGTGCAGCGCGGCGGAGTGGCAGTTCGCCTGTCAGGGCCCGGAGGAATCGGTCTTTTCCTCGGTCGACGACCCAGAGATGCTTCCGAGCGCATTCGGGCGACGATTCTGCAATACCGTGGGTTCGGAAGTGGCGGGTGACAACCCCCTGGCAGAGAGTCTGGCCGCATCGGGAAGCTTCCCCAATTGCAGCAGCTCTTTGGGAGTATACGATCTGATCGGCAACGCCCGCGAGTGGCTGTCGGACCCGGATCGCGTCGGCAGAGCGACCTTCAGCAGCGTTCAGACAGGGTTGGACTTCGACTGTTCGGGCGACGGCATCTCGGCACCTCTTGCGCCCCTGCCGCCCGTTGAGGAAATCGACATCTTCTCGCAGACGCAGATAGACAGCCTGCTCGAAGACAGCCAGTATTCCCGCTACGGGGATTCAGGCATAGGCTTCCGCTGCTGCAGATAGAGCGTCCCCGTTGGTGTGCCCGAGATCGACCATCTCCGCCCGATCCAGCTGAGAGGGCCGATGTCGCGAGTGAATGCGCTCCAGATCTTCCTCTATCAGACTGCGTCTCGTCCTGGATCGATGACCTTGATCCTCCACCTGGGCGAGCGCGTTGGCGACGACCTCGCGGTCGAGGGCGGCGCACCTGCTGGTCAGCCGCGACACATAGCGCTCATTTGCTTTGAGGATGGCCACCATCTTGCGCACCTCAAAGGCCAATACGTACTTCATCGAAATCGGCACGGCCAGCAGCAGGGCCGCGAGAAGGATGTGCTGCACGCTCATAGGTCGCCCTCGCTTTCTCTGCTTGGGGGCGAAGCAACGCGCGTGCCACCATCCTTCGATGCATATCGTCATTATTTTCAGTAGTATACGCTACCGTCGACAAGGCGCCTCAGGGCCGCGGCGACGGTTCCTTCCGCTGGTGCGGCAAGGCCTTCCCACGTCGGTTGAGTGGGACTGGGCCCTGTCCTATACTGAAGTCGAAACCTAGACTGACGAAAAAGGTGTCCATGGATCGCCAATCTCTCAGCAAGTTGCTGCACAGCGTAGCATCGGGGCAGGTCGCTCCCGACGAGGCCGCCGAGCGTCTCAGGGACCTCCCTTTCGAGGACCTGGGCTTTGCCCGGATCGACCATCATCGAGCCGTCCGCACGGGATACCCTGAGACCATCTTCAGCGAGGGTAAGACCCCCGACCAGACCGTTGCCATCGCCGAGCGGATCCTGGCAGCAGATTCCCCGCTGCTGGTTACCCGCGTCATCGAGGAGACCGCCGCGGCCCTCATGAATAGATTCCCGCAGGGAGACCACGACCTCCTGGCCC
>Ga0310122_10000509_pt1 | contig 24582 bp, 23 predicted proteins | sample CB6_Bottom_1051__FD_203503 | JGI IMG/M metagenome (GOLD analysis project Ga0310122, IMG submission 203503) | Marine microbial communities from Western Arctic Ocean, Canada - CB6_Bottom_1051 | ecosystem: Environmental > Aquatic > Marine > Oceanic | place: Canada: Western Arctic Ocean | collected...
TCCTGTAATCACGTCTGGTCGTTTGTTTCGCTCTTTTTGCCGCCTTTTACCCCTCCGTTGGCAGACAAAATGGCAGACACTTTGTCGGTCTCATAATTAAAAACTCAAAAAAGCGCCTCAAAAATACCACGCTAACTACACAATTAATCCATTACGAACCGTACTAGAACGCATTCGTTCACATAGGTTGTTGTCAGGGCTGCTGCCAAAAGCCACCCACTCGATAACATCAGAACACGACTAAGTAAAATTTGTACCTCTTCGACCATCTGTACTTCTGGTTCAAGAGAACAATTTGCAACGGTTGTTTCCGCGTATTTCAGAAACTTCCCATGCGCAGGATCAACTTGGCCCGTTCATCATGATAAAATACTGTCACCCGATGAGTCCCCTTCTAAACCAAGCCCGGAAAGAACCAGGATTGCAGCAGCCTCTGGTGGAAGCTGTCCTGTCGCATCGGCACGGGCTAATAAATTGGCGTACAATTCGGCCCCCAAACTCAGCGTGATTTTGGTGTCGACCAAGGTGGCCCGGTTCGGAGCAGCGCGTGACTTGACACTTGACGAGCTTCGCGTCGAGCTTGTCTTTCCCAGAGACGAAGTGGCCGAAGCCTTCTTCAGGCACAGTGCCCAGTCCGCTCAGGAGCAATCAGCGAATTAAGGAGAACCGATGCCCTCCACTGACGACAGACCGAATATCTTGCTATTGATGACCGACGAGCATCGCGGTGACGCTCTGGGAATCGAAGGACACCCCGTTCTCCAAACCCCTTACCTCGACAGCATCGGAGGAGGCGGGTTTCACTTCCGCCGAGCGTACAGCGCAAGTCCAGTTTGCGTCCCGGCTCGCCGGACTCTTATGACCGGGACCAAGGCGTCAACTCATGGCGTCTTCATGAACTACAACACCCATCTGGACCTTCCCACTCTGCCCGGAACACTGTCACAGAACGGCTATCAGACTCATCTGGTGGGCAAGCTCCACCTGCATCCACTTCGCAAGCTTTACGGCTTCGATTCGTCGGACTGGGCAGACGGCCCTGAACAGGACGACACGTCGAAAACCCACAACGACTACCAGACATTCCTGCTGGAGAACGGCGTGTATGGCCCAGATTCTGCGATGGCGCACGGAGCCAATGCCAATGGCTGGGTGGCCCGGCCTTTCCATATAGAAGACAGGTTCCACTTCACAAACTGGTGCGCCGACAGGTCGCTAAGATTCCTAGAGCGGCGAGACCCGACATCGCCGTTCTTCCTAAAAGTAAGCTTTCACCAACCTCACCAGCCATGCACACCGCCTGAATACTACTTCAACAAGTACATGAACATGGACCTGCCGGAGCCGAAGGTCGCCGACTGGGCGCGCGTTTTCGACGAGCCACAGCGCGGGCTTGAAGTCGCCTCGTGGCGAACGTCACTGGACCCCATCGTCATGAAACAGTACATGGCCGGATACTACGGCTGCATCGAGCATGTTGATCACCAGATAGGTCGGATTCTCGACCATATACCTGAAAACACGGTCATCATGTTCACCTCGGACCACGGCGAGATGCTGGGGCAACATCAGTGGATCAGGAAACGGTCAGCCTATGAGGGGTCAGCCCGCATTCCGTTCCTTATGAGATTCCCAAACAGCTTCGGACTGGAGCAGGGACGACAGCTTGATGAGGTCGTCGAGTTGATGGATGTCATGCCCACACTTCTGGACGCTGCGGGCGTCGAGGCGCCGGGCACTGTCGACGGCTCCAGCGTCATGCCTCTACTCAGGGAGAAGGATTCTGGCTGGCGGGAGTACATCCACGGCGAGTGCTCGCCTCTGGCGACGCTCAATTCTGGTATGCAGTTCATCACCAACGGGTCACACAAGTACATCTACTACCCCGGCACAGGCGAAGAGCAGTTCTTCGACCTCCAGACCGACCCCGATGAGATGAGCAACCTCATAAACGACCCTTCATATGAAGACGCGTTGAACGCATATCGAACCCATCTCGTCAACGAGCTGGAAGGACGAGCGGAGGGATTCGTAGCGGATGGCGTTCTTGCGCCCGTCGGCGGGCCGACTCCTTCATACCTGCCTGACTATAAACGGCAAGAGTGATCCGTCACGCCCACAAGAGAGGTTTTGCCCACGACCGGCCAACCCTTTGGTTTCATTACGGCACAGAGTCGGAACTATCCGATCACCGGGAGAAGGGTTTGTGGACGGTCCATACATCCTCAGACCCGTGTGGGAAAACTAAATCGACTACGGCGGCGTCCTGCGATCACCAGACGAAGACTTCACTGACAATGCCGTGACCTTCAAGTCGCGGGACGAGGGTTTCGGGGATGGGGGTGGGATCTTCCATAGTGGGTAGAAACTTGCACATGAACAGGGAGCGAGGGCTGCCGACCACGCAGCCACGAATACAGTTTACCAGTGTTCACGGTGTAGTTCGACCCTAGTCCAACTACCACCTTCAATAATATTAGAACGCGGATTGTACCCTGTTGTGCCTCGGGACCGGTCTGCCGTGACCGTTGCGGCCGTGTAGTTGAAAACATAAAACGGTATCGACGAGGTTGAGGCGTGATTGGGGCGTGATTGGGGCCACTCACTGTGCCAGTTGTACTAATCGGTCATCATGGCCACCACGCCGTCTGCTGTAACTAACCCTTTGGCGCCTGTCTCGTGTTCTCTGATAATATTCGGCAAATGCTGCCTGATCCATTGGGAGAGATGGGCAGGGTGCCATAAGGAAGTCGGACATACGGGAGCTGTAAGTGATTCTTTTTTACAGACCCCAAAAATGTGGGCTGAACACAGCAGTATCTCCTGGTTAGTTCGGAAGGATTACTGAAGTATAACCAGAATGATTCCCACTAAAGTCGACATTTGCTAGTCGATAATAAAGCGCAGAAGAAACCGAGCCTCCTGAAAGTTTATCAATATGACTCATTTCACCATTTGGCGTTAAATAATTGGCTATTGTCTCCCAATCAGTAACGCCATCCTTTGAACGTTCAATTATGGTGTGGTTAACGTCCAATGAGTCGTTGTTGATCCACCAATTTAAGAACACGTTTTGCAAAGTTCGGGTACCCGAAAAACCGTTTGGTTTGCTAGGCGCTATGTGATCCACGGCAGACGAAACGATGGTTTGGGGAATAGTTAACTTACTTGGTTTTTCAGGGAACCAGTCAGAATTGTCTCCATATCTGTTCTTTGAGCGTACTTGAAAGCCATATTCTACGCCTCCTTCAATCTCCCACCTGCCTATTGGGAATTTAACTGATGATGGCGAAATCCCAGTAATGACTATGTATTCGGGAACAAGTTCATCCATCCGAAAGATTCGTACATCAAACGAAACGATGGGCTGCCCCTCTTGAGAATAAACATTGTCCAGAACAATTTCAAAATGAGGGATTATCCCCCCTGATACCATCTCCCCCGTATTCAAAATTAGAAGAAACCCCGGCGTGGGAGTAGAAGTAGGTGTAGGGATTGGCGGACCAGGTGTTGGAGTAGCGGTTGGTGTCGGAGTAGGGGTGGATGTTGGTGGGATAGGTGTAGATGTAGGGGTTGAAGGTACGGGACTGTTTGTGGGGACCGCTTGGGCGGTAGCCTCAACAATAGCTTTCGCCATGGATTGAGCCTTGGCTTCGACGGTAGCCTCTATTGCTCGCTCTTCTGTGAGCCTAGTCTGGGCGGTAGCTTCTACGTCTAGCGTGGGGGAAGGCGTGGGTTGCTGTGCCCCACCGCACGCGACAGTCCAGAGCATGAGCATCAAGCAAGGAAATGCCAGTGCAATGATCAGTTTCATTTCATCGCTGCCTTGGTGGTCCTAATTAGTGTTGGTGTACAAAACCAAGCCAGAGGTCCATAGATTCAACTGCTGTCCGCCTACTCCACTCCCTCACATACACTGGCACCGAGCTGCTTTTGAGTCCCAGTTTGGTTTTTGCCAGGTAACAGACCGCCATCCGCGGCAGACCCTGGTCAAGCCAGAAGAACACTGCCGTCTTCATTGAGCCGGCATCGGTATTGTGCCTGAGAGCGGTGTTTATGCGTTGCGAGGTTTTCGGTAAACGCACCGATGAATCGCCGATGTTATGCATGATTTATCCGTGTGTATGTGTTGGCGGGCTCAAGGCATGTTAAATAAGGCTGATGATAACAGATACCGGCTAGCGAACCGTCCTCGGTGCGACGACGGGTACGTCGATAGAAACGCTGACCGGTAAGATGGCCATTACCGTTAGGCACCCTTAAAATGGGTGGTTGATTGTCGCTATTAGTAGATATATTAGAACGTGATAACACGTAGTAATAGGCAGGTTTAATGTTAGAAGATTTCAATGGAACTTATGTCTCAGGTGCTGAGGCCGCCCAAACGCTCGGCATTACTCCGGCAGGCTTAGGCCGGGTGATTCAAAGCGGAAGAGTTCCCGCGGTGAAAGTAGCCAATCGATGGCTCTTGGCAAGAGATGATGTTGAAGCCTTCGCAGCTACTTACGCCGGGAAACCCGGCAGACCCAGAACAAAGCGCAAATACACGAAGAGGAGGCCGAAATGGTTCAGCCAATGAGAGCGGCACTGTACGCAAGGGTCAGCAAGGAAGACCAGGTGGAAGACTACAGCCTGGATGCTCAAAAGCGCAGTTTCAGGACGCTGGCAAAAGGAAAAGGTTGGGCCCATAGACAGCATATCCGAAGACTATGGCAGTTGAGAATGCCATAAAGGCAATAGGTATCTCTCGACGACACGAAACACCCCGATCAGGTGATTTGATCATGGCCTTGGTCGATCAAAGAGTGTAAGCGATATGGTTTCGTTCCAACGGCAACATATCAAGCTCGTGCGGTTCGAATTTCAAAGAGGCACTTACTTTGCGGAGAGTTTGATTGGCGAGTCCAGCATATCCGTCTCCAGGTTGACGCTCATAGTCGCCGTTGCTACACTCGCGCCACTCTGAGCAAGTATTGGGAGAGCGATAGATGTCCTCTGAAAACCACCACGCCACCGCACTGGGACACCTGCGAGTGTTGGACCTGGCTACTGCTCAGATCGGCTACTTCGGGAAGATTTTTGCAGACTTGGGCGCGGACGTTATCAAGGTCGAGTCTCCTCAGGGCGACCCGTCCCGCCAGATGGCTCCATTCGCAGGTGATCTCAGTGACCCGGAGCGCAGTCTCTACTTCCTGAACTTCAACGCCAACAAGCGCAGCGTCGCGCTGGACTTGGAGACCGATGCTGGACGCGCATCGTTGAGTCAGTTAGCCTCTGGCGCGGATGTGCTGGTGGAAAGTTACACACCGGGATATTTGGACAGTTTAGGCGTCGGATACGATGCTCTTAAACAGGGGAACCCTGCGCTGGTCTTCGCGTCGATAACGCCCTTCGGACAGACCGGTCCGTATGCCGAGTTTCAGGGTTCGGAGCTTGTGACTCAGGCAATGGGCGGCCTGCTGTATGTTCAGGGCGACGACAACAAACCGCCGTGCTACGCTCCCTGCGACCAGTCGTCCCAACTGGCGAGTCTGCACGCTGCGTACGGCGCCCTGACAGCCCTGAAAGTGAGGAGCCTGACCGGTCGAGGCCAACATGTCGACGTGTCGATGCAAGACATCATGGGCCACCTGCTGTTTTCCATAGCCCAATACGGTTTTTCGCGCGAGATCATCCGGCGCACGGGAGCCACCGCGACCATTGCTCCCAACGGGTACTATAAGTGCATCGACGGATACGTCAGTCTGGCCATATTCTTCAATCACCACTGGCAGATCATGCAGGAGTGGATGAACATCGAGGCTCTACTAGACCCGATATGGCAAGACCTGGATTTCCGGCGCTCCAACCCAGATATTGTGAATCAGTTCGTGTCAGAATTTGTAGCCGACTTCACCATCGATGAGTTCGTGCGCGAAGGACAAAAGCGTCACCTGACAGTCAGCGCTATGAGCTCCATAGACGGATTTTTCGAAGATGAGCATATCAACGCTCGCAAGTTTTTCAGGGACGATACCCATCCCGACATCGGAGAATATTTAACCACAGGCGCGCCCTATATATTCAGTGACACTCCGTGGGCCAGCCAGCGGCCCGCGCCGACATTGGGACAGCACACCAAAGAGGTATTGGCTGAGGCGCCGAAACCTGCCAAATCTTGCGCCGCCGTCGATACCCCAGCCATCAATGGCGGCCCTCTCTCCGGCGTTCGAATTGTGGACTTCGCCCGGGTGTGGGCAGGCCCTTACGCAACCCGTTATCTGGGCGACCTGGGAGCCGAGGTCATCAAGATCGAAAATGAGAATTTCCTGGACGGCGGTCGAATCAGCGCTAACTCGAACCATATGTTCCCAGAGATCAACCGCAGCAAGCTAGGGGTGACAGTGAACTTCCGGGAGGCTGATGGCGCCAACCTGATTCGAGAGCTTGTCTCGGTGAGCGACGTAGTGCTGGACAACTTCGCCTCCGGAGTGCTGGCTCGCAGAGGTTTGGGCTACGAGGACCTGCGCAAGATTCGGCCCGACATCATCATGATAAGCATGCCTGGCTACGGGAACGACGGGCCGTACTCAGAATACGTCGCATACGGCCAGAGCCTCATGGCCTATGCGGGACTGGCTTTGCTGTGGGGGTTCCCGGACTCACCCGTGGACACTCGGCCTAACGTGCATTATTCGGACTTCATCTCGGCGGCCCACGGCTCATTCGCTTTGATGGCCGCGCTGGAGCATCGCGCTCAGACCGGGCAAGGGCAGTACATCGAAATTCCCCAGGCAGAAACCCTCGCCGCAACCATGGGCGTCGCGCTGCTGGATCACTCGGTTAACGGACGCTCCTGGGAGCCGATCGGAAATCGGCACCCCAGCTTCGCTCCCCACGGGTGCTATCCGTGCCGAGGTGAGGACCAGTGGTGCGCCATATCGTGCCTGACCGCTGAACACTGGCAATCCCTGTGCAAGGCTATTAACGCTCCTGAACTGGCCTTAGATCCCAGGTTCGACTCTCTGAACGCCCGGCTTCAGAATCAGGACGCCCTGGACGAAATCATCGGAGTGTGGACTAAGCAATTCACGCCATACCAAGTAATGTGGATGCTTCAGGGCGTTGGCGTTCCGGCGGGAGTCGCGCAGTCTGGTGAACAGCTATACCACGACATGAACCTGCGTTCTCGCAACTTCATCCTGCGCATCGAACACTCAGGATGGCGGACTCTGGAGCATTCGGGGATCACTGTCAAACTGTCCGAAACTCCGGGGGCTATCGTCCGTGGCTTGCCGGGTCTTGGACAGCACAACACCCTGATATTCGGAGACCTGCTGGGCGTCGAGGAGTCGGAACTGGAACGGATGGCGTCTGAGGGGGCGCTAGCGTAAAGTCCGCCCACCGATGCTCCTCCACCTACACTCCATTCTGATTCGTATCCGACCGTATCTGAACCTTCGACGTTATTGACCCAAGAACATAACTCACAGCGCGAACCATCGCCGTCACATGATGCCTCAACATCAACCAGCATATTTCTCGCAAGTCACAGAAGGCGATTATCGGCCTACGCGCCCGACAGCGTTATGTCTTTCTTTGTTGCTCTCATAATTCCTGTGTTGTCAGCAATCGCTAACCCCAACCAAGAATATATGGGCAATGGCTCTGCAACATTGTGGGTGATTTCTCTCTTGGTTTAGGCTGGTTTTTGGCTATATGGCGCCAGTCGTGGTTGGAGCCAGGGCAAGCTCATTGTCGGAATCAGAATCGTCAATCACTCCCACGAAAAACCCGGACGTTCGAAGGCGTTGATACGAGAGTTGACCGGGAAACCTCTTGGCTCAATTCCCATGTATCTTGGGTTCGCGTGGATTCTCTGGGATAGTGAACGAGGGGGGTGGCATGACCATATTGCCAAAACACATGTAATCAAAGCCCAACGTCTTGATTCCTACTTTACCTCACCCGCTGCCACACCAGTGACGAGACTTGCTGTTGGCCGTCCACCTCACGAGGCGGCGGGGTGAGGGTCAGGCGGTCTCCGTCGAGCTTGAAGTTGCGATGCTGGTCGCCTCCGACCCAGTTGGGCAGCAGGCTGCCTTCGACGTGGTGAGTCACAACACCCTCATCGTCGTTGACGCTGAACGTGCCGTAGTAGGCGGTGAAGCTGAGAAACGCGGCCCGTATCTCGCCGTCTGAGGCGGCAGCCCGGTCGTCAGATGCAAAATCCTGGCGATCGGCGCGAAATAGCTGCGCCGACATATTCCCGTGGGTATCGTACATGATGACGCCTTTGGGATCGTCTCCGAGAGGTTTTACGACGTCGCCGTTCGCTCTCACCGCTTCGGCAGATACCAGCTTCCATGTTCCGATGAATTGATCTTTTCCCATTGTTTATCTAATTCCTTTGGTTGTAGCTTCGATGCTTGTTGGAAGTCGGTCGGTCATTGTTCGATCATGAATCGTAGTTCGGCGCGGACCAGATCGCTCGGGACAGGTCATTGCCGATCTTCGTTTCGTTAACGTCGAAAGCGGACGTGATTTTCATGTCCGAGACTGCGTAACCAGTGCAAATTGGATTGGTCAATCCGATGAGTTTGTCGTTCGCGTCCCCGTAATACACCAAACCTTGGACCAATGAAGAGCCGCAGTTTCCCACTCCGATGATGCCCATGTTGATAGCGCTCACTTCTTCTCCTCTCTGTCGCCACCAGCGGTAGCCTTCACGACTCTGGGTACTTACTCTGCCCCCAGAAGCCGTCGGGGATTTCGAGCATGTGCCGAAGTCCGGTGCGCTCCAATGCCTTGTCCGTGGCTCTCTGAGCCAGGTCCAGGATTTCTGACTCGTCGATGCCTGGGACCTGTCTGTTACGCATCAGGATTTTCCCATTGACGACTACCGTGTCCACGTCGTTGCCGTTGGCGAAGTAGGTGATGCGATGCACGGGCATATTCATCGGGTAGAGATGGGGCTTTTGCATGTCCACCAGGATTACGTCAGCCTTTTTGCCGGCCTCCAGCGATCCGATTTCGTCCTCCATGCCCAGGGCCCGGGCCGAGTCGATGGTCACCATCTCAAGGGCCTTGCCAGGCGGGATGTAGTTGGCGTCGTGGTAGTGAGTCCGCTGGTAGTGCATGCAGTGGAACATATGCCGGAACATATCGTAGCTCCGATCAGGAGCCGTCCCGTCGGAGCCGATGCACACGGTCACTCCTGCGTCCAGAAGTTCGGGAACGGGGCATCTTGCGGTCACAGAGAAATTGGAGCTTGGGTTGTGGGAGATTCGAGTGTCGGTCTCGGCACAAATAGCTATCTCTTCGTCGGTCAGGCCCGTCGAGTGGGATAGCAGGGCGTCAGGCCCCAGGATGTCCAACTCCTCGTGGGCGAACTTTACCGATCCTCGACTGTGCCCGTCCTGGGTGAACAGGAGGCTGTGCCGTTTCGACATATCTCTGACGGCGCGGGCCTGCTCCTTCATCTCTGCCGATTCCGCCGCCGAGAGCGCGTTCTGTTTCGGGGTGTGCACCGGATACGCCAGGCTCAAATTGATGCGACCGTCCGCCTTGCCGTGCCACTGGTCTATAAGCGTTTGGCAGGTGTCCATCTGCTGAACGAAGGAGACCTCGATGTCTTTCTTTGTGTTGCCATCCCATTGAGCGAACTTGCTGGGGAACGGCCCCTTTCGCGGTCCCACAGCGAGGAACTCGCGTATGCCGATCTTCTCGATAGCCTGGCATCTCTGAGCGCCGTAGACAGGATCATCGACGCGCATAACCGAGTCTCCCCCTCCACAAAAGGTCACACCTGTTGTGGTCCCGAACTTCAGGCGTTCCAGCAGGGTCAGCATCGCCTCGGCGTGCCAGAATTGTTCATCCGAGCCTTCCGCGTAAATCGTCTCGCAAGCAGGATACCAACCTCCAGACGGCCCGGTTCCGAGAGTCTTGATCAGGCCGTGCCCGGCGTGGCCGTGGCCATCGATCAGGCCCGGCATGACGACCATTCCTGTTGCGTCGATGGTCTCGGCCGGCGGAGAATCTGCCTGATAATCGCTTTTGGGAGCGACACCGACTATTCGGTCGTTCTCAATCGCGACCACGCCATCGTCGATGACTCGACGATTTGGGTCCATCGTGATGATCGTGCCGCCGGTTATTAGAAGGTCTGTCAATCGAAGCCTCCGAAGGTAGTTGGTCAGTATCAGAGCAAGCTATTAGCGTAATTAATGATGAGTTTGCTCAAACGATGTAGATGTAAAGGTAGTATTTGATGCGCGTCGCTTGCCTCATCTGTTCCATGAAATGGACGCGTTGGCCCAAAGATCTGCGACGGCCAAGGTCCGAACGCCCGATTGTGTCATGCCGATCTGGAGCATCAGGAGGCCGGTTGACACACGCTCGATGAATCCCCACTGCCAGATGGCTCGCTCATCAATGCCGGTGAGCGACGCGAGAGTTCTGCAACGCGCCTGTCCCAGCGTAATTGCGTCACCCACAAGCAGCTCGTCGTTCCAACCACGCATTGAAATACCTAAATCGTATGCCGGTTCCGCGAACAGTCCGTCTGGATCTACAAATTTGTATCCGCCTTTTTTGTCAAATGATCGCAGTGTGTTGTGCGAATGAGCGTCTCCATGCACCAGGACGCTGTTGTTCGGATCGAACGCAGCTTCCCTTTCGGCCGCAAAAGACAGGGCCAACTCCTGGGCGCCTTCGGCGCAGGGTTTGCCCAAATCTCGCCAAACCGACTCGATAAATTCCAACAGCCACCGTGCCTTTTCGCCTCCAGTCATGAAGCCTTGTGATGACTGCAACGGAATCCAAGCTTCTTGAAGCGTTTGGCACAGAACTTCGATCTGCTGGCTCACGGGTAAATCTGAGTCTGAGAGTCTTGCGCCTAGTCTTTCAACCAGCAAGGCGTTGTATTCCTCATCGTGTTCTAGCAATCGAGGATATGCTGTTCCGTTGGCGATCCGAAGAACATGAGACTCTGTTTTGCAATCACAAACGCCGGGCAAGCCGACCTTTAGGACAGCCGGGGAATCGTCCTTGAGGGCTACTGCCAAAATCAGGCTTTCTGACCCACCTTTCCGAATTTCTTTTGGGACAAATTGCCATTTCAGCGCGAGGCTGCTAACGGTTTCCTCCAGGGTGGCGACCCACCGCTCGCCGGTTGGGCCGACAGACCGAGCCCTCAATCGGATGGCTTTAGGCAGGTCTGCGAAATTAATCTCCATTAGATTCAAACCGTATAAGCATCCAAGAGGCGGACCGGACCCATTGCTTGGTGAGAAACCCATATGATCGCAATAATTTCTGCCGGCTATGTCCAGATAATATTCTTAGTGGTTGACCGCTTTGCACAGCCCCAACCTCCGTGCCATGCTCCGTGGACAAGCACAAAGTTCGCCATTCAGATGATCTCCGGAAGAGCGCGGTCGTTAACGAAATCAGAGATCACGGATGCCACAGCGTCTGGACGCTCCATGTACATGTTGTGATCGGTGTTTTTGACCGTTGTCAGGTGAAAGTTGGGAGTCTCGGAGGCTAACGGTGGCAGGTCGCGAAAGTTGGACACTCGCAACTCGCTGACAACGAATAAAATAGGCATGTTCAGCGCGCGGAAGACAGGTTTCAGATCGGCGTGTTCCCGATGGGATTCGTCGTGGTTCATCGAATCGGGCGACCACTTGATATCTATTCTGCCGTCGGGCAGTTCCATGGTCTCATGATTCACCACATCTAGGATCACGTCGTCTCGCCAGCGACCGGCAGTGCGGTGTTGCTTGAGAAACCCATGCAAATCTTCTCGGCTTCTCCATGTTCTGCGACGATGGGGTCGTTGCGGCTCCGTTCGATCTTCAGGTCGGTCGATGAGCACCCTCGGCTCAAGCAGCACGAGAAAATCAAACAGAGCAGGACATTGCTCGGCAAGCAACGTCAATACTTCACCCCCGAGTGAGTGACCCACCGCGATCATTGACTTGAGATTCAGCTCGTCGCAGAACCCTTTGAGGTCTTCGGTCAGGTTCGAATACCCGTAGCCTCTCTGTGTCCAGTCGCTGTTGCCGTGTCCTCTCGCGTCCAGGGCTATGACGTGGAATCGGTCGTGAAGTAGCCGCGCCATCGCGTCCCAACTGCGAGACGTTCGCATGCTGCCGTGCAGCAACAGCAACATGGGGCCGTTGTCGCCCCAATCGACGTACCGAAGGTTTATGTCGCGGACCCGGACAAATCGCTCCTGTGGTTTCGATTTAACCATCCAAATCTTCGATCGACGCTTCGGATGGGCCGCGTTCTTGCTGGATTCTTGTCGCCGCGTTCTCCACAGCCCTCATCAGCCGTAGAATATTCCCGCCCAGGATTTTGAGAATATCCTCCTCGGAATACTCTCGGCGCAACAATTCTGCCGTCAGGACAGGATACTTGGATACGTCCTCAAGGCCTTCGGGAACACTGGTGATTCCGTCGAAATCGGAGCCTATACCGATGTGGTCGATGCCGGCCTTCTCTCGAATGCGGTCGATGTGGTTGGCGACGTCTGAGACCGTGGCGCGAGGTTCGGGATTGTCGGCGTCCCAGGCTTCAAGGCCTGCCTCCACGCTCTCGTCGGAACTGTCGGATTGCGCTTCCAGACGCGCTTTCTCGGCGTCTCGGGCTAGGCCGTGCTCGTAGGTTTGCTGGGACACGAATCCTGGAACGAAAGACACCATGACGACGCCATTGTTTTCCTTTACGCGCTCCAGCACGTCGTCAGGGACGTTGCGCGGATGGCCCGTGATGGCGCGGGCAGACGAGTGACTGAACACTACTGGAGCGTCGGACGTGTCCAGCGCGACTCGCATGGTGTCGGCATGGACGTGGGACAGGTCCACCAGCATACCAAGGCGATTCATCTCTCGCACCACCTCGCGGCCAAACTGCGAGAGGCCGTCGACCTTCGGCTCGTCAGTACAGGAGTCGGCCCAGTCCACGTTCTTGAAATGGGTCAGCGTCATGTACCGCGCGCCCAGCCGATGAAACATCCGCAGAGCACCCAGGGAGTTGTCGATGGAGTGTCCGCCCTCAATGCCAATGAGCGAGCCGATCTTGCCCGAATCGAAAGCTGCCTCTACGTCGTCCGCCGTCAGGGATAGCTGAAAGGTGTCGGGCCACTGACGGAGCATGTTGTACACGACGTCGATCTGTTCCATCGTGGCGCGAACGTGCTCGCCTTTGGGCAGGGCTTGAGGGATATACACCGACCAGAATTGCCCTCCTACGCCGCCCTCTCGAAGCCTGGGGATGTCGGTGTGCAATCCGGGTTGATGCTGAGCGATGTCGATCTTGGACAGGGCGTTGTCTGCGACTTTGCGATACTGCCACGGTAGGTCGTTGTGGCCGTCGATCAGAGGGATTTTATCGTGGAGCGCGCGGGCGCGTTGAATCTCTGAATTGGGGTCGGTGGTCATGGCAATCTCCCGAGGCGTGAGTCTGGATGTGATGAACTCCTGAGTCCATTGCGCTAATTTATCACATCACGGGAGATTCGGTTAAAGCCTGATATCAACGGAACCTACTGAGCCGCAAGCTCCTTGAACACCTGATGCCACGTCTCATCGTCGCCTTTTCCGTAGCTGTCGCGATAGGTGATGATACCGTCGGAGCCAATGGCGATCTTGGTGGACTGTCGAGTCACCTTGAAGTCGGCCAGCATACCTGGACCGGCCTGAGCCACGGGCCACGGGTAGCCCTGCTGGTCTTTGTAAGCCTCGATTTCTTCAAAAACGGCCGTAGGATCGACGTTCATGGCGTAGAACGGGACTTCGTCGGCGTACTCCGGCCATATCTCCTTCAAGCGCCGCAACTCGGCGCGACAGGTCGTTCACCAAACGGCGAAGAAGTACAGGTAGGCGGGGTCTGATTGCGCTGACAGACTGGCAGAACTAACCTTAGTGCCATCAGCGAGGCTAAACTCGAAATCTGGGGCGTGGTCGCCCACGGAGTTTCCGATGTTCACTTCCTGTGCCACCGGGTGCGAGGGCACGATTGCAGTAGGAGGAGCAGGATTCGATACCGGGGGTTGTGTGGGCACGACGGCGGCTACCAGAGCCGAAGCCTGCGCGGCGGCAGGCGATGGAGAAACTGGAGCCGCCGTGGGTGGCGTTGTAGCCTTAACCACTGCTGGTTCGGATGACGAACCGCAGGCCGCAACAATGATGGTTACGGCCAACGCCGTCACTGTTAAACAAAAGTTTCTGAGCATCTGAGGAAGCAGGTGTTCCCTTCTTTGAATTTTGGGACAACCGTTGTAATCTACGAGCAACTTCGCGATTGAGATTTTATCAGAGTCGAGATCGTGGAAACACGAACGAGCCAAGTTAGATTAATGGCGCCTTGTGAGGAGCAATGATGCGTACTCTCGAAGTTCGTCGGCACACAATGAGACGCAAGCCCGGCCAGCGCCTGTCGCAAGACGGCATAGAGCTGGCACGGCTGGTTGGAGATGGGTCAGGACACTTCGATCTGGTCGTTTCAAGCGATGTCCCAAGGGCCATCGAGACCGCGATAGCGATGGGCTATGAAGTCAACGAGATTGACCCCATGCTGGGACAGCTCCCTGATGACGTGTTTGATTCCGGAGTGTGGCCGGCCAGTTTCGACAAAGTGGAGCAGGCCGTCGCCTCACAAGGGCCAATATCGAGGTTCGCCGATGAGCAGTTTCGCATCTGGACAGGCATCGCGCAGAAAATCCCCGATGGAGGCAAAGCCTTGGTTGTGACACACGGTTTATTCGTCGAGGCAGGAGCTATCGCCAGCCTTCCAGAGGCCGATCACGGAAGCTGGGGAGGCGCCATCGGTTACTGCGAGGGCGTGCGGCTGACCTTCGACGGGACTTTCGAGAATTGCCAAATCCTGCGCGTTCCCGATGAGCGCCATCTGGTCGAGAATTGATATTTTCGATGGTTTGTTGGATTAAAACCTTGCGATGCGATCTACCGTATCGTGGTCCAATCGTTGAACGAGTCTGGCGACAAGCTGCGCCGCCTGATCAATATCGCGACGATGGATGATGCCGTTGTGGGTGTGCAAGTACCTGACGGGAACGCTGATGTTCACCACAGGCGCGCCGCCGAACGCGCGTTGCATCTCGGCGCCGTCCTCGCCGTATCCGGCAAGCACTTCGAACTGCAATGGTATGTTGTTCTCCTCGGACACATCAATCACTAAATCTCTAAGCTTGAGATTGGGCAGCATCGTGGTGTCATGCAGGAAGATACCTGGCCCGTTGCCTAACCTCTCCTGCGCCTCGTCCTGAGTGATGCCCGGATAGTCGGCGGCGACTCCGGACTCAATATTTATCCCTATGTCAGGGTTGACCAGGAAACTGCTGGTTTTTGCTCCTCTCAAGCCAACCTCTTCTTGAACTGTCGACACGGCGAAGAGCGTCCCTTGAATCGGAGATTCTTGGATTGAACGCATCACCTCTATCATGATCGCGAGGCCGATGCGGTCATCCCAGGCTTTGCCCAATAGATAGTCGCTACCGTTCAGCGCCTCGAACTTGCTGTCGGGCGCGATAGGGTCGCCGGGGCGAATTCCGAGGCGGCTCACCGCGTCCTCTTTGTCGGCGGCGCCTACGTCGAGGAACATACCGTCTCGTTTGAAACCGGCGCTGCGTGCCTCTGGCGTCATCACATGAACAGTTTTCATGCCTGTGATGGCCTGAATTGGCCCTTTGCTAGTGAGAATGACGAACCTCTGTCCGACCAGCGCCGAGTCAAGCCACCCGCCCAATGCTTGAAACTTCACATACCCTCCATCGGTGACGCGCTTGACCATAAGGCCAACCTCGTCCATATGCGCCGCGATCATGATTCTAGGAGAATCGCCGGTCCCATCCTTGCGCGCGATCAACGAGCCGATGCCGTCCACCTCTACATGGTCGGACAAAGGCTCAAGCTCCCGACGCATGATGTCACGGACGGGCCCCTCAAAGCCGCTGGGGCCGTAGGCGTTCGTCAGCTCTTCTAGCAGTTCATTGGTGATGGTCATGTGGTCACTCCGGTGTATCCAAATCGGGGGTGGTTGATGCTTTCGTGCAAAAGGACTCAGGGAATCTTGTCATCCCAGGCCCATGAGGGACACCAGCGTTGCAAGGTCTGGCACTTCCAGATCTGGCTCACCCTGAACGGGGCGAGTTGCGCCTGTGGAGTCGTCGCCGGAATGTCGGTTCACCCACACCGCGCTCAGGCCGATGGATTTGGCTGGCACGATGTCGTGAAACATGCTCTCGGCTACGTGCAGCAACCTGTCGGCGCCGACGCCTATATGGTCGATCGCCAGGATGAAGTTGTGGATGGACGGCTTGTAGGTCCCGGCCTGTTGGGAGGTTATTATCTTGTCGAACTCGACGCCCAGATTCGGAGCGGTCTGAGCGAAGAGGCCGTCGTCGGTGTTGGACAGAATCGCCAGCTTGTATCGGGACTTCAACGCCCTGAGAGCGTTCACTGTGTCGGGAAACACGGGCCAGTCGCCCAGGGTGTCGGAGAGGCAGTCCAGGTCGGTGTCCACTGGAGTGAAACCTAGCCGGTCGGCGATCCCCTGCATCACGTTACGCAGGACGACGCGGTACTCAGCATACTCGCCCTGCTGCGCCTGAGGCTCAATCTCGGAGTACAGCGACAAAATCTGAGCGTTGGTCATATCGAGGCCGTGGGCTTCTGCCACCGACCTCACAGCGTCGGTGATTCCCGTCTCCCAGTCTATGAGCGTGCCGTAGCAATCGAAGCTCAGGGCCTCGTAATGGTCGAAGTTCAGCATACGTATCCCTTCAATGGTGTCGATTCCTCTGGAAAAAGCTGCCAGCAACGGGTCATTGTGAGGGCGCAATCAAAAATCAGGGAATTGTAATCTGGACATGACCTTCGGACAACCGTATGTTTCAGGCGATGATGTATGGCGTTAGCCTAGCGTGTATTTGTCGAAACGAACTTGCTGTGGTGAGATAGGTCAATCAGAGAGACGCCGTCTATATGATGCTCTAGCCCGTACCATGTAGCAGGATGTCTGATCAACAGTATGTTCTGGCCGTCATATCTCTGTGGGAGATCGTCTATGAAACTCTTCATGCGTCCCATCGCCCGTTCAAGGCTCTCACCATTGGGAAACGGCTTTGAGATGGACTGCGTCATTACACAACCGTTACTTCAGCGCGAGAGCGCTGTGTAAGGTTCCCATAATCCCATGAGCGGAGTCGAGCATCTTGAATAATCGGCACGTTCTTGCATTCGAACGTTATCTGTGCCGTCTCGTATGCTCGGCGCAGATCGTAAGTAAACACGGTATCAATCTTGATACTCTCATAACGTTGCCTCTTCTCTCCAGCGGCTTGACTGCGCCCTGCCTGTGATAGTTCAATATCGTTGTGCCCCGAAGCAAGCCCTGCCTCGTTATCTGAGGTGATTGCATGCCCTTCTAAAAATATCGTAATCAAACCGAATTCTCCAATTTCCGACAGGTGTGTCCATCTAGTTTGAAGACCTGCGATTTCGGGCATCCTAACATAATTCCAAGACATGCCTTACGCAAATGGAATATAATCGGGCCATTCTAAAGAGCGAGGGTTGACGAACATGAACGTACTGGATGCCATAGCCCACACACTCAAGCGCGAGGGGATTGAGTACCTATGTACTTTCCCTACCACACACATCATCGAGTCCGCCGCCGAATTGGGCATCAGACCCATCATCTGCCGTCAGGAGCGGGTCGGAGTCGGAATGGCCGACGGCTACGCCCGCGTGAAGAACGGCAATCCTCCGGGGGTGTTTGCCATGCAGTACGGTCCCGGAGCCGAGAACGCCTACGCAGGCGTGGCGACCGCCTTCTCCGACGCCGTGCCGATGCTGCTTCTGCCTTTAGGCCATCCCCGTGGCAGAGATGGCGTTTATCCTCACTTCAGTTCCGTTCGCAGTTATGAGTCGGTCACAAAATCAGTTGAGCGAATTCAGGCCGCTTCCGATGCCACCAATGTCATGCGCCGCGCCTTTGCTCGCGTCAAGATGGGACGTCCGGGGCCGGTTATGGTCGAAATTCCCTCTGATATTGGCAATGAAGAAATCGACGATTCCATAGTGGAGAACTACAGGCCGGTGAAGACCACCGTCGCCGGGGCCAACGCCCAGGCGGTCGCAGAGGCTGCCGAAGCGCTGATGAAGGCCAAGAATCCGGTGATCTACGCCGGACAGGGCGTTCTGTACGCCGGGGCCACGGACGAGCTTGTTCAACTGGCCGAAGCCCTTCAGATTCCGGTCACCACTACGATGGCAGGCAAGAGCGCCTTTCCAGAGAAGCACCCCCTGTCTCTGGGCAGCAGTTCGGGTGTTATGAACGCCGCCGCGTTCGACTTCCTGAGCAAGGCCGACCTGATATTCGCCATCGGTTCCAGCCTGACCCTCCACGGCATGACCACTCCTTTGCCGCAAGACAAAACCTACATTCACGCCACCAACGATTCCATCGACCTGAGCAAGAACTACGATGTCGATTATCCGATTCTGGGCGACGCCAAGCTTGTCCTGGCCCAGTTCTCAGAGGCATGCGCCGACCTAACGGGTTCTACGCCAAGAGACGCGGACGGCACAGTCACCGCCGAGATTGCCTCTGCTCGTGAGAAGTGGCTGGCGGATTGGACAGCCAAGCTGACATCCGGCCAGACTCCAATGACTCCCTATCGGGTCATTTGGGAGTTCATGAACGCCATCGACCCCAACGAGGCCATCGTCACTCACGACTCCGGCAGCCCTCGCGATCAGTTGATGCCTTTCTATCAGGCGGGAGGCCCTCGGACCTATATCGGCTGGGGCAAGTCCCACGGCTTGGGGACGGGCCTGGGTCTCAACATGGGCGCAAAACTGGCAGACCCCGACAAGTTCTGCGTCAATTTCATGGGCGACGCCGCCTTCGGAATGACGGGTCTGGATTTCGAGACTGCTGCCCGTAGCGGCATACCCACTCTGACTATAGTGCTGAACAACTCGACGATGGCTATTGAGACGTCGTCAATGGCTCGATCCCACGAGCTATATAACACGCGGGACCTTCAGGGCAATTACGCCGACATGGCAATAGCAATGGGCGGATGGGCCGAGCGAGTCGAAGACCCCGCCGACGCCGGAGCCGCCATCCTTCGAGCGAAGGAGGCCACCGAAAACGGCGAGGCCGCTCTGCTGGAATTCATAACCAGCGAGGAGGCCGAGTTCTCTCATCGCAGGCCGTTTGCCTGAAAATAGCTATCAGTGGATAGCGCAGTGAGTCCAGCGTGATAGCGTGTTTGACAGCGTTACAGTATGTGCGTGCAATCATCGACGCAAATAATTTGCTTCTTTGGACACCCCAGTTTGATAGGGGAAATGTAAGGCGAGATACAAATCAATCGAAATAAACGAAGGCTTACATGGGAGTTGTGCTGGCGCCTAACTTGGAAGGCCAACTGGACGCGTGGGAAGCATGGTGCGCAGATCTTTAGGGACCGCAAAAGGAAGCAATAGCCGACTTCAATCGGCGCTATGGTCTCACTCGTCATGCCTCATGGCTGACGGAAGCTCGTGCTGGGCCCGCAGTCATCGCACTACACGAGGCCCCGGGCAGCGACGAATTAATGCCAAAGCTGGCCGCGTCCCGGAACGAGTTCGACATCTTGTTCAAGGAACACCTCCTAGCCGTCCACGGGATGGATGTCACCCAGCCGCCGCCTGGCCCGATGCCAGAGCAATAGTTCGACACCTCCGACTGACGCTTCGCCTCAATCTCGACCGTCGTAACGTTTTCGATAAGCCCTCGGATGACACCGAGGGCTTATTGCTTTCACTGATTAATGCTCCTGCAGGGGATCGTCCTGATTCTCTAGTCGGACTCCCGCGCCCTTGACGCTGGTGTCACAGGCGGGGCAATGATAGATCACGTTCATCCTTGAGCCGCATTCGGTATGGACCAGGGCGATGTCGTCGGACAGATGCTTCGCGCCCCACACTGCCAGGGCTCCGGCCACTATGCCAAGCTCGTGACCCTTCGCAGTCAGGTGGTACTCGGCCCGTGGCGGGTGGTCGCTGTAGAATTTGCGCTCCACCACCTCGTACTCTTCCAGCGCTTTCAGTCGATCTGACAGCACGTTGGGAGCGATGCCCTCAACCTGCTCCTGCAACTCAGCGAAGCGATGGTGTCCTCGCAAAAGCTCCTGAAGAATCAGAATCGTCCATCGCTGTCCCACAAGCTCCAACGTCCGAGCGATGGGGCCTGTCTGTGTGTACTGCTTGGGCACGTTTCACGCTCCCCAAAAACTCGTGATTCCTGTGGTAGATTGACATATGCAAGTAACTTGTTTAATACTACTCACTTGCGCAGAGCAATTCAATAACTGGTCAAGGTTGGTTGGGATTGTAGCAACCTTTCGCGGCTGATGCTCCACGAGCGCCCGAACCTGATACCAGAAAACCTGATTACCTGACACATCCACATGCAAGACGGTTCCCACGTCCGAATATCCAATGTATCTAAACGCTTCACCACCACAAGCGAAACGCTGCTGGCGTTGGATGACGTGACACTGGACATCGAACATGGAGAATTCGTTTGCCTGCTTGGCCCCAGCGGGTGCGGGAAATCGACTTTGCTGCGAATAATTGGCGGCCTAACGGAACCGACGGATGGCGGCGTGACTATCGGGGGCCAAACGCCCTCCGATGCCCAGGCGAAGAAGGAATTGGGGTACGTATTTCAAGACCCTTCGTTGATGCCGTGGCGAACGGCTGAGGACAACATTCGTCTGCCTCTCCATGTCAATCGCGCCATGAACAAGGATTCAGCGCCTCCGGTCGAGGAGTTGCTCACACTGGTGGGTCTCGAAAGATTCGGACACTATTACCCCTCTCAGCTTTCGGGCGGGATGCAGCAGAGGGTTGCTCTGGCGCGAGCGCTGGCCTTTGGGCCTTCTCTGTTGCTGATGGATGAGCCATTCGGAGCGCTGGACGAGATCACTCGCGAGACTATGAGATACGAACTTATGAGAATCTGGAACTCGGACAAAAAGACCGTGGTTTTTGTCACCCACAGCATTGCCGAGGCGGTGACTCTGTCTGATCGAGTTGTTGTCCTATCCGGGCAGCCGGGGAGGGTAAAAGGCGTCGTAGACATCGAGTTGCCCAGGCCCCGCACCGCCGATATGGAGAGCAATCGGTCATTTGTGGATTACGCAAATGACCTGCGTAAATTGCTGATGCAGGAAGGTGGAGATGGATAATCCTTCGATGCAGGACACTTCGACATCCGTGCGAAGGCGACTCGTCTCGGCTATGAGTTACGTTGTGCCGCCCGTCCTCGCGTTGTTGCTGGCGGGAATCGTTTGGGAAACCTGGGTGCGAGTTTCTGACGTGCCTATCTACATGGTTCCGCCACCCTCCGAGGTGTTGAAGCAGCTATTCTGGGAGTTCGATTTCTTCATCAATGAGGGGAGCGTTACGCTGTTCGAGGCTCTGGTCGGGTTCTCCATTGGCGCCGGGGTGGCCCTGACCGGAGCGGCGCTGATGGCGCACTCTCGATTTCTGGAGCGCAGTCTTCTGCCCCTGGCGATACTGGTAAAGGTAACGCCTGTCGTGGCTGTGGCGCCACTGTTCGTCATCTGGTTCGGATTCGGACCAATCCCTAAGATACTGATCACGGCCCTCATAACCTTCTTCCCGGTGCTGGTCAATGGAGTCACCGGATTCCGGTCGGTGGATCGCGGATCGTTGGACTTCCTGCGCTCGCTCAACGCTTCTCGACGCGAGATATTTCTGATTCTGCGAGTCCCCAGCGCGTTACCGTACTTGTTCTCTGCTTTCCGGGTGTCGATACCGCTGTCGGTCATCGGAGCGGTGGTGGGCGAGTGGTTCAGTGCGGACCGTGGGCTGGGCAGCGTCATAATCGTGGCCCATAGCAATTTGGACATGGTGACGCTGTTCGATGCCATCTTCGTGCTGGCCTTCATGGGGGTCGGACTCACTGCGCTGGTGTCTGTGGCGGAGCGGAAAGCGCTGTTCTGGCATGAATCCTCAGTTGTGGTGTGAGAGGGCAATCAGCTATCATCCGTCGGATTTCAGATGGTTATTCAACATGGAGAAATGAGAGGAAACACGGGAATGGACAGGTTCAAGAAATATTTGCTCTGGATGGGGATTGGATTGCTGTTCGCGGGGGCATCGTTAGGAGCCGCGTGTTCTGACGAGGAGACGACCGCCAGGCCCGTGACGTTCATGGCCGGGTTCAAGCCCCAGGCCAACCTGCCTTTCGTGGCAGCCTACGTCGCTCAGGAGAAGGGGTACTTCACAGAGCAGGATCTGGTGGTGGACATCAAACACTCCACGGGCGAGCATCTGAACCTGCTCATGTCTGGAGACGTGGACTTCACAACCGCCGACGCCAACTCGGTGCTGAAGCGTCGCGTTGATCCTGAGCTTCCCATCGTGGCGGTGGCGCTGTTCGGTCAGCAAGGCCAGCAGGCATTTGTCTCGCTGGGGGAGTCGGGCATCCAGACCCCCAAGGACTGGGAAGGCAAGACATTCGGATACAAGATCAGCGTTCCTCCAGATTACCTTGCGATACTGGAAGCCGCCGGGGTTGATCGCTCGAAAATCCAGGAGGTGCGTGTCGGATTCGATCCCAGAATCCTGACAGAAAAGCAGGTCGATATTCTGGCCGTTTTCAAGTCTAACGAACCTGACACACTCCGAGGGCTTGGCTTCGACGTGACGGTGTTCGACGCCGCAGATTACGGAGTGCCAACCCTGGGTTTGACCTACATCACCAGACAGGACATGGTTGACGAGAATGCGGACACGGTCAAGCGGTTCGTCAGGGCGACAATGAAGGGCCTGGAGTTTGCCTTCGCGAACACTGAGGAGACCCTAGACATCATCATGAAGTTCGCCGAGAACGAAAACCGCGAGCATCAGAGGTTTATGCTGTTGACGGAGATTGAAAACGCCGCTTCCCCCCTTACTGACAGCAACGGTCTCGGCTGGATGACCGCTCAGCAGTGGAAAGAGTTCCAGGATTCCCTGCTGCAATATGGCGCGCTAGAAGGCTCGACGGACGTTAATCTTGCATTTACCAACCGATTCCTTGAGGGTATCTACGATAACGGAAAGCTGGAGTGGCCATAGTCTATCCGGCATCCGATGAAACTTACTAACAGTGAGGAAGATACATGAGCAACGAAGCGCTGATCGTGGAGCAGGAAGGGCATGTCGCCACCTTCACAATCAACCGGCCCGAGAAACGCAACGCCCTGAACCCGGAGATTCACGCAGGAATGGTCGAGCACATAGACCGACTGTCCGAAGAGGGCGATGTGCGGTGCCTGGTAATCAAAGGGCAAGGCGATTTGGCATTCTCAGCCGGCGACGACCTCAAGCGCGCTCCTGGCGATCCCGGCCCTCAGCCGACGCCCGGCAAACCCGCCGAGCTTCAGTGGCCCCATCGCAAAACCGTTCAGTCCATATTCGACGCGCCGTTTCCTGTCGTCGCCATGATTGACGGATACTGCGTCGGCGGCGGTTTGGCTCTGGCGACGGAGTGCGATATTCGTATCTCCACAGATCGCGCCCAACTGGGTATCCCGCCCTCCAGGCTCGGCATCATCTACGACTACGAACGCATTCAGGTGTTCATCGACCTTGTGGGGCCAGCCTTCACCAAAGAGTTGTTTTGCTCCGGTCTTCGCGTCGATCCTCAACGGGCGCTGGGTATGGGACTTGTGAACAAGGTGGTCGCCCCTGACCAGCTAGAGTCGGAGGTCTATGGTCTAGCAAAGGAGTTCGCCCGCAACGCTCCGTTGTCTCTCAAAGGCCACAAGCGGATGATCAACACCCTGGTGGCCCGACAGCACGAAGGCTCGAAGCTGAACGCTCAGGACATTGGGGAGATACATGCCGCCCAGCAGGCCGCCCGCGACAGTCATGACGCCAACGAGGGCCGCGTGGCCTTCGCCGAAAAGCGCGACCCGGTGTTCATAGGTCGGTAGGCTCTGGTGGGAACTGTGGCAAAGTTAACTGGCATTGGAGGCGTGTTCTTCAGGTCGCGACACCCGAAAGGATTATCAGACTGGTACAGAGATCAACTGGGCATCGAGCCGGACGACGACGGAGTTGTCCAGACGTGGTGGCGTGAGGCCAAAGACACTGATCGCCGAGCCACACCGCCTGGGCGGTATTTTCCGCCGACACAGAATACTTCGGTCCGACCTCCAACCAATTCATGGTCAACTACCGGGTCGACGACCTGGCCGAAATGCTCCAGGAGTTAGAAGCCGCCAGCGTCGAGATCGTCCCCAAGCGCGAGAACAGCGAGTTTGGATGATTCGCCTGGATCGTCGACCCCGAAGGCAACCGAATCGAGCTATGGGAGCCTCCAGAGGGGCAGTAGCGTTCGGCTATCAGATGTCAACGGGGCTGGAACATCTCGTAGAACTCGATGTGGTCTTCCTCCACATATTCGAGGGCCTGTTGCCAAAGCGGGCCGATGATCTCACGGGGCGTGACGTTTCCGTCTCTACCGGGCGATTCGATAGCCTCGGACGTCCAGTCC